>OLNW01003932.1_pt1 | contig 11002 bp, 9 predicted proteins | sample 1672121 | NCBI WGS metagenome assembly OLNW01 (sample SAMEA3136648, study PRJEB25190) | human gut metagenome
TGGGGCTAATGAATCAAGTAAATTCTGGCTATCTGTATTAAACGATTTAAAGAATAGAGGTCTTCAAAATGTACTTATATTCTGCGTTGATGGTCTTAATGGCTTCAAGGAAGCTATCGGATATACTTTCCAATTTGCTAAAATGCAAATTTATTGATATTTTAAATGAAAAAAGAACCTCAAATTAGGATAAACCTAAAATAAAGTTCTTTTGATATTTTCCCTAAAATATATTATTCCCAATAGGTGGGGATAATATACATATAGGGTAATATTTAAAATATCAATAAAACCTATATTTAGACAAAACTAAATAAAATTTAATTTTTAAAAATCACTCATTATTTCCAAGAGGAAATTCAGAATACACAAAATTATTTACAGGCTCCACCTAAATTTGAAATACAAATACCTACTATTCCAAAACTTCTATTCTAATTTTATCTATTAATTCATCAACAATCTCTTTCCTAACACTTCCAGTTTCCTTCTCCATAGCATTAGCGGTTCCACAAGCTGAAGCCAATTTCAATACATCATTTATATTATAATTTCTTGCTAATCCAATAGCTACACCTGCAACATACGAATCACCTGATCCAACAGGATTAATTGCATTAACCTTAGGTACCGTTACCTTATATATCTTATTATTAAAACCAACTATTGAGCCTTCTTCACCTAAAGATATAACAACAAATTCTATTCCATCATTATGAAAGTATCTAATTTCATTTATCGCATCATTAGTACATTCTATTTTTCTACCAGTCAATGCTTCAATTTCATCTCTGTTTGGCTTTACAAAATAAGGTTTTCCTTTAACACCATTAACTAAAAGTATCCCACTTGTATCTAATAACACTTTCTTGTTCTTTTTATTAGCTATTTCTATTAATTCTCTATAAAATCCAGTTTCAATATTTTGTGGTACACTACCTGAAATTACTATAATATTCGCACTTTCACTTAGTTTATTAAACTTTTCTATAAAGTTCACTCGTTCATTATTATCAATAATTGGTCCTGGCTCAAGTATTTCTGTTTGTATTAAATCATTAGTTATTATAGCTAAACACTCTCTTGTATCACCCTTAATTTTTACAAAGTCAGATTTAATTCCATAATCCTTAAGCTTTTCCTCAATAAATTCTCCTGTCTTCCCGCCTAAAAAACCAGTTACTATACATTCTTCATCTAATATTGTAGCTACATTAGCAACATGTATTCCCTTTCCACCAGGTGTATTCTCCACTGTTGTAGCTCGCATTACTTCTCCTTTATCTAACTTTTCCATTTCATACCTCTTATCTACAGATGCATTTAAATTTATTACTAATATCATATATACCTCCAATATTTTTCCACTTTAATACTTTTTATAGAAAAAGGCCGTGCATTTACTGCAACAGCCTTTTCCTACTAGTATCTATTCATACTTCCACACACTTCAATCTTATTCTTAACTATTTCCTTCATAGCTAGTTTCCCTGGTGTCATATATTTTCTTGGATCACTTTCACCATTATGTTCATCTAAATATTCTTTTACTGCCTTTGCAAAAGGAATTTTTAAATCAGTAGCAACATTTACTTTACATATTCCTAATGATATAGCCTTTTTAACTAAATCATCTGGTACATCAGATGCTCCATGTAAAACTAAAGGAATATCTACCTTTTCTTTTATCTCTACTAATCTTTCAAAGTCTAATTTAGGTTCTCCTTTATACAAACCATGAGCAGTTCCAATTGCTACTGCTAAAGAATCAATATTAGTTCTACGTACAAACTCTGCAGCATCCTCAGGATTTGTATACATTGTATCTTTTTCATCAACAACTAAATCATCTTCTCTTCCACCAAGCTTACCTAATTCAGCCTCTACTACTACATCATATCTATGAGCATAATCTACAACTTCTTTAACTGTCTCAATGTTTTTTTCAAATTCCATTTTAGATGCATCTATCATACAAGACTTAAAGCCTAAGTCTATATTCTTCTTAATAGCATCAACATCTTCAAAGTGATCTAAGTGAATAGCAATAGGAACATCATATTTAGTTGCTGCAACTTCAGCCATTGCTTTAATATAATCTGGCCCAGCATAACTTTCTATTGTGGATGGAGTTCCTGCTACAATAACAGGAGACCTCATTTCCATTGCAGTTTCAACAACCACTTGCAAAGTTTCTAGATTATGGATATTAAATGCAGGCACTGCATATCCTTCTCTTTGAGCCTTTAAAAGCATTTCCTTAGTAGATAATATCATTTACACCATCTCCTTAATACCTTATTTCATTTAAATCAACTAATCTTTTTTCTTCTGACATTTTCTTAAACCAATAAGCACTTTTCTTTGGATATCTTTGTTGAGTATTAAAATCTACATAAAATAGACCATATCTTTTATTAAATCCATTGCTCCATGAAAGTACATCCATAAGTGACCATATAAAGTATCCCTTTACATTTACCCCTTTTTCTTTAGCTTCTAGTATAGCTTTTAAATGTCTTGCTACATAATCAATACGAGGAGTATCCTCTATTTTTCCATTTATAAATTCATCTTTATATCCCATTCCATTTTCAGTTACATATATCTTTTTATAGTTAGGATAATCATTTTTAATTTTTATTAACATATCACAAAGCCCTTGAGGGTAAATTGGCCAATCCCATTCAGTTGTTTCTACTTTAGGATTATTTACACGTGCTCCTACGCCTTTAAGTGCAAAAACGCTTGTCCCTTTTTCTCCATTACCATTATGATATATATTACTTTCACCTTCGTAAGCTTGTAAGAAATGACTTGAATAATAATTCATTCCTAAAAAATCTATTTTTTCAGATGCTGATTTAATAATCTCTAAATCACCAGAATAAATCTTAAGTTCACCATGATTCTTATCCATAATTTCATTAATAACTTCCATAGTTTCTTTAGAATAATATCCCTTAAAATTAGAATCTAGCATAAATTGATTAGATAATACATAATCTAATTTTGCAGCTCTAACATCTTCTGGAGAATTAGTAATTGGATATTTACCTTCTAGAGTATGAACTATTCCTATTTCTCCATTTAGATTCATACTTTTATATAATTCAATAACTTTACTATGCGCTACCATCATATTATGCATAGATTGTATAGCTTTCGGAATATCATACTTTATGCTTGGTGGAAAATTACCAATTATATATCCATTTTGAGCTACTGCCCATGCTTCATTAAATGTTATCCATTTAGTTACCCTATCTCCAAAATTATCAAAACACACCTTAGCAAAATTAACAAAATGATCAATATTATTTCTATCTAACCAATCACCATTTTTGAATAATTGTAATGGTGTATCGAAATGATGCAAAGTAACATACGGCTCAACGTTATTAGCTATACACTCATTTATTAAATTATTGTAATACTCTATTCCTTTTTCATTAACCTCTCCTACACCTTTTGGTATAACTCTACTCCAAGAAATAGACACTCTAATTCCATTTATTCCAAATTCATTTGATAATTTTATATCCTCTTTATATTTATGATAAAAATCACTTGCTACATCTCCATTAAATTTACTTTCTGGTCTATTTAAATACTCATCCCATATACATGGTCCTCTTCCATCATCTTTTGCTCCACCTTCTGCTTGATATGCAGCTGTTGCCCCACCAAAGATAAAATCGTCTCCAAAGTTATACATATTCTTTTTTCTCCTTTTACACTCATAGTATGATATTTACTTTGTTTCTAAAATTAATTATTTATTATATCTAATGCAAATTTTAATGCTCCTAATGAATCTCTTGTTAATTTTACATATTCTACTCCAGAAGTAGTAGCTGATTTTACACCTTTTGCACTACAATCCTTCTCTAATTCCTTATACATAGATGCCATTTGAGGAGCTAAAATTATCAAATCATAGTCTGTTATAACTTCTTTATGTTGCCCATATGCCATTGCAATTGATTCTAATTTTATATTCTTCGCTTTTGCACCTTTTGAAATAGAGTTTGCTAACATACTGCTTGTTGCTCCACTAGCACAAAGCACTAATACACTTAACTCTTTATCTGATTTACTAGCTATATCTATTTCTCTTACTGCTGCAACTTCAGCTTTTACTTCTTCTTCAGCATTTTCTATAATTACATCTGCTCTTTTCTTTGCTTCTTCTTCAACTAACTGTGCATCATATACCTTAAAGAATGGATAATACATTGCAAAATCAATTACTAATAATAATGGTGCTAACACAAATGATAACCCTGCAAATCCAGTTCCTAAAATTAAACCAATTGTTCCTGGTGTTGTCCAAGGTAAAGTATAAATAAAGCTGTTCATTCCTAATACCTCAACGAAGAATTTAAATATCCATACATTAAATATAGGAGTCAATATAAATGGAACAAAGAATATAGGATTTAAAACTATAGGAGCGCCAAATAATACTGGTTCATTTACTGCACATAATACAGGTATAAATGATGTTTTCCCTAAAGCCTTAAGTTGCTTTGATTTAGCCATAAATGCAAACATTGCTGTTAACATTAAAGTTGCTCCAGTTCCCCCTAAAGTAGCAACAAAATATGATGTACCATGTGTTAAAATATTGGTAGCTTGTTCCCCAGCTTGTACAAGTTGTAAGTTTGCCTCAATATTCGCAATGTAAATTGCTGTTACAGCGGGTTCAACAATTGAAGGTCCATGAATTCCAACAAACCAAAACATAGCCATAGCTCCATAAATAATAGCTACACCCAAATATCCATCTGCTGCTGTAAATAATGGTTGAAGAACCTCTAAAATCCATGCACTAAAACACATTCCTGCAAAATTAGTAAATACTATATCAAATAGCCAGAAAAATAATACACAAATTGATAACGGAATTAAATCAGCAAAAGTTTGAGAAATATTTTTAGGCACTTCATCTGGCATTTTTATAGTGACATTATTCTTTACACAAACTTTATAGATATTAGGTACTATAAATGCAACAATAAATCCTGCCAATAGACCCTTTGTTCCCATATAAGTGGTTGATAAACCACCTTCAATAGTTTCTACACTTACTAATAAGAAAGAAATTATTGCTACAATCATTACTGATACAATATTTATTTGCCTTGTTTTAGGTAATTTATTATTAAAGTTTTCTGCTAAACTCTTAGCTATTGTTGCTACCATAAGTATGGATAATATTCCCATTGAATAGTTATAAGCTTTCCATAATGCAGTATCTACATCAGCCGGCCAATAATACCCAAAAATATTTGGCACACATGCTACTAAAATGAAAAGACTTGAAAATAAAACTACTGGAATACAACTTACAAAACCATCTCTTATAGCTCTTAAATAAGGATTTCTTGAAACCTTTTCAAAAAAAGGCTTCATTTTTTCAATTAGACCTATTAATTTGTTCATCTATATCTCCCCTTACCAATTTTTCAATACCCAATTACACTTTTTATACTATCCTATTTTTTTTGCCAAATTTACAAAGTTTTTAACTATATCTCTTAATAACATTACTGTCATTAAATGATCCTGTGCATGTACCATTAAAAAGCTAACATCTACTTTATTTCCTGCCGCTTCCATTTGTATCATATTAGTTTGTACTTTATGAGCTTCATTTATTAACTCTGATGCTTCTTCTATTAATTTTTCTGCTTCTCCAAAATTGCCTTCATTTGCATAATTTAACGCTTCTACATATTTAGATCTTGCATCTCCTGCATAAGCTACTATTTCAACTGTTATTAATTCTAATTCTTCTGGTGTCATAATTTAACCCTCCATTATTTTTATTCTTATTTTTATTTTTTAATCGTGATATTCTCCTCTATCCCACTTTTCTAAAAACTCATCAAAGAATTTTTCATTACCAAATTGCCCTTCTTTTGCTACCGCAATTGAATCAATCTTTTCAATTATTTTATTATCTGCTTCAGTTGGCTCAAATTTAGTTTCTAAAAATGCATCAATTATATTCTCCATTAGTCCTACTCCAGTAATTCTTCCTCCAAACCCCAATATATTGGCATTTAAATGTTTCCTTGCATATACTGCTGAGGATATATCCCTTACTAATGTTGGTCTAGTACCTACAACTTTAGCTGTAGATGCTGTAATTCCAACACCAGTTCCACAAAGGACTACACCTAAATCAGCTTGTCCACCAACAACTTTCTCAGCTGCTTTTTTACCATGTATAGCATAGTGAGTTCTTTCATTATTATAAGTACCACAATCTATAACTTCATGACCCTTTTCCTTTAAATATTCTACTACATGATTTTTTCTATCTGTAACAATATGATCACACGCAACTGCTATTCTCATCTTTAATCCTCCTATAACATTTTATTCAACATATCTACTCTTATTTGATGTCTACCACCATCATATTCTGATTCTAAATACGAATCGACTATTCTTTCAGCTAATTTTTCTCCAATTATTCCTGATCCTAAAGCTATTACAGATGTATTATTATGACCTATTGTCATATGTGCTGAATGCTCATCAGATACCTCTGCACATATTATTCCTTTATGCTTATTAGCAGCCATAAATGATCCTGCGCCAAATTCATCTATTAGTATTCCCCTATCTCCTTCATTACTAAGTATTCCTTTACAAACTACATGAGCTGAATCGACTAAATCCATTCCATCTTCTGTTTTATCAATCACTTGATATCCTTTACAGATAAGATATGATTTTAGGTGATTCTTTAAAGATTCACCCATTTTATCTGACCCTATTAATATTTTCATTTTTATTCCCCCTTTATACTACAAATTATTTTACAATAATTAGAATACTTATCTTTTAATTCTTTATCTAAACATTCATTAGTAACCAATGCAGTAATGTCCTCTAACTTATATAATGTATAGAAGTCTTCTTTTTCAATTTTGCTACAATCACACATTAAATACCTTTCCATTGAATTATTAATTATAATTCTTTGGCTTTCACCTTCTTCTTCATTAGATGTCATTATATTATTATCCGAAATACCATTAGCACCAATAAACGCCATTTTAACTCTTATTTTACTTAAAGTTTCATTAGCAAAGGCTCCAACAAATGTACTTGTTTTCTTTCTTAATCTACCGCCAACTAATATGACATCAAATTTATCATCATCTTTGAACTTTTCAAAAATATTAAGGCAATTAGTTATAATTTTTACATTTCGAGCTTCAATATAATCATACATATACTCAGTTGTTGTTCCTGGCCCTATATATATATTATCATTATCGCTTATTAAACTTGCTGCAATCTTGGCCACTTCTATTTTGTGTTGAGTATTTATACTCCTCTTTTCATTTGGTGAAAGCTCCTCGAATCTTATATATTCCTTAAGCCTTGCACCACCATGAATTCTTATTAATAATCCCTTATCTTCTAAAAATCTTAAATCCCTTCTTATTGTCATTTCAGTTGCTGCAAGCTCATCTGTTAAATCTGCAACTTTAATAATTCCACTCTTATTTAGTTTTTCTAAAATGAACTGATGTCTTTCTTCTTTAAGCATATTTTTTCACCTCCGATGCTTGCTTTTGTTTGTATTTGTTTGTTTTTTATCTTTTTTGTTTATATTTTTATTATATACTTATTTCCTTTTTTTTCAATAAATTTATTTGCTCATATTTTATTTAATTTGGGTATTCATTTAAATTATATCAGTTTTACTCTTTATCACTACCAATTACTATATTTTCCTATTACTTTCTTTTTAATACATTAATTTCTTATTTATATTTGTTTTAAATTAATATTTTTTCTTTGATTATGTTTACATTTAATATTTTTACTTATAAAATATATTTAAAGACGTCTTTTATTCTTTTTAACAAAATAGGATTTGCTATATTAATTTCTAAATTACTTAATAAATATATTTAGCTTATACACAAAAACAAACATTTTCAAACACATCTTATAAAGTTCTACCCTATTTTGAAAATTCAATTTATTTTTCAGGAGGTAAAGCTTATGTTTAAAAATTTTCTCAAAATTATTTTACTGGTGATTACTTCATTATTCTTGTTGACTTCTTTTAATAACTCTACTAAAAGTATTTCTGCATCTGCTTATTCTACTATTTCTAAGGGTGCTGATATTGGATGGATAAGTCAGCTTCAAGATAATGGAATATCATGGGTAAATGAATCTGGAATTACTGAAAATCCATTAAAAATACTTAAAGACCAAGGGATTGATTCTGTTAGATTAAGGGTTTTTGTTAATCCTCCTACAAGTGCTCAATGGACTAAAAACGATGGTACTACTTGTTTATTAGGCTATGCTGATAAAGATAGTGTAGTCGAAATGGCTAAACAAGCTTCTGATTTAGGGCTAAAAATAATGATTGACTTCCATTATAGCGATCATTTTGCTGATCCTGCTTATCAGGACATCCCTGAGGAATGGTCCAATCATTCATTAGAACAGCTCAAGAAAGATGTATATAATCATACTTACGAGGTTATGACTTCCCTTGCTAATGCTGGTATTTATCCTGAATGGGTACAAGTTGGTAATGAAAATAATTCAGGAATGCTTTGGCCCTACGGCTATATCTGGAATGGAAGTAGCACTCCTGATGTTACTAACTGGGTATCATTCATAAATAAAGGTTATGAAGCTGTAAAAAAAGTTAGTCCATCATCAAAGGTTATTATTCATTTAGCAGAAGGTCATGAAAATGAATTATTTAGAACCATTTTTGATTCCTTAACTACTGCAGAAGCTAACTATGATGTTATTGGTATGTCTTATTATCCTTATTGGGCCGATATGGATTATAAAGATAGTATTGATGAATTATCTTATAACTTAAACGATATGGCTTCTCGTTATAATAAGGAAGTTATGGTTTGTGAGGTTGGTGGTTTAGATAGTGATGAAACTGAAAGTTATAACCTAATTAAAGCTGTTATTAATGCTGTTATGGAAGTTCCTAACAATAAAGGTTTAGGCGTCTTTTATTGGGAGCCTGCAGTTACCTCCTCTGTTCTTCCAGATGAATATCCTTTAGGTGCTTGCAAAGAAGTTTCTACTAATACTCTTAAATTTACAACGGCATTAGCTGCCTTTAAGACTATTAATAGTTCTTTTCCTAATACTGATACCAATTATAAAATAATAAATAGATTAAGTGGAAAAGCCTTAAATGTTTCTGGAGGCTCTTCTGATAATGGAAGCACAATAGAACAATACACCTATTACGGTTGGAATAGTCAAAAATGGAGGCTAATTTCTACAGGAGATGGCTATTATAAAATTCAAAATGTCGGAAGCGGAAAAGTTTTAGATATATCATCTTCTTCATTGTATGATGGTGCATCCTGTGTTCAATGGCAAGATAATAATGGATATAACCAACAATGGAAATTTAATAGTACATGGGATTCTTATTATACACTGGAAAATAGAAATAGTAGTAAAATACTAGGATTGCAATATGATTCTCGAGAAGAATTAATTCCAACAATTCAAACTACTAATACCGAAGCTTGGTCTCATATGTGGATATTAGTAGAGGTAGATTAAATTTATGTAATATAAATAAATCAAAAATCATATGTGTTTTTAATAATTTCACATATGATTTTTTTGTTTTACTTTTGGCAATTAAATATATTCCTAATTGGAATATATCCATTTTACAAATTGAATTGCTTACTTTCCCATAATAATCTTAAAATTATATAAAAGAATATTATTGAAAGGAACCATAAAATGAATTACGATTTAAAATTTGATGATAAAAAATATACTATAGAAACAATAACTTTAGATGAGAAAACACTAAAATATCGTGCATTTGAAAACATAATATATGTTAAGAATCCAATAGACCCTAACTTTCAAAAACTAAGTATATTTGTACCTGAAACTTATTATGAAGGAAATTCAATAGGAAACTATAATTTAAACACTGCACCAATCTTCTCCCCAAATAAAGTAGCTGGCTATATGCCAGGAGCCCCTGAAAAGCCTGGTATCAACAAATTTATTAACAAGCCCAATGCTACTTTTTATGCACTTTTACACGGATATATCGTAGTTTCTCCTGGTGCTCGTGGTAGGGGATTAAAAGATAAAAATGGTAAATTTACCGGAACTGCTCCAGCATGCATTGTTGATTTAAAAGCCGCTGTACGTTACCTTCGTCATAATAAAAACATTATTCCTGGTAATGTAGAGAAAATAATTTCTAATGGTACTAGTGCTGGTGGAGCCTTATCTGCACTTCTTGGTTCAACAGGAAACCATCCTGACTATGAATCATATTTAAAAGAATTGGGAGCAGCTGATAAAGAGATGATATTTTTGCAGCATCTTGTTATTGTCCAATTACAAATCTTGAAAATGCAGATAAGGCCTACGAATGGGAGTTTTGTGGAATAAACGACTATCATAAAATGAAATTTGAAAGAATTGAATAATCTCGAAAACCCAAATGGTCTTATGTCAATATTTTGGACACAAAAAGTCAAACTTTTTTATGCTGCACTTCTAGCTAATAATTCACATTGTTCTGGTGTCATGTAATTAATAGAAGAGTGTATCCTTTTTCTGTTATACCAACCTTCAATATATTTAAATATAGCTATATTGGCTTCTTCGAAGGTACGATATGTATTTCTATAGATTTCTTCCTTCTTTATTGAAGAATGGAAAGATTCTATACAAGCATTGTCATAAGGACAACCTTTTTTACTAAATGATTGTATAATATTAAACTCTTTACATAGCTCTTTTAAATCATTACTAGTATATTGAGATCCTAAGTCTGTATGAAATATTATATGCTTATTTTTATTAGGATTTTGATTGTAATAAGCATTTTTTAAAGCTTTAACAACTAAATCATTAGTCATTCTTTTACCGAAAGCGTAGCCAATTATTTTTTTAGAATGTAAGTCAAGAACTGAAGCTAAATAGCACCAAC
>OLNW01003939.1_pt1 | contig 10986 bp, 8 predicted proteins | sample 1672121 | NCBI WGS metagenome assembly OLNW01 (sample SAMEA3136648, study PRJEB25190) | human gut metagenome
GTTGATATTAAGCAAATAATCCGTTATAAATCCATATAAACCCGTCTTTATGAGAATCTGTCTTTTCTTCTTGATCACCGTTTTCCTCATGGGCTGCTCCTCTACGGAAAGCCAACGGCAGGAACCGGAAAACCAGACCTTGGAAACGATACTCAACCGCAAAAGCGTACGTAAGTACAAAGATCGCCCGGTAGAAAAGGAAAAGATAGACAAACTGATACGAGCCGGAATGGCCGCCCCTTCCTCCCGTGACAGGCGACCTTGGGAATTCATTATCGTAACCGACTGGAAAGCCTTGGATACGATGGCCGAAGGCCTTCCCTTCGCCCGGATGCTGAAAGAGACAAGGCAAGCGATCGTCGTTTGCGGCGATACGATCAAATCCTCCAACGCTTGGTTTCTGGATTGTTCCGCCGCCTCGCAAAACCTGCTACTTGCCGCCGAATCCATGGGATTGGGAGCCGTATGGACGGCTGTTTACCCCTATCCGGACCGGATTGAGATCGTTCGGAAAGAGCTTCGGCTACCGGATCATATCATGCCGTTGAACGTCATACCTGTTGGATACCCCATGCAGAAAGAGACTCCCAAAAACAAATACAACGTCCAACAGATCCATCACAATGGCTGGTAAAGCTATATGACTTCCAGATAACTCCGTCCGTTTCCCGCCCGGTTCACCCGGATCTGCACGGGAATACGTTCCGTCATTTCCTGTACGTGCGAGATAACGCAGATCTTGCGCCCTTGCGTACGCAGGCTCTCCAAGGCATCCATAGCGAGCCGCAACGTCTCCGCATCCAAAGAGCCGAAGCCCTCATCGATAAACAGGCTCTCTACCTTCATCCGGTTCGAGGAGAGAGAGGACAAGCCTAGCGCCAAGGCCAGCGAGACCAAGAAAGATTCCCCTCCGGAAAGGCTATGCACGGTACGGATCTCGTCGCACATATCTTGGTCGATCACCTGCAAAGCCAAGGTATCCGGCACACGCTCCAACCGGTAACGCTGGGATAGTTGCCGCAATTGCACATTTGCGTAACTCAACAAGACATCCAAGGTGTAGCCTTGGGCGATCCTACGGAACTTGGCGCCATCCGCCGAGCCTGCCAATTCATTCAGCTTCGCCCAACGCTCGCTCATCGCCCTCCGCTCCGAGAGCTCTTGCTGGAAGCCGGCTATCTTCCGCTTATTCTCCTCGTGCGTACGCAGACGGAAACTACATTCAGACTTTTGGGCCGTCATTTCCGACAGGGATTCCTCCAGCGTCTTGCCTTCGTAGGTCTCTTGGTAGGCGGCCAACCAGTTATCCAGTTCTTGCCGGCGTGCGGAAAGAAGGCCGGAAGTCTCCACCAGATCCTTCTTGATCTGTTCCGTAATCCCCCGGTATTGCTCCACCTCGCCGGCGTGCTTCGTCGTACTCTCTTGCAGCTCCTTCAAATGGCTCTTCAAGGCTTCCACCCGTTCGTGGAAGGTACGTTCCACCTGGTCGGCGGGCTGGCCTCCCAGCAGGAGATTCCGTTCCGAGCGCAAACGGGTATAGGATTGATTCTTCTCGTCGTAGGCTTTCGCGGCGTCCTCGTACTGCTTGCGCAAGGGAGGGAGGAAAGCCTCGTACGACTCCCGTTCCGCTTTATAGGCGCTCCGCTCCCGTTCCAATTCCCGCAAGCGTTCCCCGTTGGCTTGCCACTGCCGGGCGAAATCCGTCAAGGTCTCCCGGAAGCTTTCCGGCTCCTTGTTCCAGCCCGTCTGCCATGCGTCGTTCCCGAACAGGGCGTTGGCGGCGGATAGGGATTGGGACAGCTTCTCCTGCTGCTCCCGCTTATCCAATTCTTCCCGGTCGATTTGCTCGGACAGGGATTGTAGCTGATTCCTTAATTCCGTCCGTGCGTTCTCGTCCGCGGCGAGTTGTTTATGCAGCTCCAGTTCTTTCTGTTGCAGGGCGGCGAGTTGTTTCCCGCAGGCCTCCTGCCGTTCTTTCCGGTCGAGAAGCCGCTTGAGGCGCAGGGTAGCTTCCGAGATGTGATCCGCCAAGGCCAACAGACGCTCATGCGCCTCGTGAGAGGCGAAAGGATGCTCAAGGCTTCCGCAGACCGGACAAGGCGTTCCGGCGGTCAGTTTGTCCCGCAGGCTTTTGATATCGCCAGTCGTCACGAACTGGGCTTGCTCCAGCAATAAACGCTCCCGTTCCGTACGGCAGGTCTCGATCGACCAGTCCAAAGCCTCCGGTTCCAATTCCTTGAGGGCAAGCGATACGGACTTCCGCTCTTCCTCGATCTTTACCTGTTCCTTGGCGTGTGCCTCCGCTTCCCGCCGCAAGGATTGCCTCCGAACCTCCAACCGCTGGATTTTCTGCCGGATGGCTAGCAAGGCCTTGTCCGACCGCTCGACCGCCCGGCGAGCCGTGAGGCAGGTATTCAGATGGATCAATAAGGCCGACAGTTGCTCGGCGATCCCCTCCTTGCTCCGGTAACGTTCACGCCACGCCGTCTGCTTGTCCCATTCCTCCGAGGCTTTCTTCTGCCGCTCTTCCACCTTCCTGAGTTTCTCTTCCGCCTCCTGCTTCCGCCGGGAGAAGTCTTTCATCCGTTCATCGGCCTCGGAGCGGGCTTTCAAGGCCGATTCCAGTTGCACGTCCAGTTTCCGGGCCTGTTGCAATTCCAGTCGCAAACTCTTTGATTCCTCATCCGTCCTCGCCAATCGCACCTCTCCTTGCTCATACTCCTTCCTTGAGGTTTCCAGCGATGCCAACGCCCGTTCCAAGAAACGGGCGTTCTCCTCCCGCTGTTTTTCCTTCGAGGCGATCTGGACCTCGGCCGCTTTCACGGCCTCCCGCAGGCTTTGCCGCTCGACCTTCGCCTTCTCCAGACGGGCCAGCTCCACCTCCAAGGCCGAAAGGCGGGTTTGGGAGGCTTCCACCTCCTCCTCCGATAGAAGCTCTATGCCTTGTACGCGGGCGTATAGCTGCTCGTAGGCCTCCTTCGCCTCGGTGTTCTTGGCGAAGATCCGGCGGGAGATCTCCGAGTATTGCTCCGTACCCGTCAGTTTCTCCAGCAAGGAGGCCTTCTCGCCCTGCTCCGCTTTCAGGAAGGTAGAGAAATCGTTCTGAGCCAAGAGCACCGAGCGGGTGAACTGATCGAAAGTCAGGCCGATCAGCTCGATGATACGGGCTTGCAGGTCCTTGTTGGTTCCCGGCTCCTCTTTCCCGGCATCTATATTATATAATGTAAGGCGGGCGGCCTGCAAACGTCCGCTCTCCTTCTCCCGGGCCCGGGATACGGACCAGCGGGCGCGATACCGACACCCGTTCAGCGCCACGAAATCCACCTCGGCGTAGCCCGAGGCCGTCCCGCGGCGCAAGAGGAAGCGGGGGTCGCTTTGCGGCAACACCTCCTCTTGCACGTCCCTCAGCCGCACGTTATTCTCCCTCGCCAGCTCCGTTCGCGGCGTACGGGAGAAAAGGGCGAGGCACATGGCATCCAGCAACGTGGATTTTCCCGCCCCCGTAGGCCCGGATATAGCGAAGATACCCGCCGAAGCCAAAGGCTCTTCCGTAAAATCAATGGAAAACTCTCCTTCCAGCGACGCCAGATTGCGTCCTCTGATCGCCTGCACTCTCATAAAGCAACCTCCCTCATCACCTCATTAAACAATGTCTCTATCTCCTCGGGCAACTCGCCTCCGTATCTCGCGGCAAACGTATGCCTCAGCATATCCAGCGGGGCTATCTTTTGCAAATCGTTATACGATAAGGCCCTCTCCTCCGCCTCCCCTTCCCGCCGGGGATACGAAGGAACGATGGAGGTGAGGCGGACCGCCTTCCCGACCAACGCCTCCTCTACCCTATGGCGGAACGTAGGGTCCGGCTCCGTCAGCAGGACCCGTATCTCCAAATAAGGCCAGCGGCTCTCGTCCTCCCTGCCCTCCTCCGGCTCCGGAAGCCCGGAGAGGCATCGCAAGACCTCCTCCGGTGATAACGGGCTGTCCGGTATACGCATCAAGTCCGCGACTCTTGGTATCTCGATCGCCTTGATACCAGCGACCTTCCCCTCCTCGACCGCTACAGCTATCACTTGATGCCGGTAATTCTTCTCCGAGAACGACATGGGAAGCGGGCTTCCGGCGTAACGTACCGCCTCGCGCCCGCCAATCCGTTGCGCTTTATGGATATGCCCTAGCGCCGTATAAGCGATCCCGGCGTCGAAGGTATCCGCAGATACGGACTCCAGACCTCCCATGATCGCACGCTCGCTCCGGTCGTCCTCCGATAGTTCGGCTCCGGTAGCGTGGAGGTGTCCCAAGGCTACGATCGCCTCGCCGGGATTCCTCTGGGCATCGGCATAGGCGTAGAGCCGCCGGTACATCCGGCCGATACCCGCCACATACGAATCAAGCTCTCCCTCGGGCGCCGCCGGGTAATCTCCTTGGCGGAGGAAAGGCACCGCCAGGCAAAGCGCCTCCCGTTCTCCCGCCCGGTTCCTTAAAGGGACGACGAGCGAGGCGAGGTCGATCTCCCCGGAATCCGTTCTCCCCACGATACCTACGATCGAGGTATTCAATTCCTCCAGCAAGGGATTCGGGGCTTCCAGACGGATCGCGGAGTCGTGGTTGCCGGCGATGATCACGATCTGCAAGCCCGGATTCAGGCGATTCGCCTCCCGCAGGAAACGATAGAAACGGCGTTGCGCCCCCGCAGAAGGGTTCGTCACGTCGAACACGTCGCCGGCGATCAACAGGACATCCGTCTGCCGCTCCACCAAAAGATTTGTCAGAAAACCGAGGAAAGCCTCGTGCTCCGCCTCCCGGTCGTAGCCGAAAAAGGTCTGGCCCAGATGCCAGTCGGCCGTATGGATAAGTCTCAATGCCATTTATCTTCTTCTATTTTGATCTGGCAAATGTACTTCTTTCCCATCAGATATCAGATTTTGGTAGAATGAAAAAAACAAATGATCAAACGCATCCCCCCTTATATACCGGCAGCACGACCGAGAAGCGGCTTCCTTCTCCCCTTCCACGATTATTTATCTACCCGGCATCTTCCTTACTCGTATCCGTACGGCTACATTCTTGTATCTACGTATCTGCATCCGTGTATCCGTACGGATACGAAGATGCAGATACGTAGATACAAGGACGCGGATACGTAAGTGCAAGAGCGTAACCGTACGGGTACCCGCTTGTATCCGGGCAACAAAAAGCCGGTATCTGGGCGGGTACACGTGAGTACCTGCCCGGATACCGGCCCGCGGCTATCATCCTAGCCTATATCTCGTCCGGAGATTCCGAGTCGGAGCCGCCGGAGCCACCCAGTCGTCCTTCCGCCAGCTTGTCCACCCAAGCGAAAGTAGCCTTCTGAAGATCCGTCTTGAAAGCCTCGTCAGGCTGGAAGTTAAGGTTCACACTTTTGATATTCTTGGCGTTGACCTCCTCCTTGGTAGGTACCCCCAAACTGGAAAGCGTAACGCTGAAACTACCCCAGTTACCCAGTTTCACGCTCTCTCCTCCCAGCAGCCTGCGAAGCAAGATCTTACGAAGCTGGCGGATGGCCATCATCGCCTCGGAAGGGTTCAACGTAGTCTCGTCGGCGAGTTCCATCGCTACCTCGGTCTCGTCCGCTTGGGCGGTAGTTACTTGAGTTACATACCATTTCTTAGGCGCTTCCTTGTCCAAAGGGTTTATTCGTTGCACGGGTTTTACTAGTATTGCCATGATAAATAGATTTATAGGTCTCTCTTGGATGGAGGCCCTGATTATTAAATCTTCAAATATAACAATAGAGTTCCACTCTCACAAGTTAAAACCGGATTACTATTCGCACTTTCTTGAAAAAACTATTTGTAAGCAAAACCTAGTAAACTCATAATAATTTGTTACTTTTGCGGTGGTTTTAAATAGGAACAACATAATTAATAAACATACCTATGGCAAAGATTACAAAAGAGGAGGCCCTTCGGTACCATGCCGAGGGCAAACCGGGTAAGATCGAGGTTATCCCGACAAAGCCTCATAGCACGCAAACGGATTTATCCCTGGCTTATTCGCCGGGCGTAGCCGAGCCGTGTCTGGAGATCGAGAAGAATCCGCTGGACGCGTACGAATATACGGCGAAAGGTAATTTGGTAGCCGTAATCTCCAACGGTACCGCCGTACTCGGGCTGGGCGATATAGGCCCCTTGGCCGGTAAGCCGGTGATGGAAGGCAAGGGATTGCTATTCAAGATATTCGCAGGCATCGACGTATTCGATATCGAAGTGAACGAGAAAGATCCGGAGAAGTTTATCCAGACCGTGAAGGCGATCTCGCCCACGTTCGGAGGAATCAACTTGGAGGATATCAAGGCACCGGAGTGTTTCGAGATCGAGACTCGCTTGAAGAACGAGCTGGATATCCCCGTCATGCACGACGACCAGCATGGTACGGCTATCATCTCCGGCGCCGGGCTGATCAACGCCTTGGAGATCGCCGGCAAGAAGATCGAGGACGTGAAGATCGTGGTGAACGGCGCCGGAGCCGCCTCCATCTCATGTACGAAACTGTACGTGATGCTGGGAGCGCGCAAGGAGAATATCGTCATGTGCGACAGCAAGGGCGTTATCTCTACCAGTCGCCCGGACTTGAACGCCGCCAAGCGGGAGTTCGCTACCGACCGTCCGATCAAGACCTTGCAGGAGGCCGTGGTGGGAGCCGACGTATTCTTGGGCCTCTCCGTGGCGAACGTATTGACCAAGGAGATGGTACGTAGCATGAACGCCGACCCGATCGTATTCGCCTTGGCGAACCCGAACCCGGAGATCTCCTACGCCGACGCTATGGCCTCGCGGGATGATATCATCTTCGCTACCGGACGTTCCGATTATCCGAACCAGATCAACAACGTGCTGGGATTCCCTTATATCTTCCGCGGCGCCTTGGATACGCACGCCAAGGCGATCAACGAGGAGATGAAGCGGGCCGCCGTCTACGCCATCGCCGACCTTGCCAAGGAACCGGTTCCCGACGTGGTGAACGCCGCCTATAAGCTGAAACGAACCACTTTCGGACGCGACTATATCCTTCCGAAAGCGCTCGATCCCCGTTTGCTGACCCGTGTATCTTGCGCCGTGGCGAAAGCCGCTATCGACTCGGGCGTGTCTCGCAAGACGATCACCGACTGGGAGGGCTACGCCAACCATTTGCGTGAGATGATGGGGTACGATAATAAACTCTTGCGCTCGTTCACCGATATGGCGAAAGCGAACCCGAAACGGGTGGTATTCGCGGAGGCGAACCACGTGAATATGCTGAAAGCCGCCGCCGAGGCGAAAGCGGAAGGTATCTGTTTCCCGATCTTGCTGGGTAACGAGGAGCGTCTGGCCAAGATCGCCGCCGAGGAGAATATCAGTCTGGACGGTATCGAGATCGTCAACCTCCGCCACGACCGTGAGACGGAACGCCGCCACCGCTACGCCCGTATCCTTACCGACAAGAAGGCGCGCGAGGGCGTGACTTACTCAGAGGCTTGCGAGAAAATGGTAGACCGTAACGCCTTTGGTATGATGATGGTGGCTACCGGCGACGCCGACGCTTTCGTGACGGGTGTATACAGCCGCTACTCGGAGGTTACCAAGATGGCGGAGCAGATCATCGGCATCCGCCCGAGCTACAAACATTTCGGCGCCTTGAACATCCTGACGTGCAAGAAGGGTACGTTCTTTATGGCCGATACGTTGATCAACCGTCATCCGTCGGCCGAGGTATTGATCGATATCGCCCGCCTGACGCACGACGCCGTGAAGTTCTTCGCTCACGAGCCGGTGATGGCGATGTTGTCTTACTCGAACTTCGGTTCCGACAAGCAGGGTAGCCCGCTGAAGGTGCACGAGGCGATCGACTTCTTGCATAAGACATACCCAGACATGGTGGTAGACGGAGAGATGCAAGTAAACTTCGCCCTCGACAAGAAGTTGCGCGACGATATGTATCCGTTCAACAAGTTGAAAGGGCAAGACGTGAATACCTTGATTTTCCCGAACCTAAGCTCCGCCAACAGCGCATATAAGCTATTGGATACGCTGGGTATCACCGAGACGATCGGCCCGATCCAGATGGGATTGAACAAACCGATCCACTTCACCGACGTAGAAAGCTCTACCCGTGATATCGTGAACCTGACTACCGTAGCTGTCGTAGACGCTATCGTTCAGGAACAGATCGAGAAAGAAGGTTGATAGGGCTTATCCCCTATCAATACTATCCCCAGTTGTAGAGACAGGGCGTGCCCCGTCTCATCCCGGCAAAATGGTATTCTAAATTACTATCAGACGGTGGTGAGACGGGGCGTGCCCCGTCTCTACAACTGGATATATCAATTCTGATAGCTTTCGATATTCGCTATTACCTTTTGCGACAATCGCTCCATACATTGCTCCGAGTGGCCGGAGACTTTCGGGGTATATATGACATTATCGAATTGCGTCAAGGTATCCGCATAATTCCCAATACCTACCTCATCGCATAAGAAGAAATTCCGCTTATGGGCGCTAAGCCAACGTTGTAAATCCGGGACACGGAAAGTAGGCCCTACCGACGTATTGATCAATATCTTCAGATTACCGAACAAACGAAACTCACCCGCCCCCAGAAGAATCGTATTACGAGGTAAGCAAGTACATAAAATATCCACCTCCGGCAGCAACTCCCGCAAAGGCAGGTAAGCGATACCGGCGGCCTCGGCATCCAGCTTACGGGTACGGCTGAAATAATGAACCTCCGCCCCCAAGAAACGAAGAGCGTCAGCGATCATTCTCCCGGTGCGACCCAATCCCACGATGCCTACTTTTTGCCCGCCCAGCTCATACGCCTTATGTCTCCACTGTTTCCCGCCGAAACCATGCAACAAACGGACCAGCTCGCTAATGACATACTCCACGACTCCCTCATCGCCATAGTCGCGGATACCCAAGACCGTTATCCCCCGCTCACGTGCGGCGGCTATATCCACATTCGCGCTAGACTCGCTATAGAGGGTACAGCACATCCCGATGTATTTGATATTCGGGCAAGCCTCGATCACGTTCCTCCGGATCTGTGTATTATAAGAGACGAGCACACAATCTGCGTCCCCGATCCGGTTCACAATCTCCTCATCCGTTTCCGGAATGCCAGTATAAAAAACAACCTCTTTTCCAAGCTCCTTCAAACGCTCCACTCCCCATGTATTCAACCCGGTAGAATCTACCACTACAATTTTCTCAAACATATCTTACTTTATTAATTACCATCTTCAATTAATTATCCCTCTCACAAAGCTATAAATAAAATAGCCGCAAAGGGTAACCTTCAGCACGACACTCAATAAAAAACCAGCGAACGCCCCAAAACCAGCCTTCAACGCATCCCCGGACGCCTTGCCTCCCAAAAGTTCCCCCACGAAAGCCCCCACGAAAGGACCCAGCAAGATTCCCCAAGGCGGAAACACGAATATGCCGGCCACGGTTCCCACGGCACATCCCCAATTGGACCCTCCGCTATACTTAGTCCCCAGCATGGGCGTAACATAGTCCATCGCCTGTGCCAACACGACCAGCAATCCCCACACGACCAACTCCGTAACCGTAAATTCCGCATAACCCGTAAAATGCAGCAGCCACAAAGCCAAATACGCCACCGGCGGCCCCGGCAAGACCGGCAAAAAACCCCCCGCCAATCCCACCAACAAACAGATAACGCCTAGTATAACCAATAAGATATCCATACATTTCAGTTTTTAGGATATATAAATAGACAAAGATACAAACATTTCCCACCCTTAACTGTTTTGCTAAAAGCTAAATCTAAACATATATATTTATGCACAAACATTTACGCCTGACATGTTATGCTTTGTTGTGCTTGCTGGTACCGATCGGGGTAATGGCGCAGACAGAGCATACGTATTTAGACCGTGCCCTACCCGGGTCATGGTCTGAGGAAGGGAGTGATTTCCAGCAGACACTTCCCGTAGAAGATAATTGGTGGAGAAATTTTAAGGACCCGTTGCTGGACTCGCTGATAGAAGTAGCCGTGAAACAAAACTATTCCGTGCAAATGGCGATGGATAGGATCGCCATGGCGAAAGCCAACCTGCGGTCGGCACAAGGAAGCTACTCGCCCACCCTAGGGCTTTCCGCCGGATGGACACGGCAACAAAGTAGCGGCAATATCAATCAGGTACCCAAGGCGATCACCCAATATTCCAGCGCTACCGTAGATATGAACTGGGAGGTGGACGTATTCGGGAGTATCCGGAACCGGGTGAAAGCGGAGAAAGAGAATTTCGCCGCCTCGAAAGAGGAATACAACGCCGCCATGGTCTCCCTTTGCGCTCAAGTAGCCTCCTCCTATATCAATATGAGGGAACTGCAACAAGAGGTAAAGGTAGCGCAACAGAACTGCCGCTCCCAACAGACGGTCGTACAGATCACCCAGAAACGGTATGAGACCGGGCTAGTCTCTAAACTGGACGTAGCGCAGGCGCAATCCGTATACTACAGCACGAAAGCCTCCCTACCGATGCTGGAGGCCGGTATCATCCAATACGCAAACTCCTTGGCGATCCTGTTAGGCCTGTACCCTTCCGATCTACAAAAGATCATGGAGACAGACGCTTCCTTGCCGGAATATATCGAGCCGGTCGGTGTAGGGCTACCGGCAAACCTGTTGCTACGCCGTCCGGATGTACGTGCGGCAGAACGGCAGGTCAATGCGCTTGCCGCCTCGCTCGGGGCCTCTAAGTCCGATTGGTGGCCGAAAGTATTCGTGAAAGGCTCGGTCGGTTTCGCCTCCCACGACTTCGACAAGCTGGCGAATCATAATAGCTTGACCTATGAGATCGCCCCTACCCTTACGTGGAACTTCTTCCAAGGCACCCAGAAGATACAGGCTACCCGGTTGGCGAAAGCCCAGTTGGACGAGTCGATCCGGCAATTCAACCAGACCGTGCTTACCTCCGTACAGGAAGTGGATAACGCC
>OLNW01003940.1_pt1 | contig 10985 bp, 9 predicted proteins | sample 1672121 | NCBI WGS metagenome assembly OLNW01 (sample SAMEA3136648, study PRJEB25190) | human gut metagenome
TGTCTGCATACTGGCCATCATTGATTCCGTCAAAGTAATGTGCTTTGGCAGCTTCCATCATATTCAGTTCATCCTGAACATCTGCCTCTGTGATTGGCTTGATGGTTACAGGAATTTTTTTAACAGCAGTTACACCCTCACGTGTAAAGGTAATGACCAGATTTACAGTTACATCCTCATTGCTTGAAAAACGATCTACAGAAGCTTTGTATCCATTAACACTGATAGCATCGGAATCAGCAGTTACTTTGATTTCTGATCTTTCAAACACAGAATTTCCATTCTCATCTTCAAATCTGGTAAATCTTGGAAGCTGAAGGTCAGTCTTACAGTTTTTCAGATCTGCAACTTTGCCAGTTGATCCAAATTCTGTAATCTTATCTTCTGTATAATACTTGTCAAGAAGAGCTTTCAGCTGTTCTTCTGTAGGTTTTACAGTGCCTGTTCCTTTGACTGTTACCTTGAATTCTTTTGTATACGTAGCAAACTCGGATACACTCTCAACATTTGTATTTATGGAGTTGTCATTAACCTGGAAGGTTGCTGTGAGAGTTACTTCTTTGTCTTCCGGCTGTGCATGGACAGTTCCTTTCTTGGGATCTGTAATAGAATCATATCCTGTCTTATCAATGCTGATCACATCTGTGTCAGAAGAAGTCCATGTAATCTTTGACCATGCTGTTCTGGCACTGCTTGTCATGATCTGTGGCAGGGTAAGATCAGAAGTTACTTCTGTCTGGTCTGTGTTAGAACCCTTGATATTCTCCCAGGTAAGGCTGTCTTTTTCAGCTTCGATCTTGGTATTGTAATGGTCACGATCCCAGCCTACAGTCGCTGTGCTGCTCTTTGTTTCTGCTTTTGCGCCATTTTTTTCAATAATATATACAACGCCTACATTACTGAAGTTCATTCCATAGGAATTCAAAGTGTCTGCTTTATTGTAGTGAATGGTTCCATCAGCACTGATGATATCTTCGTTTTCACTGGATTTCACAGTAATGGTCACACCTGTGGTATCAACATCTGTATAAGTGTTAATTTTGGCCTTTACAACATCAAGAATGTTTTTGTCTTTTGCAAAGTTTGGACGCATTGCGCCTTCTTTGTCAAATAATGCCTTGATCGCATCTACAGTCTGCTGATCTTTGGTATCAACCGGTTTCTTGGTCAGATGTACAGAAATTGTGATTTTCGCTGATGTACCATCTGGTGTATAAGTGATCATTCCATCCTTATATCCATCTGCTGTTATGGAAATGGTATATTCCACGCCTTTTTTCATGGTGTAGGTACCATCTTCATTGGCTTTCAGTTCAGCAATGTAAGGATTCTGATAAAGATCACTGTAATCCTCATAAGTTACTTTGACTGCAGCATCTTTGATGACTGCTGTTGTATCTTCGCTGTCTACAGCCTGAATGGTGGCTACGCATTCTGTGATCTCAACTGCATCCTTCTGCATGGTCACAGGAACTTCGATGTTTTCCTCTGTGCCGGACGGTTTGTAAGTGCCTGTTGCATCTTTGTATCCTTCTGCTTTGACAGTATAACTATAGGTAGTATTCTTATTCATAGTGTAACTGCCATCGGCATTTGGAGTGAGAGTGACTGTTTCCGGATCACCCCAATCATCTTCGTCTTCATAAGTAACAGTTACAGCAGCACCTTCAACTGCTGTAGTGCCATCTGCTTCCACTGGCTTGATAGATACTGCATATTTGCTGATGTCTTTTGTAAGTTCTACATTAATTGTCTCATCACTGCCTGCTGTGAAAGATCCACTGGCTGACTTATAATTGGCAGCCTCTACGGTATAATTATAAGATGTTCCGTCTACCAGATTATAACTTCCGTCTGCTTCTGGCTTTACAGTGTCATAATAGCCTTTTTTTACAGAAATTGTAGGATTCTCTATGGTTTTTCCGGAAGCTTTATCAGTTACATTAAACTTGATATTTCTTGTTACCTGTTTTGTCAGGGTAACTATTTTTACTGTATTGACTTCTGTTGGATTAAAGGTGAAATAACTTTCTTTGTAGTCATTGTAACCACTTTTCTTAACCGTAAGAGTATAGTTTTCTCCTTTTTCCATGGTATAGGAACCATCTGATCCAGGATATACAGTGCTCCATCCCTTTTCAAGAGTTACGGTTGCATCCGGAATCTCATTACCCTCTTCATCCTGCACTTTGACAGACATAGTATAGATAGGTTCTGCCGGTTCTTCAGCCTTAATTATAAGAGTGAATTCCTGTGTTGCAAGTGCTGCTTCTGCTGCCTGTGCTTCATCATTGATCACATCTGTACTTGTTGTCGCAGCGTTAAACAGTCTCAGAGTTACTTTTACTTTCTGATCTCCCTGTTCCGCTGTAGGACGGGTAATGGATACTCTTCCCGGTGCACTTGGAGTGGCTTTGCTGAGCCATTCACTGTCAAAATACCATCCTGATTTATAGGAAGAATCAGTTTCTTCTGTTACAAAACGGATACTGTTAACACCATAGCCACTGCTGTTTGTAAGTTCTGCAGTATAGGTAAGACCATCATCACTTCTGTTAATTCCATTAATATTGGTAATTTTACCATCTACATATCTTTCAGATAAACTTGTGTTACTTCTTTAACATCCTGATCTTCTCCAACAGCTGGAACTACTTTTTCACTGCCACTTTCATCAGAAAAATCCAGCCCTGATGCATCTGTTCCACTTTCTTCTGAAGGTGTCTCTACCTGTGCTTCCTCTGCATCATCCTGATTTTCATCTGTTTCCGCTTCTACTGCAATTTCGTCTGCTGAAAAATCTGCTGCAGTAACTGGAACGCCACTGCCTGCGATCATAGATGCTGACAGCATGACCGCCATGAACTTCATCAGTTCTTTTTTCTTCATTTCTCTTCCTCCTTTTAAAGAAATAAAAAAAGTCAGACCTCCCCTGTCCTGCCCTATTCAAAGGGCTAACAGCGGATGCTGACTCAAAATACAGAAGACATAACGTCTGTTCCGGACTCTCACCGGATTATCCATTAATGTTAAAAAATTACCATTTATTTATATAGTAATTCAAAACAACTGTTCAACTATTATAGTAAATCCACTTTCCATTGTCAAGCATTTATAATAATTGAACAATATTTTTCTTTAACAAATTAACATATCTCTTTTATTTCCGACAAATCCGTAACAATATAGTCCGGTTTTTCGTCACTTTTCAGTTCTGTCTGTTGCTTATTTTTATTAAACCAGCAGGTTTTTAATCCGTAAGCCTTTCCTCCTGCAATATCTGCTGTAAGGGAATCCCCGATAATCATGGTTTCCTCAGGCAGAACTCCCGGTAACTGTGCAAAACAACCGTCAAAAAAATCTTTCCCTGGTTTGTCAGCCCCGATCTTTTCGGATACAAAACAGTGCTCGAAGTATTTCAGCATATCAGCTTTCTTAAGGCGGGTGATCTGCTGGTCATAAGGACCGTTACTTGCAGCACAAAGACGATATATCGAAAAAAGATATTCCAGAATCTCATATGCTCCCTTTAACGGCACTGCACTGTGATTAAGAAAAATCCTGAAATTTTTCTCCATTTCCACCCCATCGGCTTCCAGTCCAAGCTGCCTCAGAATGGGCTGCCATCTTACATAAAAAAGGTCATCCATAGTCAGTTCACCTTTTTCAATCCTCTGCCAGACCTTATGATTCACCTCATGAAAAACAGACAGCATTTCCGGTTTGTATACAAGCCCTGCTCTGCGAAAACATTCTTTCATACTTTCTTCTGCTGCTGCATCAAAATCCAGAATCGTATTGTCTATGTCAAGAAATATCACTTTGATGTCAGATGTTTCTTTTGTGTCAAAAATCTTTTTCATAAAACAAATCCTTTCTCACCGGAAGTACTCTTACTGCCCCATGTTATCTACCATCAGCATATTCAGCTGTTCCCAGCGTTTCAAATCTTTTTTGGTAAAAAGAAGCTGGTGACGAAACTTTTCTGTCAGTTCCTGTGGTTTCAGTGTGAGCAGGCATTTAAACGCACAGGGCATCAGATCAGCACTGGAAATCCCACAGAGAAGCCCTACTGTAAAATCTCTGCGCTCCAGGGGATTAAAAATATACAGAAGATCTTCTTCCAGAGGATTGTACTGATTAACGAAGGAAAAACGAATCAGCATATCGCTGTAAAGTACAGTTCCTGTATAAAAAATCTCACTGCTTCTGCCGGTTCCTGATACAGAGCAGATAGACAGAGTAGCTTCATAACAGCCGGTATCTTCCTGTCTCTCATAAATATCAATCACTCCATCTTTCATTCGCTGGTAACGTCCATCATAGAAATAAAAATACAGCCGCTTCGCCTGAAAGAAGGGATTCTTCCCTGTCAGGTCTGTGTTACTGCTGACTAGCTCTGAATCCGGATTCTGCCAGGTAGCCATGGACACCTGCAATACCTGGCTGATCTCAAATAATGTCTCAATGTCTACAGAAATTTCTCCGTTTTCATATTTACATACTGTAGCCCTGCTTTTGTGTATGGCATCTGCCAGCTGCTGTAAGGTCAATCTTCCGGCTTTCCGGTATTTTTTTATCTGCTGCCCTACATAACAGGTAAATTCACTCATTTTGTTTCCTCATACTATCCATTATTCATTATATTTTCTTTCTGCTCTCATTATAACGATAAATCTTTGTTTTTGCAAAATAAAAAGAAACTTTTATTTAAAATAGTTTCTTTAAACGAAACTTTCAGTATTTGCACTTAAATTTATTTCCGTTAAAATAAAACGGTATGAATTTTTGACGGGGGAACTTGAATATGAAAGAAAAAAAGAGCAGTTTTTCCGGCTCTATCGGTTTCGTCCTGGCTGCTGCCGGAAGTGCTGTAGGCGTCGGAAACATCTGGAGATTTCCATATCTCTGTGCTAAAGATGGCGGTGGATTATTTCTGCTGGTTTATCTGGTGCTTGTACTGACTTTTGGGTTCGTACTTCTCACAACAGATGTGGCAATCGGACGAAAAACAAAGAAAAATGCATTACAGGCCTTCGGTGCCCTGCATCCGAAATGGAACTTCCTTGGGAAACTTACCTTCCTGGTTCCTGCTCTGATCATGACTTATTATTCTGTGATCGGCGGCTGGATCGCCAAGTATCTTTTTGTTTATATCACCTCTGATGGTGCAGACGCTGCTACAGACGGATATTTTACATCCTTTATTACTTCTGATATTGCACCGATTGTGTTTATGCTGATCTTTCTTGCACTGACTGCATGGATCGTATTCCGAGGTGTGGAAAAAGGCATCGAGAAATTTTCCAAAATCATTATGCCGGGACTGATACTTTTGATTCTAATCATTGCCATCTTTTCTCTGACACTGTCTTATACAGATGCTGATGGCACTGTCCGCACCGGACTTCAGGGATTGAGTGTGTATATTAAACCGGATTTCAGTGGTCTGACAATCAAACGATTCCTGGAGATTCTTCTGGATGCCATGAGCCAGCTGTTTTTCTCGCTGAGTGTTTCCATGGGTATCATGATCACTTACGGTTCCTATGTAAAAAATGATGTAGATCTGAACAAAGCCACCAATCAAATTGAACTTTTTGACACAGGTGTTGCCTTCCTGGCAGGGATGATGATCATTCCGGCAGTGTTTGTATTCCTTGGAAAAGAGGGAATGGCCTCCGGTCCAAGTCTGATCTTTATTTCTCTTCCGAGGGTTTTTGACGCAATGGGCATTATGGGACGACCTGTAGCCATTGCCTTCTTCGTGATGATGGGATTTGCAGCTCTTACTTCCTGTGTGTCTGTTATGGAAACACTGGTAGCCAACTGTATGGAGCTTTATCACAAGCCCCGGAAAAAAATGTGCGGTATGGTAGGGATCTATTCTCTGATCACTGCAGTTCTCATCTGCCTTGGCTATAATAAACTGTACTTCGAACTGAAACTTCCGAACGGCTCTGTGGGCCAGCTTCTGGATGTGATGGATTACATCAGCAACAGCTTTCTGATGCCATTTATCTCCCTGCTGACAAGTATCCTGATCGGATGGGTTATCGGCCCTGACTGGATCGTAGGTGAGGTAGAACGAAATGGAGAACATTTTAAACGGAAACAGCTTTACCGATTCATGATCCGTTATGTGGTGCCGGTTGTAATGCTTGTGCTGTTCCTTGTATCAACAGGTTTTGGAAATTTGTTTTCGTAAATATAATTTATACCCAAAAGCTGCCTGGTCATTTTGCCAGGCAGCTTTTGGGTTTTCTATTCATTTTTTTTAATTGGTGGTAAAGTACAGATGCCATAACTATCAGTCCCATATATCCCATTATTGGATATAATGTTCCTACCAGTGATGAGAAAGGCAGGAATCCAGGTACCATCGCAGATATACTGACTGCGGAGATAATACCAATCTTCTTTTTGGGATCGTCTGTAGTTACTCTTGAGGTAATTCCATATAAAGCACTGATTGCAACTGTAAATATTGCTGCCACTAAGACAACCGCATATATTACTCCAAGTGGTTTCCATATATTTCCCGCCAGTTCAACCATAGGAATTTCACTTGTTCCAACCACCTGATAATTTCTCAACAATGCTCCATTTATAAACAGTAAGCACACACCTAATGCCACAGCCCCCGCCGTAATACCAGCATTGCGAATCTTCTTATCATCTTCTACATTGCCTATTGAAATAAGAATTGGACTGTTAGACATTACACAGTAGGAGCAGTAAACAAGTACAGATATCCATATATTGGGAGCTGATGTAGTAATGCCAGCTCCCTTTATTGCCACATCAGCTGCTGCAAAATCTGTCGTTCCCGTAAAAAAAGCAATACTGGCAACTAAAATGGAAAAGACAACAATTATTGGTCCTAAAAAGCCACCAATCTTCAATGTAATTGCAAATCCAAAAGATACTGCCAGAACACTTGCGACTGCAATAATAACTCTGCCTATATATTGATTAATTCCGAAATACTGAAAAAGTGTTGTTCCTCCACCTGAAATCATAACGGAAAATCCAATGAACATAAAGAAAAGAAACGCTGCCTCAAAAAATTTTCCTACATATTTTCCACAGAGATACTTCATAACAGGTCCATGTGTATTTGTATGCAGTTCATTTCCATATTCTGCAAATCTCGTACCTATCCAGATAAAGATCACCATAGCTGCAATTATGGCAACCATGCTCATAACACCATAATTCGTATAAAACTGCATTACTTCCTGTCCAGAAGCAAAGCCTGCTCCTACTACTGCGCCGAAATAAGATCCGCCATAGGAAAATATCTTACCCACCAGGCCGTTTTTTTTATTTTTCATAATTTATTCTCCCAGCCTTTCCCATAATATTTTAAATAATTTCGCCAAGAATTTCTTTTTCAGCAAACAATGCTGTTGCTCCACCCATTGGAATGTCATAGCATTTATGTCCTTCTGCTTCCAGTCGCTGAATATGTTCTTTTCCAAGTTTATACATTCTTTCTAATAACTCCCAATTTTTACTGTATCTGTATTTTATTTTTGATATCCGGCAAAATATCTTAATATAGTCATTATATAAGCTCTGTTTTTCATTGTAAAATAAATATTTTAATGATAATATATAACTAAATAGTTATTATTCAAAGGAAAAAATGACATGAACCATCTGGATCTTGAAGCTTTTTTATCTGTTGTCAAATATGGAAATCTTACGCGCGCCGCTGAATCTCTTTTCATTTCTCAGCCAGCTCTTACCAAACGTCTTCTTGCTCTTGAAAAAGAACTTGGCTGTCAGTTGATTGTCCGCGGTAAAGGTCATAAAAATATTTCCCTGACAGATAGTGGTGAGTCTCTCATCAGCATTGCATATCAATATCAATCTCTTGACAACGAATTACAAACCTTAAAATTTAAAAACACCCGAAAAACTTTTACGATCTGTTCATCGGATGGTCCTCATATGTATATTTTTCCCAAAACATATAAAGATTTTATTAATCAATATCCCGAAATCTCATTAAAGCTTGTTACTGCTGATTATCCCCAATGCTTTGATGCTATTCAACGTCAACACGCTGATCTCGCTTTTACGGGAGCTGATTATTACTACAAAAATATTGTTTCCATCCCCATGTACAGCGCGCCAATGATCATACCAAGTAACATATACGTTGTCATGTAATCTCTCGGCTGCATCAGTAACCACATCGGCAGTACAGATGCAAGGAACAGATATACCATGATGATGCCGATCCAGGCAGATTTTGTTGCGTAGATCGGAAGATGCATACCAATGGCAAACATGATAACAATGAGCGCTACCGCGATCACACCCTTTAATCCCTCATTGATCTTACCTGTTTTTTTCAGTACCAGACCAAGGATGATCGCGAATACGATAAATAACATAGATACAGAAGCTGCTGCTCCGTTTGCAAATACCGGTGATGTCACTGCTGCTCCGGTCGCTGCGTCTACCGGGAATGCGTTAAAGGTACCTGCGACCATATCTGTAAATGCTGCGATAACAAGTAGGGTAAATAACCAGCAGAAAAGCATAAAGAGTTTTCTTCCTGTTTTTCCGATATACTTTTCGATCAGCATACCCATGGATTTTCCTTCGTTCTTAACGGATGCGTATAATGCTCCGAAATCCTGAACCGCACCGAAGAAGAGACCTCCGATGATCAGCCATAACAGAACCGGAACCCAGCCGAATACCGATGCCAGGATCGGTCCTGTGACAGGGCCAGCTCCCGCGATGGATGAAAACTGATGGGAGAATACTGTAAATTTGGAAGATGGCACAAAATCTTCTCCATCCTCATACTGGTAAGCAGGTGTCTTTGCGTTTGCATCGATCCCCCACTTTTTGGCGAGCCAGCGTCCGTAAAGCAGATAGCCGGCACCCAATGCAACAATTCCAATTAAGATAATTACTAAACCGTTCATTTTCTCACCTTTCCTCGTGAATGAATTTCCAAAACAGGACGTCTGCCTTAAACTCAGCTTTTGGCAGATATAACTTAAATTCATATTAGTCATGCCTGCCATAACATCTCTGTTTTGTCTATATACTTTATCACTCTGTCGGAAAAATGTCAACTGTCCGATCTTATAAATTATCCGGGCGTGTTACCTCATAATCGCTCCAGCTGCTTTCCGACGGACCTCCAGACATATCTGCCGTATCGGAATAGGAATCAGCCGTGATCGTATATGCACTCGTTCCTTCTATATATAGTACCGTCCGTACCTTTTACCGTCACCGTATTTCCGTCCGCGTCCCGGATCGTTCCCTCACAGGAAAGGCTGCTTACTGTGCTGTCGCCTGTTACGATCCAGCTGGCTGATGCTGTCCCAGATGATATCGCCCTGCATTTCCTGATCGTTCGCGCCAAAGAGGCAGTCCGCACCGTTTGCTCCGGTCTGTCCCCATCCTCTTTTGTTGTTATTTCCGGTGCAGCGCAGGAAGAATGCATTGTCATCCGCGTAGTTAATATCCACATTGGAAAGTACAAAGGTGGTTTCGGTATTGGTCGTATAGAACATTCCGCCGTTTTTTGCAGTCAGTGTTCCGCCGTCCATCTCAAAGGTGCTGTTTCCTACCTCGGAATCTCCGGACATGCTCTGGTACAAGATCACATTCCAGGTGCAGTCATTCTGTTCGTCATCGCTCATGTTTCCGGTCAGATCCGTGTCAAACAGGTGCAGCGAATTCAAGCCCTCGATGCAGACCGCCTCTGAACCGTTTGCGGTAAGATCGGCATTGTTTACCGCGATATCCGCCGTACTGTAAACGGCCGGTGAACCGGTTCCGTTTGAGGTATAGCTTCCGCCGTCCACAACCATCGTTCCGCCGCCACGGTCAGAACGGATCGCCGCTCTGTTTTACGACCACTGTATCTGCAGTCACCTTCACCTCTGTTTCTGCTGCATCCTCCGTGCTCTCCGTTGTTTCTTCTCCGTCACCCGGTGCCTGCTGTCCGCCGGTCTGAACCGTTATGGTATCATCTCCGACTGCCGTCACTTCCCCGACCAGCGTTTCACACTGTGCTTCTGATCCGGAAGCTGCCGCCTCTGTGGACGATACCGCCGTTGTCTTTGTACTCGTTGTTCCACAGCCTCCAAGCACTGACATACCTACAAAGACTCCTGTTAAGATTGCAATATATTTTCGTTTCATAGCCATCATCCTTTCTGTTTTTTTCTGATTTCTTATTTCAGTTTATATTGTAATCAAAGAGCCTTAGCTGAACCTTAGCTTTCTATTTTATTTTTTTGAACACATGTCACCGCAATCCGAAAAAGCACTACGCCGACCACGAACAGTACCACGATCATTGCCACACCCTTGTTGATATCCCCTGTCAGCTGGGAAACCACACTGACGATCGCCGTGCCGATAAAGGAGGCTCCTTTTCCGCAGATATCAAGCAGTCCAAAATATTCTCCCGACTGCTCCGCCGGAATGATCTTCGCGTAATAGGAGCGGGACAGTGCCTGTATCCCTCCCTGGAACATCCCGACAAAGATCGCGAGGATCCAAAACTGTGTCTGCGTACGGAGCACACAGGCAAACAGCGCAATCCCTATGTAAGCCACGACGCAGACCGTGATCAGATGTTCCGTGCGAAACCGCCTTGCCAGTCTTCCAAACAGGATCGCACACGGAAACGCCACGATCTGGGTCACCAAAAGCGCTAAAAGCAGTCCCGTACTGTCAAGCCCGAGCGCGGAACCATAGGCGGTCGCCATATCGATGATCGTATACACGCCATCTATATAGAAGAAAAACGCGAACAAAAACAAAAAGATCTTCTTTTCCTTACGCACATTTAAAAATGTTTTCCCGATCCTCGCAAAGCTCTCCCGGAACGCATGTGGTTTCCGCTCCACATAATTCTTCTGCCGGTAGGTCTTTAACATGGGTACGGTCATAAGCACCCACCATGCCGCCGTGACAAAAAACGAGATCCCCATCGC
>OLNW01003942.1_pt1 | contig 10983 bp, 7 predicted proteins | sample 1672121 | NCBI WGS metagenome assembly OLNW01 (sample SAMEA3136648, study PRJEB25190) | human gut metagenome
TTCTCTTAAAGAAATTTTCAAGGGTTTGTTGTCTATTGTTCAATTATCAAGATTCGTTTTTCTTTGCCGTTCTTTTCAAGCGACAGCTTTTATATTCTATCAAAAGCTTTTGTCTTTGTCAAGAACTTTTTTTATTTTCTACTGCTAAGTCTTCTCGATTATTTCTCACCAGCAGTGCATTTATATTATCACATTCGAACTTTTTCTGTCAACCACTTTTTAAAATTTCTTATAAGTTTTTATCATCTTTACTTATAAATCTTTTCTTTGAACTTTTTTCTCTCAGGGACTGTCCGCCTCCGCGCCTTCCTCTTATTCAAGCATCTGTTCTATAGTTTTCAGTGCCGTTCTCAGCGACGAATGTTATCTTATCATAGCCATTTCTAATTGTCAATGTTTTTTCTATATTTTATGCAATTCAGAATATTCTGAAAACTTATATCTACATTCCAAAACCCTAACAGGTTTTGGAACGTAGGACAAAAACACTTTATTTTTGGATTGATTTTCGTCTCTTCTTTTTCGCCTCATAGAGTGCGTGATCTGCCGCATCCATTTCTAATGTTATAACAAGTTCTCTTTGGCAAATAATCTGTTTGAATCCAATTGGCACTTCAAACCAGCCCTGTCTTGTGGCAGAGACTCCGACTCGCAAAAACTTAATTGACATAATCAGCTTAATCTTCGAATCAGTTTTAGGATTCTGTTTGCACAAAGACGGATTTCCTTTTCTGTAAGTTTTCCTTCTTTATACGCATCACGAATGTTTTTATCATCATCCGGATTTCCCGGCATAATAATATCATTTCCTGCTGCCACACAAACCCACGGAATGCTTCCATCCTCCGGTACTGTTGTATTCCAGTCAGACATGATAACTCCGTCAAACCCCCACTCTTCACGTGCAATCCTTGTACAAAGGTCCTTGCTGTTTGCTGCATGCACACCATTGATCAGATTATAAGAAGACATGATCGCAGTTGGTGCACCCTCTTTCACGGCAATTTCAAAACCTCTGAGATAAATTTCTCTCAATGTCCTTTCTGATACGTGTGCATCAACCCCCATTCTGTTATCTTCCTGATTATTGCATGCAAAATGCTTGATTGTAACACCACATCCCGGTCTGCTCTGAACTCCTCTGGTCACTGCTGCTGCCAGTGTACCTGCAAGGAATGGATCTTCTGAATAATATTCAAAGTTTCTTCCACACAGCGGATTTCTGTGAATATTCAATCCTGGTGCAAGCCAGAGATTAATATGAAATTCTTCCATCTCTGCCGCAACCTTCCGTCCAAACTGTTCCATCAGTTTTTTGTTCCAGGACTGTGCAAGTGCTGTTCCTACCGGAAATGCAGTACAATACTGATAGTAACGTTCTGCGCCCTCATGGTCTTTTCTTCCAACAAGATAACCATTTTCAAGTGAACCAAGCACACCTGTTCCATAAACTGTATCTTTCTCACGGTCTACTTCATAAGTTTGCTGCAGGCGGATTCCGGCCGGTCCGTCTGCCATGATCAAAGATGGGATTCCGTATTGATCAAGCAGTGCTTCACTCGTCTCTCCTGCTGTTCCCGGCACTTTAATTCCAGATGCTCCAAGTGTACTTCTGATTTCAGACATATTTCCATACATAAGTGGAATCAAATCTTCTACAGGAATCTCCGTTTCTTCTGGAAATCTGCATACTTTCTTTTCTTCTGCCTCTGGTTCAAATGATACGTTCGGAAGTTCCTCAAGCAGTGCTGTCCATTCTTCTGCGCGTCTGCATAATTCTTCTGCACAGTCTTTGATTTCAACAACTTCACTATGATCTTCCAGTTTCTTTGTTTTCTCCATCATTACATCAGCAGATACCTTTACCCCCGCTGAAAGTTTTGCCTCTGACAAGCTGTTTCCAATCCATATTCCATAAGCACCTGCCTGGATTCTCCACTCCTGCTGCTCTTCCAAAAAGCTTGCGAACGCCTTTGCAGGAAGAACAATATTTAGCATCTCTTTCTCTCCCGGTTTCAGTTCTTCTGTCTTTTCATATCCGACCAGACGACGGAATTCTTTTCTGCTTCCATCCTGAGGAAGAGAAGCATAAATCTGCACAACTTCTTTTCCGCTGTATGTTGTTCCTGTGTTTTCTACCTCAACAGTTACTGTCACACCTTTCGAAGCAGTATTTATACCGCAAAGTCGAATGTCAAATTCTGTATAAGACAGACCATAACCAAATGAAAATAATGGTTCAATTCCAAAGCTGTCAAAATAGCGGTATCCAACATAGATTCCTTCCGCATATTCTTCCGTCTCAAGATTTCCGTTCAAATAGCTGAACTCCTCTGCTGCCGGACAATCATCGTAGCGTTTTGTCCATGTTGTTGTCAGCTTTCCACTCGGTGTAAATTCTCCAAACAATATATCAGCAACTGCATTTCCACCTTCCTGTCCAAGCTGGGAAATATTCAGGATCGCACATATATTTTCTGTTCCAGCCAGCAGGTCTGTAAGTTCTACCGGTCCACCTGCATTAATGATCAATACAGTTGGGATTTTCTGCTCATTCAGGAAATACAGATCTTTTTCTTCCTGGTCACTCAGATAATAATCCCCTTTTCTTTTTCTTCTGTCCTTTCCTTCGCCGGAAATACGGCTTATAACATAAACCGCTGCTTCTGCAGCCTTGATATCTTCATTTGTCACCGCACGGCCATCCGGCATGGCAAATGGATTGGCAGCATAGGCATCAAACGGATTGTCTACATGTTTTGCAGCTTCTAAGATCTGCTCCTTCCACTCTGTTCTCGCCTGCTCATAGCGGTTGTGATAATCTTTCAGCCACTCCTCGCTTACAATACCCGCGTTTTTCTCTTTCATTCCGGCATATATAGATACACTTTCTCTGTTATTTACATCTCCGGAACCAGTACCACCTTTAATCGTCTTCTCTGCCCCAATCCCTAAAAGTGCAATCTTTGTATCTTTTTTTAATGGGAGCAGTCCTTCGTTTTTCAACAGAACAATTCCTTCTTCTGCTGCCTCACGTGCAAACACTGCATGATCTATTTCACGCTGGCAAACTTCTGTACTTCTTGTTCCACTATGTTTCAAATTCTTTTCCATTTACACATCTCCTTAAATAAACCAACTGTAAGAAAAAAGCTGCCCACTAAATGACAGCTTTCCTCCAACAACTTAATTCTCATTATTCTTTTACTCCACCAAGAGTAACTCCTGCAATGATATATTTAGACAACAGCAGGTATACAATAATGATCGGCACGATTGCTACCGTGATCATCATGTAAATTTTACCCATATCAAAGTTCATATAGTCCGCTCCACGAAGTGTTGCGATCAGGATCGGGACTGTCATCTTATTCTTTGACTGAATGATCAAAGCCGGAACGAAGTAATTGTTCCAGGAACCTACGAAAGTAAAGATTGCCTGAACTGCAATTGCCGGCTTCATGATTGGAAGAACAATGTGGTTAAATGTCTTAAATTCTCCAGATCCATCTATTCTTGCCGCTTCTACAAGAGAAATCGGAAGGGAAGACTGCAGATAACTGTACATAAAATAAAATACAGCCGGTGATGCAATTGATGGAATGATCAATGGAAGCAGAGAATCATACATTCCCATGTTCGTAACCAATTTCAGGAATCCCATTGCTGTAACCTGTGTAGGCATAACAAGGATTGCCATAATAAATGTAAATGCTACTTTTTTCCCTTTAAAATCATAAGCATAAAGTCCATATGCTGTCAGAGCTGAAAAATAGGTACATAATGCTGCTGAACACCCTGATACGATCAAACTGTTCAAAATACCACGGAACATCGGGAAGCTTCCGTCATTCGCTACATTTTTTAGATTTGTAAAGAAATATTTTCCCGGCAGTGCTGAGAATCCCTTCTGTAGCTCTGCATGAGAACGTGTTGCATTTATAATCAATACATAGAAGAAAAACAGACACATAAAAGATAACAGAATCAATACGGTATGTGCCAGTATGCTACGTCCACGATTTGACTTTGTTTTTGATTTCATTATCTCTTTCTCCTTTCTGCTTTTGCTCTTTTCTTAGCTGCTTTCTTAGAACCATCCGGATCGTTATCATTTGTCATACGATATACAAAGAAACAGAGGATTGCACTTACGATAAACAGATATACAGAAAGTGCACCGGCCATTCCATAGTTTTTGCTCTTCAGATGACTGTTCAGGAACATGATCAGAGTCATGGATGTTCTGTTCGGGTTACCCTGTCCATTTGTCAGGATCTGAGGAACATCGAACATCTGAAGTCCGCCAATAATGGATGTGATCAATGTATATGCCAGAATTGGACGGATCAAAGGCAGTGTAATATAGAAAAATCTCTGGATACTGTTACATCCATCCAGGTCAGATGCCTCGAAGACGTCCTGACTGATTCCCATGATTGCTGCCATCAACATAATAGTTGTATTTCCAAACCACATCAGGAAGTTCATAAATCCGATCAACGATCTTGTTCCAAATACAGATCCCAGGAAATCGATCGGTTTTTTCAGGATTCCGATTGACATCAGAATTGAGTTAATCGGTCCATTTGTTGAGAACATTGCAAAGAATAACAATGCAAATGCAGATGCCATAATCAGGTTTGGAAGATAAATGACAACTTTGAAAAACTGCTGCCCTCTAATCTTTAATCGGACATCAGTGAACCACGCTGCAAGTACCAGCGCGATCACAATCTGAGGTATAAATCCGATCATCCACAGAATTAAAGTATTCGCTCCATATTTCAGCATATCTGAATGAAGAAGACTCACATAGTTTGCCATTCCTATAAAATTCGGCCCAACCTCTTTAATTCCTGATCGGTAATATTCAAAGAAACTATACCTTACTGTATCGACCAACGGTATCAATGAGAAAATAATGTATGTTACGAAAAAAGGAAGAATAAATATATATCCCCATTTTCCATAATCAATACTTTTTTTCTTTTTCTTCATAATGGTTCTTCCTTTCCACAATATCTTCTAACAGAACAGAGGCTCTGCTGTCACAGAGCTCCCTGCGTTAGTAGCTGTTCATTCTAGACATTATTCTGGCCAAACAACCTCTGTAATGTCAGGATAACGTTCTTTAATTGCTGTTTCAAAGTTTGATTTTGCTTTCTCAAAGTCAACTTTGCCCTGGAAGTAATCGCTGAATGAGTTCTGGATCAACTCCACACATCCCTGATCGTAAGCGGAAAGTGGTGCGATCTTGATGTTTTCAGCAACTGGTGCAAAGTACTGGAATGGGTTCTGTCCGCCAAGGAATTCTGAACCATATGTAGCATCATCGTTTGCTGCTTCCTGCATACCGGATTTTGTATTTGTAAAGTCTGAGTAATCCTGGGAGATCTTTAACAGATTATCTTTTTTTGCTGTCATAGCAAGGATAATGTCTTTTGCATGTTCCGGATTATCTGTACCTGTTGCAACATGGATGTAAGATCCTCCCCAGTTGTATTCCTGCGGTGGGTTTGTTACTGCCCATGCGCCGTCTTCTCCATCCCAGTTCGGTTTCAGTGTGAAATCAATCCCCCATGCCGGGAAGAGGAATGCAAATACTTTGGACTGACTTCCCATTGCTTTGTTCCAGTCATCATTCCACTGACCTTTTACTGTCGGGTTTAAGTAACCTGCATCCAGCCATTCTTTTGAATCATTAATCCACTGCATGATCATTGGATCAACTGTAACCTTTGTGTCTCCATCTTTTACCCATGAATTAGAAATGTTGTTTCCATAGAGACGGAATGTATCAGCATAAGAAGCAAATGCATAATATCCTTTCTGCTTCAATTCTTCTGCTGTCTGTTTCATAGCAGCCCAGTCTTTTACTTTTTCACCTACAGCAGTCGGATCGTCTGTTCCGAATACCTCTTTTGCAATATCACGACGGTAAACCATTGTTCCCGGGCAGCACTGCCATGTAGATCCTCTCTGAACCCCGTCTGCATCAGATGCTGTTGTTTTTGTGAAGTCGTACTGATCTGCAAGATCTTTATCCGGATCAATTCCAAGATCCTTCAGTGGTACTGCAGTGTCTGCTTCAGCATCTGTATATTTGTATACATAGTCTGTCTCTGACAGGAAGATATCTACTTTATCATCTGTATCAACATCTGCCTGTTTCATAAGTGCCTCATCAAGTTTCTGCTGATAAACACCATCCTGGTTTGGATTGATGATCCAGTGGATCTCTGTTCCATCTTTCAATGTTGTAACAGTTCCATCTTTGGATGTTGACTCAACTTCAGGATATATAGCTTCCAGTCTCTCACGGAACTCATCATTCCAAGAATAAATGTTAATTACCTTTCCTTCTTCTGTACTGGCCTCTCCGCCATTTCCTCCTTTGCTTCCACATCCGGCAAGTGATCCAACAGCAACTACTGTTGCCATAAGAATCGCAACAACTCTCTTTTTCATTTATAAATCCTCCTTCATCTAAGCACTCTGCTATGCTTTTCTTGTTGTTGAACTAAATATACCATCTTTTTTCCTCCGATTATATTATTTATCTTAACAAAATGTCAAATTCATGTCATAATATAAAAAAGGAGGTTTTTTATGACTTTATCTAATGAATGGTACAATACAGAACTCAAAAACAGCGAATTAGAAACTCTTCACAGATCACCAACTGTAGAATATTCTTTCTATGATGCTGTACGCTCCGGCGACATGGAAGCAGTCATTAAAAACTGTTCCGAAGATGAATTTATTCGTCTAGATGGAACAGGTGTTCTATCCCGTAATGCGCTTACTAATATAAAATACCACTTTGTTGTCACTGCTGCAATGTTGACCCGTTATTGTATCGACGGTGGGCTCGAACCAGAGCAGGCTTACAGGCTCAGTGACTTCTATATTCTGAAGATGGATTCCTGCAAAACGATCCGTCAGGTTGCAGATCTTCACCATGAGATGGCAAAGGATTTTACAGGTAAGATGATTCTTCAGAAAAAGAGTTCCATTTTATCAAAACCCGTTATGCAATGTGTTGATTATATTTACAGTCACATCAAAGAAAGAATCACGATTCAGGTTCTTGCTGACCACACCGGACTTTCCACGAATTATCTTTCACGCATTTTCAAGCAGAATCTGGGAGTCTCTGTCAGCGATTATATCCGTGAACAGAAGATAGAAAAAGCAACTCATCTGCTGCGATACTCAAACAAATCAATTGTAGATATCGCAAATTATCTTGCATTTTCTTCACAGAGTCACTTCATCCAGACATTCGAGAACTTTACCGGGCTCACTCCAAAGAAGTACCGGGACAAATACTATAAAAGCATGTGGTGAAATCAGATTTCTTCACAGAAGAATTCGCAGATTTTCCCACAAAAAATACTGTCAGAAAGCAATTCTCTTTCTGACAGTATTTTTATCTTTTTTAATCTGTCGATTATACTAATTCAATTTCAATCTTATGTGTCTCTTTCACTGAGAGCATCTGAATCTCTCTCTTTGAAAGTATTGTACACCTTTCAGCTGTTATTTCTAATGCTTTTCCATCGCAAGCTGCTTTCTGGATCTTCAACTGATCAAATTCTTTCTTTTCTTTATTATAGAATATAATCTCAAAGTTCCTTCCGGCAAATGTCATCTTAAGTACTGCTTTTCCATCCTGATTATACTGTTCCGGCATAAGTGCAGGTGCGATCTTCAGGTCACCGCAATCTCCTTTCACCCCAAACACTTCTGTGATCATGGTAAGCATATACCAGCTTGCAGCGCCTGTCAGATATGCATAGAGGCCTCTTCCCTGATTATCAAAATATTCCGGAAGTCCAGGATACATCTTACTGTTATCAAATTCCATTGCTGCATCTAAAAGTGCCTGAAGTACTTTATTTCCTTCTTTTGCAAATCCTCTCTGGTACAATGCATTTGAGTACATAACAGCCATGTGTGAGAACACTGCTCCATTTTCTTTCTCGCCATAAGCAAATCCAAACATTCTTCCAAGATCAAATTTTTCCTCATGGAAGTTTGTGTTCAAACGGTATCCGCCGGCTTTCTGATCATAAAGATACTTGTCTGCACTCCTGCAGATAGATTCCACCTGATCTTCTGTTGCCGTTCCACTCATAATGGCAAATACTTGTCCGGTCAGCATCATTCTCACGCTTTCATCCATAACGCCTTCTACTTTTCTGCCATGGTTATCATAATAGCCATTGAACCAGCCATCTTCTCCATCCTTCACCCATTCGTTGGCACGGATGTTTTTCATCATCCAGTCTGCTTTTTCCTCAAGATTAGCGGCAAGTTGATCCAATCTTACAACAATTGTGTCTCCACTGATATTATGTTCACATTTCTTTGCGTATCCTGCAAGGAGTGCCTGCTTACGTGCTGCATCTTCATACAGTTCCACGCTTCCTGCAAGAAGATCTTCCATCTCATGTGCAATTTCAATCTTGCTGCTTCCACTGATTTCTTCCAACTGACGGAGTGTTTTTGCAATATTTCTCAAATTTCCGGCATAAGCACAGGTAAATGCAACACTTTCACCCTTCTCCCATGCCATGTCCAGTGCATCATTCCAGTCGGCACCATGAAGACGCATTTCATTATGCTCTCCTACATCATAGAACGCACACAGATTCTGTAAAAGAATATGCTCCAAAACTGTTCCGAAATAAATGTGGTCTCTTTCTGTTTTCTGCTTCTGTCCATATTCGCTGTTCCAAAGCTTATCATGTGCAGTACCTCTCATAGACTGCAAATCTTTAAAATACGGAACCTTTTCAAACAGAACCTCCATATCTCCTGTCTGATCCAGATACAGACGAGTCGTTACAAATGGCCAGAATGCATGATCCATCCAGACACGTGTAATATTGTTTCTGTCTGCAATAAACTCACCCTGCTTATTTCCGATGATTGTCGCATTTGTTCCATCAATTCTTACTCCGCCATAATTATCCACGATCATCTGACGGACGTTTGAGGGATCCATAATCAGAAGTGCAAGGCAATCCTGCCAGAGATCTCTCCAGCCTCTTCCTCCTTTTCCATAATCATGATATGGAAGGAAGGAACATCCATAAATTCTTCTTAAAATTGGCTGGAAGCAAATCCACTTCAGATAATTATCTGTAACTTCATCACCGGTTTCAAACTCTACATTTACTTTTTCTGTCCAATATTTTTTCACTTTGGCAAGCTCATTTTCCGCTTGCTCCTTCGTACCAAATAAAGTACAGATTTTTGAAATGGAAGCCTTTTCTCCCGTTGCTCCGGCAAGAACAACATACTCTATTGATTCATTTGCTTTTAATTTTCTGCGTTCAAACCTGAATGCCCCAACAGCCTCTTTCCCCTCCAGATGGCAGCCTGCGGTACATCCCGTTTTTTCTACACGTACTGCTTCCGGAATCAGGAAAGAACCTCCCTCTCCAATAAAGCTTTCAACAGTCGGATAAAACTCCTTCGGTGCATTTCCTTCTGCTGTAAAACCATATACAAAATAAGTCGTATCATTTTTCTGATGTCCACGCTCATCAAAGGATAATACTGGTGTAACTTCTACACCACATTCTTTCGTGTCGATTCTGTGAAGAAGTGATGTGACATGTCTGTGGTCGCGGATATTATCTGCGCTTCTTCCATAAACCGGAATGGCAACAATCGGTGTTACTTTCTGTTCTTCTTCCGAAAGATTTGTAATCTTGATCAGCTGGATCTCTGTTGTGGCATCAATAGAAACAAAGGATGTGATTTCTGACTGAAGATCATATTTTTTTGAAGTTCTTGTCAACTTCTGCCACATCATTCCTGCTTCCAGAGTGCTTTCATCCTGTCTGTCTGTATATTTATCAAACTCCTGCTCCGCTGAAACTCCACATGCTGACCAGTAGCCTTTTCCTTCTACCCGACACCAGAAATTTCTGGTGCCACGGTTATTGTGAAGGTTTTCAATGCTGACAGGTTCGAGAAGGAAATGATTCTGGTCCGTTTTACTATCTCCCCCCAAAGTTGGTGTAATACTGGATTTCAGACCTTCTTCTCCTGCCAGTGGTAAGTAAAGTCCACTATAATTTTCCGGATTTGTAATCGTAAATGTTCCGTTTTTATCTGTAAAATTGATTTTTCTCATGTCCAGTCCCTCGTCATTTCATTTAAGAAAGGAATAATTCTACCTCTGTTGTCTTTGTTAACTTCTCCTGTGGAATATAATTATCTTTCATTTGTTCTCCATTTACGAAAAGTTTTTCACATCCTGACTCTGCATGCCCCGGATTTTTCACGACGATATGTAAATGTGAACCTCTGAAATCTTTTTCGATTTCAAATTCCTCCCACTCTTTCGGTACTGACGGAGCAATCTTCAGTCCATAGAAGTCTGGCCGCATTCCGAGAATTCCTTCTACACATCCCACCATAACCGTAGATGCTGTTCCTGTCAGCCAGTGTACATGAGAACGGCCGAAGTTCGGACTGTGTTTTCCTTCTGTAAACTGTCCATAACAGTATGGTTCAAGTCTTCTGATCTCTGCACGATTATTCTGTGCAGCCGGTGCATTTTCAATAAAATAGTTAAATGCTCTCTCTCCGTGTCCACGAAGCGCCTCTGCAAGAATGATCCATCCCTGAGACTGTGAGAAAATTCCTGCATTTTCCTTTGTTCCGGCATTGTAGATCACAGCCAGTGCACCGTCAAATGCATGTGCATGATACGGAGGATCCATCAGGATTGCACCATATTCTGTATTCAGTTTGTCATATACATTCTGAAGTGCAAGATCTGCCTGCGCTTCATTTGCAAGCCCACTGATCACAGACCAGCTCTGTGGGTTCAGCCACATATTTGCCTCCGGATCTGTGCGCTGTCCGATCACTTCACCATCCTCTGTGAAGCCACGGATAAAGCGGTCTTCATTCCAGCAGAGATCCTGGATCAGTTTTTCCAGTTTCTTCTGACTT
>OLNW01003944.1_pt1 | contig 10980 bp, 8 predicted proteins | sample 1672121 | NCBI WGS metagenome assembly OLNW01 (sample SAMEA3136648, study PRJEB25190) | human gut metagenome
GTTTTGCAGTTGAAATATTTAAACCTGGACGGTAAAATAATTTTTAGTGATTATAAAATGAATGATGTGATAGATACGCAGAGGTTTTATGGAGGTTATGATGGAGAAAACGGTTTTGGTTGTGATCCCTGCAGAGGAGAGACATAAAGAGAAGTTGGAGCGTGCCGGTAAAGGCTGCCGGTTTGTGTATGCGTCACCCCAGACAGCAACAGAAGAAATGATTGAAGCAGCAGATGTGATCATCGGCAATGTGAAGCCGGACAGACTGCATGCACCGGAACGCCTGCAGTGGCTGCAGTTGAATTCTGCCGGCGCAGATGCTTATGTGAAACCGGGGATTTTAAGAAGTACTACAATGTTGACAAGTGCCACAGGTGCTTACGGCAAGGCAGTGGCAGAGCACAGTTTTGCCATGCTTTTGATGCTGCAGAAGAAGCTGAATTTATACAGAGACGCTCAGACAAAGAACGAATGGAACGATTTTGGTACAGTCACATCCATTACAGATGTCACAGTGCTTGTTGTGGGACTGGGCGATATCGGCCTGCATTTTGCCAGATTGGCCAGTGCTCTTGGCGCTCGTGTCATTGGTCTGAAACGCTCCATGGGACCATGTCCGGAAGGTGTTCATGAATTACATACCATGGATGAACTGGATGAATGGCTGCCGAAGGTGGATGTGGTCGCCTCATTTGTGCCGTCAACAGCTGCAACGCATCATATGTACACAAAGGAACGATTGATGGCCATGAAGGACACTGCCATCTTCTTAAACAGCGGAAGGGGAGACGCAGTGGCTTCAGAAGTCCTTTATGAAGCACTTTCTAAAGGCTGGATTGCCTCAGCGGGAATTGATGTCACAGAACCTGAACCGCTGCCGGCAGACAGCCCATTGTGGCAGCTGCCGAACCTGATGATGACACCGCATATATCCGGGCAGTTCCATCTTCCGGAGACATTTGAACGCATTGTGGATATTGCGGCTGCAAATTTGGAAGCTTATCTTAAAGAGCAGCCTCTAAAAAACCGAATTCAGTAATATTTAATTTTGGCATCTGACACCTGTTGGATGCCTTTTTTCTATTTAGTGATTGATACTTTGTGTAAAACATATAAATGACTTGCCTTCAACAGTATTTAATGCTACTATGGAATTGAAGTAAGCACTTTTCGTCTGAAGGTCTCTCAATGTTGTGAAGGGAGAGGGCATTATAGGAGCAGCAGATACAGTTACAAAGGCTTACATACGAAAAAACGAAGTATTCGCAGACGCATTCAACTACTTTATGTATGATGGAAGACAGAAGATTCAGCCGGAACAGTTAAGAGAATTGGATTCGACTGAGATTGCAATACTTTTGAATGAAAAAGATACGAAAGATAAAACGAATAAAGAAAAAGAAGCATCCGAGCAGAAGATGGTACAGAAGTACCGGGATCTTTTGAAAACGGCGACTATTATGGAAGATGGGGAAGCGGCCTATGTACTGTTGGGGATAGAGAACCAGACAGAGGTTCATTATGCGATGCCTGTCAGAAATATGCTGTATGATGCTATGCAGTATAATCAGCAGGTTACAGAGATAGCGGAGAAACATAAGGGACAAAAAGGCGGCAAGAGACAGCAGAAGATCAGCACCGGAGAGTTTTTGTCTGGATTTTATAAGAATAATAAATTAATTCCGGTTATTACATTGGTCTTGTTTTTCAATCCCGGCGAATGGGATGGCCCGAGGTCATTATTTGATATGTTGGATATATCAAATCCGATTTTTAAAAAATATGCACAGGACTATAAGATACATATTATCAGTCCGAAGGAGATTTTAGAGAGTGATTTGAAAAAATTCAGTTCCAGTCTGCGAGAGGTTATAGGATGCATAAAATATTCAAATGATAAAAATAAACTGGCAGCTTTCATACAAGATAATCCCAGAATGAATATAGAAGTTGAAGCAGCCAGAGTGCTTGAAGTTATCATACATACACATATTAAGCGAGAGGAGGTTGATGATATGGGAAATGTGAATATGTGTAAGGCAATACAGGAAATGATACAAGACGGCAGAGATGAGGGAAGAGTCCAACTTTTGGTAACGCTTATTCAAAGCGGAGATATCAGTCTGCAAAGAGCTGCCGCACTTATGAATATGACTCCGAAGGAATTTCAGGAGAAAAGTAAGATGATTTCCTAATAGTATCAGCAGATGATAACTATTGGGGAGTTACAAATATTTAATAAAACATCAAAGAGACTGAAATGATTTGGAAAATGCTTTCACTTTATAAGGCTTCACAGATAGGATATGTAAAATATAATCCTGCCTGTGAAGCCTTTATATATTTACTGAAAATACAATGTGATGGATTAATCGCGCACTTTAATATGTGCTTCTCTCAGCTGTGTCTCAGTGACTACACCCGGTGCGCCGCACATGAGATCCTGTGCGTTGCCGTTCATTGGGAATGCAATCACTTCGCGAATGTTGTCTTCATTTCTCAGCAGCATGATCATTCGATCGACACCAGGGGCCATACCGGCGTGTGGCGGGGCACCAAACTGGAAAGCGTTGTAGAGTGCACCGAATTTCGTCTTCAGGTCTTCTTCGCTGTAGCCTGCGATTTCAAAGGCTTTGACCATGATATCCAGATCGTGGTTGCGGACAGCACCGGAGGAAAGCTCCACGCCGTTGCAGACGATATCATACTGATAAGCCAGGATATCTTCAGGGTTCATGGTGTTCAGTGCTTCAAGGCCGCCCTGAGGCATAGAGAATGGGTTGTGTGTGAAATCCATCTTCTTCTCGTCCTTGTTGTATTCATACATCGGGAAGTCGTTGACAAAACAGAAGCGGAAGGCATTCTTCTCGATCAGGTCAAGACGTTCACCCAGTTCGTTGCGGAGCTGTCCGGCAAAAAGGTTAGCACGTTCTTCTTTATCCGCAATAAAGAAAATCGTATCGCCCACTTCAAGACCTGTGAGTTCAGCAAATTCCTGCTTCATGTCATCAGGGATAAATTTGTCAATGGGGCCTTTATAACTCTTATCTTCCATGACTTCCAGGTAACCAAGGCCGCCCATACCGATGGAAGTGGCGAATTTCAGCAGTTTCTCATGAAAACCCTTGGACATATCGGCATGAACCCTGATGGCACGGACGATACGTTTCAGGAAAGGTTTGAATGTACATCTCTGAAAGAATTCTGTGACATCCATGATACGCAGCGGGTTTCTGAGATCCGGCTTGTCAGAGCCGAACTGCAGCATGGCATCCTTGTAGCTGATCACAGGATAAGGGGCAGCTGTGACAGAAGCACCTTCCGGTGCAAATTTTTCAAAAGTGGCTGTCAGAACTTCTTCACCTACACGGAAAACTTCTTCCTGAGTAGCGAAGCTCATCTCAAAGTCCAGCTGATAGAATTCGCCCGGTGAACGGTCTGCACGGGCATCCTCATCACGGAAACATGGTGCGATCTGGAAGTATTTATCAAAACCGGAAACCATCAGCAGCTGTTTGTACTGCTGCGGAGCCTGAGGCAATGCATAAAAACGACCTTTGAACTTTCTGGATGGTACGATATAATCTCTGGCACCTTCAGGAGAAGAAGCGCAGAGAATCGGTGTCTGGATTTCAAGAAATCCCATCTCTGTCATCTTCTGACGAAGGAAGCTGATGACCTGTGAACGGAAAATGATGTTGTCTTTGACTTTCTGGTTTCTTAAGTCAAGATAACGATACTTCAGACGGACATCTTCACGGATTTCCTTGGAAGTCATAATCTCAAAAGGCAGCTGGTGATAAACCTTGCCCAGCATATCGATGCTGTGAGCTTCAAGTTCGATAGTGCCTGTAGGAATCTTCGGATTGTAAGTCTCCTCATCGCGGTGGTCAATGACACCTTCGATGGAGATGCAGTTTTCTTTGGTAATACCGTCCAGGAGAGAAGTGTCTCTTAAAACAACCTGGAGGACACCGTACATATCTCTCAAATCAATAAAAGATACACCGCCGTGGTCACGGATATTTTCAACCCAGCCTGCGACACGGATGGTCTTGCCAACGTCGCTTTCGCTGATCTCGTTTAAAATTCTGCTGCGGTAAATGTTTGGTGTTGTCATAATTGGTCCCCTTTCATTTTGTGATATTCAATCATATCTGCTGAGATGTCCAGGACGAAACGTATAACAAGTGCCTTGGCACATTCCTGCGCCTGCAGCCTATTCCCTGCAAACTATGAGAAACACGCTCCGCGAGTTTCTCAAGTTATCGCGGCAGTCGCCAAGGTCTCGTGCAAGCACGGACTTTGGCTCGTTGCTCGCGTAAATAAAAAATCGCCCTGAACGATGATCGTTCAGGACGAATATAAAATCCGCGGTACCACCTGAATTACTGCAATGCAGTCTCTCAACAGAGGCAAAAACCTCCTGCTGTCTGACGTCCAGCTGACGGCGCACCTACTGGGCAAAATGCTGTTCAGATTGCGGCTGTTAAAGTGTTATTCACGCTGATTCATTCTGTGGGTTCTCACTCTCTCCACTCACTGGAAGCGATAAACAGCGCTACTTCTCTTCGTCATCGCCTTTAACTTTTCGTTAGCAGTATTATAGCCCTTGATAATTTATTTTGTCAACGTAAAAAAGTATAAAAAATTTAGGAAATTAAAGTGGTGATATAGTGAAAAATTACCTATACAACTAGAATAATTTACAGATATTTCCAGAAAATAAAAAAGGCCATTCGCAATTGTGCGAACAGCCTTTGAAAAATGTTCAATGCAAACTATCAATCAAATCAATGATAGCATACACATTTAGTCCAAATGATGCTGCCAGTCGGCTTTGAACAGGAAGATCAGAAACAGGATGGTACTGCATCCCCATGTCAGCGGATAGGCCCAGGAAATCATCTGAAAGACCGGGAAGAACCGGAGTGCTGTGGTGACGTAGACGATACGCAGGCCGCACCAGAAAAGCAGCATTCCAGCCATTGGCACAACAGCATAGCCGCAGCCTCTCATCACACCGGCAGAGCAATGGGAAAAGGCCAGCAGGAAGAAAAACAGGCTGACAATGTGGGCGTGAATAGTGCCGTAGGCAACGGCTTCCTGTGTACTGCCGAAAATCTTCAGTGCATATGGAATAAAAAAGTAGATCAGAAGTCCGGTAACCTCAGCGGTGATCATGCCAAATAAGATGCCGAAAATGGCGCCCTTTTTGGCACGATGGTATTGCCTGGCTCCCAGGTTTTGACTGACAAAGGTCGGAAGTGCCATGGCCATACTCATGATCGGAAGGAAAACGAATCCCTCAATCTTGGAGTAGGCCCCCATTCCGGACATAGCGTAAGCGCCGAAGGAATTGATATTCTTCTGAATCACCAGGTTGCCGACGGTGATCACGGCATTCTGAATGCCGGCGGGCAGACCCTGATACAACACCTTCTTCATCATGTGGGAATGGTAATGCAGCTTTTTGAAATCAAGCCGGGTATAATCTTTAATCCGACACATACGAAACAAACAGAGAATGACGCTGAGACCCTGAGAGATCACAGTGGCGGCTGCAGCACCTGTAACACCCCAGTGAAAGGCAGGATGGGCCACAAAAAGCAGATCCAGACCGATATTCACAATGGAAGAGAATAACAGATAGTAAAGGGGATGAATACTGTCACCCAGGGCACGCATGATGGACATGCAGATGTTGTAGAGGATAACAGTGGATACACCGCCGAAATAAATCTGCAGATACCTTAAGGCATGGGGCATAACAGAGTCCGGGGTGCCAAGCCATACCAGAAGATGGGGAGCCAGGATAAGACCGGCAACAGTGCCGATTGCGGAAGCAATCAGCCCCATCAGGAAATTCGTGTGGACAGCCTTTGAAACATTGTCTTCATCGCGGGCGCCAAAATAGCGTGAAATAACGACACCGCCGCCGGTGGCAATGCCGGAGAAAAAACCGATGATCAGAAAGACGACAGTGCCGGTGGAACTGACGGCGGCAAAAGCATCGTTATCCGCAAAGTTACCGATGACCCATGCATCAACCATGTTATACAACTGCTGAAGCAGCTGACCGAGAAACAGCGGAATGGCAAAGGCCAGAATACCGCCGGGAATCGATCCTCTTGTCAGGTCGATGCTGCCTTTATTTTCTTTTTGCATAAAAAAAACCTCTTTAATTCAATGGATTGGAAATAATTATCATTAATAGAAGTGTATCATGTTTGAAAATAAACAGCAATAAGCCCTTTTGATTTTTAGAAAAAATAAAAAATTGAATAAAAACAGACAAAATAATATGTTTTTCGACTTCATAAATAAAAATAATAAAAAAATTAGAAAATATTGTCCTATTTTGGTGGTTATTGCGAGTTTTATTAATTGAGACAATCTTTTTTTGATAATATAATACATTTGACGCTTGTTGGAAAAAGATGAAGAATGGGAGGCTGCGTTATGACAAAAATCAATGTTGCGATTGTTGATGACAATGAGAAGATGGTCAGTTTGTTGGATGCCATATTACAGACGGATAAGAATATTGAAGTCATCGGAAGAGGGGACGATGGCGTTCAGGCATTGGACATTATTAAGAATCAGGAGCCGGATGTTGTCCTTTTGGATTTGATTATGCCGAAGCTTGACGGTCTGGAGGTCATGCAGCAGGTCAATAAGGATATGTCGCTGAAGAAACGACCCGCATTTATTGTGATTTCTGCCATTGGAAAGGAAAACATTACGGAGAATGCTTTTAATCTCGGCGCCATGTATTATATTATGAAGCCATTTGAAAATGATATGATTCTGCGTCGTATTCATCAGGTGACTGAACGACAGATTTTACAGCCGGTCCATACACAGAAGAGCAGACAAACAGATTATACGACAGAATACCGGGAAAAGAATCTGGAAACAGATGTGACCAACATTATTCATGAGATTGGTGTGCCGGCGCATATCAAAGGTTATCAGTATCTGCGGGATGCCATTATTATGTCAGTGGATAACCGGGAGGTCATTAATTCGATTACGAAGGTCCTGTATCCGACCATTGCCAAGATGAATAAGACGACGCCGAGCCGTGTGGAACGCGCGATCCGCCATGCTATCGAAGTGGCCTGGAGTAGAGGCAAGATGGATACCATTGATGAGCTTTTTGGCTATACCATACATACCGGAAAAGGCAAACCAACTAACAGTGAATTTATTGCGTTGATCGCGGATAAAATCCGACTGGAATACAAGAACAGGAGTTGATAATTGACTGAAAATTCACAAAATTTCTGCTTTTATTGCAACGAATTGTGTTGTATAATAATAGAAGATACAATATAATGCAATAGCAGGAGGAACAAAGCCTTATGAAGAAAGTCCTATTTGCGGCATCTGAAGCGGTACCATTTATTAAGACAGGCGGATTGGCAGACGTTGTCGGATCTTTGCCGAAGGCATACAATAGAGATGAATTTGATGTCAGGGTTGTATTGCCGAAATACAGAGTGATTCCGGAGCATTTTCAACAGCAGATGGAATATATGACGAATTTTTATATCAATATGTCAGGACGGATGATTTATGTCGGTGTATTTCAGATGATGCTGGATGGCGTGACATTTTATTTTATCGACAATGAATACTATTTTTCCGGAGACAGGATTTATGAAGATGGATTGTGGGATCTTGAGAAGTTTGCTTACTTCAGTAAGGCCGCACTGACGATGCTTTGTGTTATCGATTTCAGACCGGACATCATCCATTGTCATGACTGGCAGACGGGTCTTATGCCGGTTTATCTGAAGAATGAATTCTGGGATAGTTCTTCTTACAGCGATTTTTACCAGAACATGAAAGCCGTGATGACAATCCACAATCTGAAGTTCCAGGGAACATGGAACATTGATGATATGATGCGTGTAACAGGACTTCCGGGCTATCTGTTTACATCAGACAAACTGGAAGCATACGGCGCCGGCAATTATCTGAAGGGCGGCCTTGTTTACGCAGACTGGATCACCACTGTCAGCGGTGTTTATGCGAATGAGATCAAGTATCCGTTCTATGGAGAGGGACTGGATGGATTGATGCGTGCGAGATCCAATAATCTTTCGGGTATTGTCAATGGTATTGATTATGATGAGTATAACCCGGAGACGGATCCGATGCTTGTACACAATTATTCTCCGTATAATTTCAGAACAGAGAAGGTGCATAATAAGACGGCGCTGCAGCAGGAGCTTGGCATGCAGGTAGACGGTGGCAAGTTTATGATCGGTCTTGTTTCAAGATTGACAGATCAGAAGGGAATGGATCTGATCGATTGTGTGATGGAACAGATTTGTGCGGAAGATGTACAGTTTGTTATTCTCGGTACAGGTGATCCACGCTATGAGAATATGTTCAGATACTATGAATGGAAGTATAAAGACAGAGTTTCGGCAAGTATCTGTTATGACAATACCCGTTCCCACAGAATCTATGGTGCATGCGATGCATTTCTGATGCCGTCACTGTTTGAACCATGCGGACTCAGTCAGCTGATGAGTCTTCGCTATGGTACATTGCCGATTGTAAGGGAGACAGGCGGTCTGAAGGAAACTGTAGAACCGTATAATGAATATACAGGAAGTGGTACAGGATTCAGTTTTGCAAATTATAATGCACATGAGATGCTGCATGTGATTGAGTATGCCAAGTCTGTTTATTATGGTGACAGAGAAGCATGGAACCGTATTGTAGACAGGGCAATGGCAGCAGATTTCTCCTGGGGCAATTCAGCGAGAAAGTACGAAGATCTGTATCGTTCTTTATAGGAATACAGAAGTTCAACTGAGAATTTAAAAGTGATTGGGAAAAGGAAAAACGTAACCTTTCTTTGGGGGTGTGTGCCAATAGCGCATTCGTTTGGCACTAAGAACAGAGAGGTTGCGTTTTTCTTTTGTTTACAGATGCGGTTATTCGATTCTAGTACATCGTTTCGTAAATAACTATACCATTCACTTGCCTGCGAATCCGAGTGTGCAGGCAAGTGAATGGTATAGTTATTTCGAAAACAATGTATTAGTGACGAATCATGAGGGTATGGATAAGATAGTCATAGACATCGCCATGGAGATTGCGCCAATTATCGCAGATGGCGGTTGCCTGAGCTTCATCTGTGACGTTTAATGTGATGCCGACGAGAAGTTCTTTCTTATCATGGATTTCGCAGCGAACAATATAGCAGTCCTTCTTATCTTCATAATAATCAGCGGTAACTTCATTCTCACTTTTCAGGTGATACTTGTGCTCATTGAAAAACTGGTCGATTTCAGTCTTGATCTCAGCTGGAATCTTGTGACCGAAAAATTCCAGCGTTTCTTCACCGGACTGGTTCATGGAATAGTAGGAATTGTTGTGGATATGTTCTGTTCGGATCAATTCTGTATCGGAAAGGTCGTGGAGCGCTTGCTGAAGAGTAAAATAATTCGTATAGCCCTTGTCCAGAATAAATTCTGAAATCTGAGAATTTGTCAATGGAAAATCGACCTTATTCAGCATATAGAGAACCATTAATTTATAAAGCATCAGTGTATCCTGATTCATAAAACAAAAACTCCTTTCTATTGCAATCATCAATTCCTGTTATAATAATCATTCGTCAACGGAACATAACAGCGCCCCTGCCATGCATTGCGAAGCTTCATGCAATGGTGAATATGATTAAGTACCTGTTTCTTGTTGCGGCTCCAGTCTGGGGCAGCCAACAGATGTTTGGGACCGTCACCGGTAATCCGGTGGATAATCACATCCGGCGGCATATGCTCAATACAGCGGATGAGGATATCCGTGTATTCTTCCAGTGTCAGAACATGGAACGGCTGCTGCAGATAATCAGTATAAAGATCGGTTCCTTTGAGAACATGGAGCAGCTGGAACTTGACACCCTGTATGGGCTGATGAGCGATATAATCGGCGGTAGCCAGCATGTCATCAGCAGTTTCACCGGGAAGCCCGAGAATCACATGGGTGATAACTTCGATGCCTCTTTCGTGAAGATTGAAGACAGCTGCATCATAGACAGACAGTGGATAGCCTCGCCGGATGTAAGCAGCTGTCTGAGGATGGATTGACTGAAGGCCGAGCTCAACCCACACCGGTTTGATCTGATTCAGTTCTGATAAAAGATCGAGAACCTCCGGTTGAAGACAGTCCGGGCGGGTGGCAATGGAAAGAATGGCTACTTCCGGGTGGCGGATGGCTTCTGTGTAAAGTGCCCGCAGACGATCTATGGGTGCATAAGTTCCCGTAAATGCCTGAAAATAGGCGATATAACAAGGCATCGGGGATTCCTTGCTGCCAATCTCAGGCTGACCGGAAAGCCGTTTCCCTGCAAGCAGCTGTTTGCCTTCCTCAATCTGTTCCGTGATGGATTGGTCCCTGGATGCGGCAAAATCACCGGAACCGCCCGCACTGCAGAAGATACAGCCTCTTGCATCGATCAGTCCGTCCCTGTTGGGGCAGGTAAAGCCGCCGTCAAGGGCAATCTTATAAATCTTGTGCCCGTACCGGGCCTTCATCTCGTAATCGAGAGAGTGGTAACGCTTATCTGCCCACAAAACTGCATTCCTCCTAACTACATATATGATAGCATAGCCGGCGAATTTATGCAAACAGATGTGTGGCTTGTTTTGTACTCGATTTTTATAGCGTTTTCTGGTATAGTATATCATAGAGTATTTTTTGTGTGTAATTTGTAAGATTACTATTGCGTTAAAATAGGCATTGAATCAAACCGGGATAGATTTTATATTACAGGGATCAGGCAGGCGCCTATTGAGGATCCGAAGGCTTTATAATGGCGGATTGTGTTTAATGTGTATAAAGTAAAGTAAAATTCGGTCAAAAAAACGACAAAAACAGGATGCTCAATAAGTTTATTCTGAATAACTTATTGAGCATCCTGTTTATTGATTTCTAAGACCGAATTTTACTTTA
>OLNW01003945.1_pt1 | contig 10980 bp, 7 predicted proteins | sample 1672121 | NCBI WGS metagenome assembly OLNW01 (sample SAMEA3136648, study PRJEB25190) | human gut metagenome
GCTAAGAAACAACTATGATAGCATGCATAAAACTCGCCACCGGTTGAGCCTCAATAATGTTATTTTAGACAAAGAGAACCATACAGTCTGGATTGTGTTTTAGGAGAATGGAAAGCTGATGAAAAAAATGTATCATAAAAAATATGCGATTGTGATAATAGCAGTACTTGCTATTATCATGTCTGCCTGCAGTAAAAGTGCAGAATACAATCAGGATAAAAATGCTGATTGGGATGAACAGGAATATAATGTTAAGACATTAAATGAAATAATAAGATGTCTGGATGAAAAGGACAAGCAGGCATTGATAAACATGATGTCAAAAAACATCAGGAAAGAATTTAACGTATCCGCACAGATTGAACAGGCTTTTTCGGTATATGGAAAACAGAAGATTATGGGGAATTTAATGACCATGGAATAATGTCGAGTGATGTAAGGCATGGAAGATATACGAGAAAAGTAATAGGTGCAGAGATGAAGGGAGTAAAAACAGATTCAGGGAGAATATTTGACATAATGTTTGGACGGTGCGTAATAGATAAGGAGAATCCGGGTGATGTGGGAGTATATAAAATATATTTAAAAGACAGAGAGTATGGGCATCTGGCAATAATAGGGCCGATAAGTAATTCAGAACGTGATACTTTAAAGCGTAATATAGATGCGTCTAACGGAATTACAGAAGAGTATATAGATGAAACGGCATCAATAATAGTTACGAACGGGCAGACAGATAAAGATAAAGTATTGCAGAATGGAAATGAAAACATAATCTATGTGGAAAATTTACTACAGAGTATGAACATGACACCATATGAAGGTAATGAAGAAGAGTATTCCCAATATGATTATAAATTCACCGTTCTTAATCGTAAGAATCAGCTTAAAAGTATGTATACAATGACTAATAACCATTGCTGTATAACCGATAAGGACTACAAGGATACATATTACACAATTGATGACACCTCCACCTACAACGAACTAATAGAATTCGCAAAATCGCTGGTGGATTAAGCATTGCAATACGCATCTGTGACAGACAGGCTGTGTCGGCTTGTTTGTTACAGGTGCTTAGCTGCTAAGAAACAACTATGATAGCATGCATAAAACTCGCCACCGGTTGAGCCTCAATGGTGGATAACAGGATTTAGCAGGAAGGACATGTTTTTTATTAATCCTGATAAGCTCAGGATATCCATGCTGCCATAGCTGCTGTTTACACGCTTTGATTTATATTCATTGCGGTAATCATCGCTATCAGATCGTTCAGATTTCTGGTAACCAAGATGATCATCCATTTCTGCTTCCATCATCTCTTTGATGGTGCCGCCAAGCAGATCCTTAAGAGCATCCTGGATATCTTCAGCGGTTTCAATATCATACTCCTGAAGAAGTTGCTGAATGATGTTTCGCTTTCCTTCTGTCATTACTACTTTGTGTACAGGTTGCTTTTCTCTTCTTGCCATAATAAAAGGCCTCCTATGATTTATATTTTATCATAGAAGACCTTGCTGTTATTAGCTATTTACAGAAAAAGTTTCACACACTCCGACTTTCCGCTCTGCGACAGTTGTCCCGCCGGCTTGTTTAATATAATCTTATCTTTATCCTCGTATACTATATCCATCTTAACTAATAATTCCAATACTCTTAATCCACTTTGTAAAAAGTACTTTCCACTCACCAGTCTGTGCAAAATCATCACCACAGCCATAACCATGGCCACCTGTTCTGAATATATGAAGTTCAGCACTTACCCCGGCTTTTCTTGCTGCCATATAAAAGCCCACACTGTTCTCAGACAATGTTGTTCTGTCATCATCCGTTTCACATATAAATACTGGCGGCATATCCGGTCTTACAAGCTTATCCGGATTATACTTATGCAGTATCTTTGCCTTACTGCCACTGATTCTCTCAAGCACCTGTTCCTCAGACATATATCTTTTGCCTGCTTCAATACAATCGTCAATACTTATAACCGGATATGAACAAACAGCAAAATCTGGTCTTGCTGATAGTTTATCATATTCATCCTTATACTTATAATCCGCATACACATCACTTTCATACGCTGTTGATAATAACGCTGCCATAAAGCCTCCTGCTGAAAAGCCCATAACGCCTATCTTAGCTTCATCTATACCGAATTCCTGCGCCCTTCCTCTTATAACTCTCATTGCGCGCATAGCATCTATAAGTGGGACATCCTCTGCATTATCATGTTCATCTGATGGAAGTCTGCATTCAAGAACAAATGCAGCTATTCCCATACTATTAAGCCACTTTGCAACATCTTCACCTTCAAAGTTGTATACAAGGCGTCTGAACGCACCTCCTGGAATAATCAATACTGCCGGAATCCTTTGTCTGTCTGTACTGTTACCAATACCATCAGGTATATAAGGAACAATATCCGGATCTGTAATGTTCTGCACTATATGCTTTACTCTTCCATCAGGCATATCTTCAGTGTAATATTTTCTTGTAAGCTTAAGGTTCTGCGAACCCGGAGCCCCATGCTCAAACAGCCTTATCTTGTTTACTGGTGTCTTAAACACCTCATTCTGCGTATCTGTCATATCTACTCATCCCTGCTCTCAAGAAACAAAAGCTTATTAGCCTGTATGCTCAGCTCATCATAACGCATAAGCATATCACTCTCATCATATTCTTCCGGAATCACTTTATAGCCTTCAAACCTTATAAGATTCTTGAAATATTCTTCCACATCTGCTGTCTGCTTAACAACAACCTCACTGAATGCCACTCCCTCTTCTGACTCCTGAAAATCTGGTCTGTAAAGAAGCTCACCGGTAATTATATTTTCTTTATCGGCTACAAATACAGCTTTGGCATAATATTTGTTACTGTCCGTTGTCGCAAGACGTATTCTTCTTGGTGGTGCCATCGTCTTATCATTCATGGCATTCGCTTTCCTGACTTCTTCTGCATCAAAATATTCCTTTTCAATTATCATATTTAACCTTCTTTCTGTCATATAAATCACTCATAGTTTTACAATATCCAAAACAGGACGATATATTTAAGGTTCTTATGGATATATGTTCTAAACAGGCTTTTGTATAAGGGGAAACTATTTTTCCATTTTTAGCCCACAAAATGGAATTTATTTTTTTACTTTCTTTTCCCCGGTTTTGCATTAAATAAATTCATTTTCTTCTTTTCACCTTGCTTATTTTTGAAAAATTATATTTCCTTTTTTATGAAGAATTTCGGAAAATTAGATTTGCGTGATACAAAGAAGTAATTGTCTACCACTATGCTAACTCACATAGTGCTAAACGTCAATTATTTCTTACCATTATATTTCATCTGGTCTGACTTCTGTTGAATTAACTTCACGCACCATCTGCATCATATAATTTTTATTCATATCACCATTATCAGGAACTAATATAAGTTCGTGTATGCTGCTTGGTAAAACATATAGCCCTTTACAATTATTACCAGTTTAATCCTTCACCTTATTTAAACAATCCTTTAAAATGTCTGTGTTATCGTAAAGCAATACAGATACCCCGAATGTTCTGTCTTTGTTAGATAGCACATAAAGGCTTGTATCAAAATCATCTTTATCCATTTTATAGCAGATATTATTCTTAACATTGGAAAACCGTGATACACCCCCACCTACAACAAACTCATAGAATTCGCAAAATCGCTGGTGGATTAAAATTAATGCAATAACAATCACATATGAATAAAATTCTAAAAGAAAACAGTTGTAATTGCCTCCGATATGAAGATAATATTAGAATACAGAGCTTGATTATAAGGAGAGACTTGAAGTGAATATAAGAAAAGCAGACATAGCATTTGACTACGTTATAAAACAAATGAAAGGACAACCATGATAAAAATTGACCTCATAACCGGATTCTTAGGTTCCGGCAAGACAACATTTATAAAAAAATATGCAAAGCATCTTATGGATAAAGGGCATCATATAGGGATTCTGGAGAATGATTTTGGTGCAATTAATGTAGATATGATGCTTCTTCAGGAGCTTATGGGAGATTACTGTGACCTTGAGATGATATCAGGTGGCTGTGATAAGGAGACACACAGACGCAGATTCAGGACAAAGCTTATCGCAATGGCAATGAGCGGGTATGACAGGATAATTGTTGAACCGTCAGGAATATATGATATAGATGAATTCTTTGATGTGCTGCATGACGAGCCGCTCGACCAATGGTATGAGGTTGGCAGTGTTATAGCGATAGTTGATGCGCAGATACCTGATAAGCTGTCTAAGGAGGCGGATTATCTGCTTGCTTCTGAGGCTGCGGATGCGGGCAGGATAATTCTCAGCCATACTGACGAGGCATCACCCGAACAGGCAAAGGCAGCGGTAAAGCACATAAACAGAGCGCTTAAGCAGATACAGTGCCGCAGGCATTTTGATGAAAATAATGCCGGTGAGGTACTTATGAAAAGCACAATGCAGCTTACAAAAGAGGACATGGACGCGCTGATGACATGCGGATACGTGTCAGAGGATTTTCAAAAGATGGATATAGGCGATGACGAGGGCTTTAAATCGCTGTTTTTCATGAATATGGATATAAGCAGGGAGCAGCTCGCCAGAGCCGCTGCCGTGCTTATGAATGATAAGGAAATAGAGAAGAAATGCGGACATATATACCGCATTAAGGGCTTCATTCAGGAAGCGGACGGCAGCTGGCTTCAGATTAACGCAATCCACGGACAGACAACAGTTGAGCCTGCTGCGTCAGGACAGAGCGTTATTATTGTGATAGGCGAGCATCTTGATGAAGAGAGCATCCGCCGGGAGCTTAACGGTAGTAACCGGCAATAACTAACAGTAGTACAAAAATGACCTGAGCTTTGACCATGCGCTTTCGTCCCAGTCATTGTCAAGCTCTATGTTATATAACGGTGCAGGACAGTTTTTGCCAAGCTCACGCATATCGAGAATGATTGCAGTATTTTCGTAGCGCGGAGCCATTGCAAGAACAGCGTCTGCACCGTTTTTTGTACCATCTGATGTCATATTGCGGGATGCTATATCTATGGCTTTGGCGTATCTGTATCTTCCGTTGCTGCCGGCAAAATGAGGAAGATGTCTGTCGGCAATATTTTTAAGCATATCAATATCACCGGCAAATGCATTGAGGCTTCCAAGTTCATCAGCTATTGTATTCATATGGCGGCTAAGATTATCAAGCTGCTTTTTGCAGCCGTCACACTCAGAATCCATCCATAAAAAGTACAGATATTCAGTCAGGGGTGCGCGCAGAATTATATTTCCTTCATTATCAAGTGTATCGAGGATTCCTTCATCAAGTACTGTCAGGCAGAGTGGTGTGCCGACAGCGGCGATACGTTTTGAACCGTATGACGTTATGTCAGACGTGGAAACAGCAGAAGCGGCATGGGCTATTGTACCCCAGTCAGGAATCTCATGCGCTTCACGGATTGTTAAATCCCGGTCAGTAACCTCAGTGTCATTGTCCGCATTATTAAGTATTGCTGCAATCTTCTTTCTTGCACCGGCAGGTGCGGCATATATAATATCACCGCACATTATGGCGCGTGTAAACATGTCAAAATCATATGCAGTCTCAGGAATAGTCTCAATTACAGGCGAGACAATCTGGATAGACTTATTGTCTGCATTTTCATTTAATATTCCGTATATTACACGCGCATATTCACCGTCAGCATCAGCACCCTGATTCTGTGGAAGAAGATACCGGCAACCGTCAGGTGTGCCAGGTGAAGCTGCACGTTGCATGACACTCATGACACTTCCGAGCAGGGCTGCGAACGGAAGATATTCCTTGCTTCTTGTGTGAGAGCGTCCAAGTGTAATAGTGCTGTTGTCCGTAGCCGGGGCGGCAATGGCTTCAATACCAGCAGCTTTAAAGTAACGCACAAGATATTCCGTGTAATATCCCATATCGGGTATATACAGAGGTGAAGCTGTGTCAGCCTTAGAAGCAATATCGGCATGACGGATATTTACATTGGCAATATCAAAGCCCTCAGGCAGCTTTACGGCAGGGCGGGATGAAAGGCTGTTAAGAAATGCTTCAATTCTTGTTATTACGCCAACCTTGCTAAAATGCTCATCAACCTCTATCTGAAGATATGGCTTATCGCCCATCTCCTGTGCAAAGAGGTGGCTTATCACGCTGTCAGGGCCGCAGCCGTGATTGGTAAGGTATACGGCGTACAGGTTAGGATGATTGGCGATAAGCTTTGCACCTGATATTATGTGCTGTCCAAATGGCCAGTACAGGTTAGGATATTCATCGGATATATCCAGCGAATGTCCCGGCAGATGCGAGAGCGTTATGACCTTGTGGCCTCTTTCAAGCAGAAGCTCAGGTATTCCCATATTAAGCACAGGGTCGGATACGCCGTAATTACGTGTTACCAGTACAAGCACCTTATCATCAGGTCGGAGACTGTCAAGCAGAAGCTTACCCTGCTTCTCAACGGCAGCAGTGTGCTTCCTGACAGCCATTGCACCGGCAAGAAGAGCCTTTGCACAGAAGGGGTTAGGAATGCCGAGAATCCTGCCAAGACCGCCCATTCCCCCTGCCATTGCTTCTTTTCCGAAATCAAGGTCGAATACCGGACTTAAGAGAGTTATTCCTTTCTCATCAAGCCCCATTGCGCGTCCTACGGATTCGGGAGCAGTCTGCATGTATACGCAGCCGTAATTGTGCTTCACATGGCTCTTTTCATGCTTCATTGTATGAATTGTCGGGAGGAATATATAATCAACCTTCTGGTCAATAAGCTGTTTCATGTGACCGTAAATAAGCTTTACAGGGTAGCATGTCTCGCCACGCGCATATTCCTGTGACAGACGGATTGTTTCCTCATCTGTCGGGTGCGTCAGTACGACATTAAAACCGAGGGATGTGAAAAATGCATTTGCCATAGGAAAGAATTTGTGTATCATGAGCACAAAAGGAACGCCTACAGTCTTTTTTGCAGGGTCACGCACGCCGGTATATCCGTCAAGCAGAAGCTTGTCGGCCTGCCTGTAGAATTCGATATTTTTGCGTACCTCGGCATTGGTAGTATCAATATGCATTGCTTTGCCTGAAAAATCAAAGCCTGCAAATGTACTTTCCCTGTTACCTATATTTTTAAGTGCAAGCAGGGCAACGCCGAAGGCACCGCTTATACCAAAGTACGGATTGATGGTTATCCTGTCACCGTAGAATGCCCTGAATGCGGCTACAACAGCGGGATTATAGGCTACGCCTCCCTGAAGCACGATTTTGCTGCCTACAGGCTTGCTGCCGACAACCTTGTGAAGATAGTTGCGGATTACAGAATAGCACAGACCGGCAGCAATATCAGCCTGTGCAGCGCCTTCAGCGCATGCGGACGCTATGGCTGTCTCGATAAATACCGTGCAGCGCTCACCAAGGTCAACCGGTGCTTCTGAGCTGAGTGCAGCCGTACCAAAATCACCAATCGGAATGCCCATCCTTGCAGCCTGCTCCTCAATAAAGCTTCCCGTTCCGGCGGCACATATCTTATTCATCTGGAAGTCGGTGACATTTCCGTTGCGTATGCTTATATATTTGCTGTCTTGTCCGCCGATCTCAAACACAGTGTCGGCATCGGGAACACAGTGTACGGCTCCCTCAGCCTGTGCGGTAATCTCATCTATTATCGAATCGGCACCAAGCATGCGTCCTACGCGCTCACGTCCGGATCCTGTCACGCCCACGGATGTAAATTTAATCTCGCCAAAACGCTCCCTGATAGAATTAAGTCCGTTGCGGACAGCCGCCTCAGGATTGCCGGCGGTGCGCAGATACTGGTAATCGAGCAGCTCACCGCTGTCGGATATTATTACAAGGTCAGTGCTTGTCGAACCGATATCAATGCCGAGTGAGCAGCGGGAAGAATCCATCCCGTATAAAGAAGAACTGCATGCAGCTGCTGACGGATTCAGTGCGTAGCGGCTTAACGGTTCAAGCGTCTGAACTCTGTGAAGGTGGGACATTTTACAGGAATCCTTTATTTCTTCAAGTGTAAATGCTCCCGATGCGTTCAGTGCGGCACCGACAGCTCCGGCAAATGAAGCATGCGGCGGAACGATAAGCTCATCTGCTCCAAGGTCAAAGACATCGCGTATTGCCCTTATAACTCCGCTGTTATGCGTAACTCCGCCGCAGAAGGCAACCGGCTTGCTGATTGGAAGCGTGCGGACGATGGTTGCCTTGTAATTGCGGATCATCGCATAGCACAGACCAAGCAGAATGTCAGGCGTAGATACGCCCTCCTGCTGTCTGTGTATAATATCGGTCTTGGCGAATACCGCACATCTTCCGGAAAGGCGTGGTATTGACTCAGCCTTGTCTGCAAGTGCGGAATAGTCCTCAATTGCCAGACCAAGCCTCGACATCTGATCTTCAAAAAAGCTTCCGGTTCCTCCGGCGCAGTGTCCGTTGGTCGCAAACTGCGGAATCTCATGGATATTGGCTATATATCTTGAACCCTGACTGCCAATCTCTATTATGCTTCCGGCATCAGGTGCAATAAACAGCGTACCCTCAACGATTGCCGGGATATCCTCCATAAATACTGAGCCTGAGAGGGCATCATGCAAAAATGCCGCATCACTGCCGGTAATTCCGATAGCAAGGCGCTCTGCATTAATACAATCCGCATTAATACTTTTTATTGCAGAAGCTATTATATCGTTAAGACCATCTGTTAAAACCTCAGACGGGCGGTTATGGTGCGCACACTCCCACGAAGCGCATATTTCCCCGTTATTTATCAGAATTAATTTTACAGTTGACGTTCCCACATCAATACCTAACTGGAACATTTTGACTCTCCATTCCGCAGGCACCGGAGTGCCGCTAATAATTGACTTTAAATAAGAATAAATATATAATATTAGTTAGAAGAAACTAACAAATATTATATGCATCTACTTAATGGAGGTCGGTTGCCATGGCAACAAAAAATATATCAAATCTGTCTTTTGACTGGAATCAATACAAAGATTATCTTCACAATTCATGTCTGTTCAGGGGAATCCCTGAAGATAAATATACAAATGTCCTGTCATGCCTTCAGGCACGGATGGCTGTCTATAAGGCGGGCAACTCACTTGTGAATGCAGGTGACAGCAACTTCCGTGCAGGAATTCTGTTGGAGGGAAATCTTGAAGAATACATATATGACGAAAACGGAAATCAGGTTGTTATAAGACATCTTATCAGCGGGGGAGTATTTGGCGCGGAGCTTGCGTGCGGAAACTCACTTGCAAGCCAGTTCTATCTTGAAGCTGTTGAGGATTCCAAGGTGCTGCTGCTTGATTTTAAGGCACTTTTATCTGAGAGAACATTTACATGTCCGCACAGAATACAGGTTACGGCGAATCTCCTACAGGAGCTGTCCAATCAGATAACATTTTTTAATACAAAGGTGAGAATACTCAGTCAGAAAAAGCTGCGCGATAAGCTTAAGGTATATTTGCAGACGCAGCATATATCTGATGAAGGAATAATAAATCTTCCATACACAAGAAATAAGCTCGCAGAGTTCCTCTATGTCGACAGAAGTGCGCTGTCACGCGAGCTCTGCCGGCTGCGCGATGAGGGAATACTCAGCTTCTCCGGTGCAAAGATAAGAGTGCTGGACAGGGGATTCCTTGCAGGGTAAGGGGAGATTTTTAAAACATATAATGACTAAGTGACGTTGAAAAATCAGCAAATCAACGCAGGGTGCTTCCGCTTGTTAGAGCTGGCAGCGGTACATAATGCGGCATATAACGCCGCATAAGTACCGGCCGCTCTAAAATCCTGCTAATGATTTTGCTGATTTTTCAACTGATATCCTGTGATTCTATAGATATATTATATTTTCCAAAAACTCCCCAATTAAAATATAATAAAAATTTTCAAAAACTTTAAATGTTGCCATAGCAACAGACATAATATGTTTTTGTGGATAGAATAAGCTATCGTAAGTTAGAACAAACTAACTCAAAACGATAACGCTGACACAAGGTAACAGGAGGAGATATGAAAAAATTTTTATCAGCGGTACTTACAGCATGCATGCTTACAGTATTGGTTACAGGCTGCGGAAGCAGCACGGGTACAGGAACAACATCACAGGGAGATGGTTCACAGGCACAGAACTCACAGGCAGCCGTAGACGAGAAGGGTACACATAAGGTAACTGACCAGGCCGGCAATACGGTAGAGGTTCCTAATAAGATAACAAGAGTTGTAATCGACCAGATTCCGATTCTTTCAACGTATATGTCATATTTTAAGGGCTCTGCACCTTATATCGTTGGATATTGCGGTTCATTCAAGGATACAATAACAAAGACGGTTCTTAAGGATATCGCGCCTGAGCTTATGAAGTCATCAGATACGGTATATGCACAGAGCGACCTCAACATTGAAGAGATTATGAAGCTTAATCCTGACGTAATCCTTTACAATGCCAATAATGCCAGCCATGCGCAGATCCTTAAGGAAAGCGGAATACCGAGCATTGGCTTTGCAACGGTGGGAGCAAGCACAGATGCAGATCCGATTGACAGATATCAGCAGTGGCTTGAGCTTCTTGAGGATGTATTCAACGAGGACGGCAAGATGAACGATTTTAAGAGCGCCGGTAACGCAATCGTTGCAGATGTTGAGAAGAGAATTGCAGCTGTTCCTCAGGATAAGAGACCGAGTGCTATGATTCTCTGGAAATATTCAGATGGTGTTCCACAGGTATCAGGCAATGGAACATTCGGTACATTCTGGCTCAAGAGACTTGGAGTTAAGGATGTGGTAGTTGATGAGGCAAAGGGCTTTACACAGGTAAATATGGAGCAGGTATACAGATGGGATCCTGACATACTTTTCCTTGACGGACCGGGACTTCTCTCGCTCAGGACAGCTGATGTCATTGAAAATAGGGTTCAGGGGACGG
>OLNW01003948.1_pt1 | contig 10971 bp, 9 predicted proteins | sample 1672121 | NCBI WGS metagenome assembly OLNW01 (sample SAMEA3136648, study PRJEB25190) | human gut metagenome
CCTGCGTAGCGAAAACAGCGCTGCCGCCATAGCCACGGATAATTTTGGCGATCTCCAGCACAAAGTTTGCGGCAAGCCGGTTGGCAGAGCCGCCGATCAGCGCCCAGCATTCGTCGATGAAGATGGTCTTTTCCACGGTACGGTTTTGCTTTGCCTTATCCCACACATAATCAAGCGCCACGAACATTCCCGCCGTCAGCAGATCGCCGGACAGCTCGGAAATATCCAGCACCGTGTATTTGTTATCCAAATTGACATTGGTGCGCTGGTTAAAGGTGCTGGCCGAGCCGTGTACCAAGCGGTTGAGGATATTTGCCAGGCGTTTGGTTTCGGGTGCGGTAATGAGAATGTCATACAGGTCGCCCAAAATCGGCATTTCTCTGTAACGGTCGGGATCATCCGGGTCTGTGATCGTGTCATTGTCGTGGGTGATCCCCTTGGCATTGTAGGTCTTGATAAGGGCCTCGTCCAAAAGCTGCCGTTCTTCGTGAGTGATGTCGGGAATCAGCAAACTGAAAAAGATGTGCAGCTGCTGAATTTTGGCGGCAAGCTCCGATTTTTCGATCGGAGCGCCGTCCAACAGCTCATCCACTGACCGATCGGTCTTGCGTATCTCCATGACATTGATACAGTTTTTCGATGCCGGAGAGATCTGAATGAACTCGCCGCCCGTATTGCGGCAGGCACGCAGAAATTCGTGTCCTTTCAGCGGAGCGATGATAAATACCTGGGTGCCTTTTCGCCGCATCCGCAATGCCATCAGCTGCAAGGTGAAGGTTTTGCCTGCGCCGCTGGTCCCCATGATTGCAATGTTGGCGTTCTTATAGACTGCGGAATTGAAAATGTCCACGATCACAAGGGAATTGTTGTATTTGTTAACACCGAGCAAAATGCCGTTATCGTCGCTCAGCTCATAAGCGGTAAAGGGATAGCAGCTTGCCGCCCCGCTTGTCAGCACATTGCGCTTGGAGCGCTCATATAGGTGCTTCTCCGGATTCGTCAGCGGCAGCGACGACAAAAAGCCTTGTTCTTCCCGAAATGAGCAGGGCACGATATTGAGATCCTGCGAGATAAGCAGCTTTCGCATTTCACGCTCACGCCATTCCAGATCCTCGGCGTTGTCGGCGGTCATCGTAATGAGGATGTTCATATAATAAAAATCCTCATTGTTGGAAAGCCCCTCCTTCAAGAAGTAACCGCTGCGGATAGCACCGTCCAGATCGTCAAAGTCGCTGTTGGTATCACTGGCTTCTCGAATCTTGGAACGGTTGATACGAAGCTGCTGACCGAGCTTGTTCACCATACGCTCCTTCGGCTGACGGGTCAGAAACAGGTCGATGTCGATCCCGTCGCCGGCATTGACAAGCAGACTCAGCCAACCGGCCGCCACTTGGGATTTGTAGCCGTAGGACGGGATCAGTAGATATGACCGATATTGCCCGTCCACACAAATGTATTTGGCGTGGGTAAAATCCAGCGTGCGCGGCGCAAAAAACTCCGTACACGGAATGGCGTCCGTATCCTTTCCTGCTGCGATATAGCTTGAAAGGACATTCTGCACTCTCTGCGGAAGCGGAATATCCGAGCTTTCCTGGCGGCAGAGGATGTTATACAGCACATCCACCGTGAATTCGTCTTCGTTTTCCGGTGTCAGCACCTCATTGCCGCATTGCTTCAAATAGTTTGCCGCCGTTCTTGCGGTGGTTTGCAGAGAGGCAATGGCATCGGCTTCTTCATTGCTGCCGCGCCGTCCGACCTGCTCATATTCAAAGGCGACAAAGAAACGGCGGGTAGTCGCTTCACGGGAGCCGATCCGATTGATGAGCTTTAGGTAATCCTCCTGCAGACTCCGACAGTTTGGATCGGTTTCAGCTTCCATTTCACGGCGGACAATCTCGGTGTGCTTATTGAGGTCCGCACGCTTTGTCAGCACCTTAAATTGTATCCTGACCGGACTGATCTTCAGGTAGCTGATAAAGGAGTAGATAATGCTCCGCTGTTCTCTGGCGCTTCGGAGCAGAAAATTGATCGGCACGACCTCGATCAGCTTGATATACCGGTGATCCTTGGTGTAGATAATGCCGTTTGCGATTTTTTCAATCGGCAGGTACTCCGCTACGGGGTTGAGAAAGAGCGAGTCTGCTTTGCTCCTGCGGTGCGGTTTTTCCCGTTTTGGTGTCTTTGCCGCCCGGGGTTCTTCGGTATGCTTTTTCTTTGCCGACCGCTTGCGGATAACACCGGCGATCTCCGATAGCATCGACTCGTTTTCCGACGCAGGCTGCTTTTCTTTTTTTGGTTTCGGTTTCTTCCGTACCTCCTTCGGCTCTGTCTTGCCGACCACACGGCGGTTCTTGAGCCACTTGAAAAAGGCAACGATATACGAAGAAAGCGGCTCACCGGCAACGCCCATCAGCGCAAATAAGGCAAGCGGCAGCGCCGTCAGGCAAAGAATGATAATACGGACGGTGAGTGAAAGGTCAAGAGAGAAAACCGGCACGCCTACCGCTGCGGCAAGTACGCCGGCTTCAATCACATTCCGTATTTTGAACATCCCTCCAAATAAGGTGCTGCCCTCGATAAAATTTGGAGGGATGATGTAAGTATCGTGATGTTCACTGTTTTTGCTCATCAAAACCTCCTTCTTGTTTTCCGGATTCTTTATCGGTGATGCGATATTCTTCCTGCGCCTCGTGCCAATTTATCTGAAATAGGCACATGAACACGCAGCCAAATGCACCTCCGATAAGAAACGCTATTGTTGTCCACATGGTTTTCCTCTTTTCTATCCAATGATCCAGAAAGGTCCGCCGGCTCCGGCGTGGGTACTTGCCTCATTCAGAATGATGGACAGATCCCACTCCATACTGCTTCGGTCGTAACTTGCCGGATCGGCTACAAGTATTTTCCCATCCTTTACACCACGCAGGACGATAAAGTGACCGGAGCTTGTGAAATGCCCCTTCAGCATAATGGCGACCACCAATTTGCCGTCAGTCAGAGCGTCTGCAATTTTCTGCCCGTCCGAAGCCGTACAGCCCTCAACATTCAGTCCCCACGCTTTTGCAGCGGCAGGGATCAGCGCGTGATAGGAGCCGCTGCCCGAACACCAATAGCCGTTTTCATACGACCATCTTGCCATCTCGATGGGGTCAACGGTATCGTTTGTCAGCGAGGATACAACGATCGACATCGCCGTAGGCCCACAGCCGTAGCCGCCGATATTGTCAGTGCCATACGGCTGCCCCGCATAGCGTTCATCCAGCTGATTGAAATAGACGACTGCGGTTTGTCCGTCCGTAAAGCGGATATTACCGAGCGAGGAAACCGTTGTATACCCGGTAGGAAGCCCCTGAAACATACTGTCCCCGAGGAACAGACTGAGGTTATACGCATAATCGTCGGCAAGGTCCTTCTGCTCGGCGGTCAGATGGAATACCTCATCGGCAAAGTAGCCTTCACCGTTGTAGGAAACGGTATAAACGATCCACTTTTCCGTGGTTGTCGTTACGGTCTCCGTTGTGGTTTCCTCGCCGGTCGAGGCATCTACCGTTACCGAGGTCGTGACCGTATCAATTGTGCGTTCCTCTTCCTTTTTGGTATAGGAATAGAGCTTGTCCTTGCCGCTGCGCAGCATGGATTCCATATCCGACACGGACACAGCGGCATAATCCTCATTCTTTGCCGCACAGTATTGTCCGACAAACTGATTGGCGTTGAAATTTGGTGAGCTTTCATAAGGGTTTATGACCTCTTTGCCGTCAGCGGTACAGGCAGCGTAATCGTTGTCTATTGCGCTCAGCGTATCGGTAAGCGCCTCGGACAGCACGCGGCTCACGGCAGTAGAGATCTCGGTCAGATTACCGTCGATTGCCGCACTGCTGTTCATAATCGGCGTATCGGGGTCGGCTGGAGAATGGGAATTACCGAAGCCTCCGAATATGATTCCGGGGAGCATACACAGAATAAGGATCGGGATCATCAGCACGGCGGTCGCCGCAATGATGACCTTCCCGACAAACTTCCGATTTTCCCAAGCAAAGCCGGCAACGGCACCCCACACGCCTCCGGCAGCTGCACCTTTGGCGGCACCGGCAATGGCTTTTCCGGTTTTAACAGCACCTCGCACCGCTTGTGCGGCCTGTGCGCTTTTCTGCAACGGTTCAGCAACCGGACGACTGTTATCCGCCATCAGATCTTATCCTTTCGCCAGGGAGCCTTCGGCAGCCTTTTGACAAGGCTTTCCTCATAGACGATACTGCCGTCGTCTGCTTTGTGTGGCTTTCTCTCTACGGTATCCGTTGCATATTGCTTATACCAAGAGGTGCCGTCCGCAGCCGTGACGGTCGTGTATTCTCCTTCGGGCGGCATATACTGGTCGGTGTGATACATTCCCATAGCAATGCCCTCCGGGTGCTCGTCATTTGTTTCGGTTGCGAAGATATGTCCGCCGCCGATCTCTACATCTGAAAAGGATGGAACACTTTCCGCATCCGGCCCGAGCGCCGTATATCCCATATAGGACATAAGAGAGTCTGCAGCGCTTTCACCGGAAATAGAGCCGGTAGAAGAAATATTACCGGTTGCGATCTTGCCGATCACGCTGTTGGCAAAACCGCCGCCCTTACTGAGCGAGGAATTGAATGCCATACCGCCGAGACCGCCGCTTTTTGAGCCGTTTGCATTGTTGATAGCGGTGTTTGTGACCTTTCGGCTTACAACGCCGGAAAGCCCGCCTTTCATAAAGGTGTTGCCTCCGCCACTACCGGAGGAACTTCCGCCGGAACCGCCTCTACCGGCAAAAGTCCTCGCCGTTCCGATTCCACGCATAGCGATCATCGCCTCAGCCAGCATAGAGCCGCCGGTGTGTCCGACATTGATGCCGAGGGAAGACATAAAGCTGTCGATTTTCTGCGATACCTTCAAAAAGGCAATCGCACACAGAAACCACACGAAGAGGTTTCCGGTAACAACTTCTTTCCCGACGGCGTTTACCTGATCCTGCACTTCGCTTTCGGTCAAAGCAAACGCCGGAACAGTTGTAAGCGAAACGGTCACGGCAACGGCAAGCAGGGTAATGAGTATTTTATGTTTTCTTTTCATCGTTCCTCCTTAAAGTGCCAAAGGGTTGGAGAGGAACTGTCCCACCATACTGGTAAAGAGCCGCAGGCACCAGGCGTTCATCAGCAGCAGAAATACCTGGCCGCCGAACATACGGCACCAACTCTTAAAGATATTGGAAGTGGTCTGCGATGCGCCCATGGCAAAGGCAACCGGTGCGGTAAACACCAGCACACCGAGCAGCACATAGCGCTCCGCCGCTTCAAACAGCAGTTTGATGTAATTCCAAGCCAGAATCAGTATGAGGATCAGTGCAATCAATGCCACCGTGCCGCTTGCACATACGCCGAGTATCGTCAGGAAAACGGAATTGAAGCTGGCAAAGTCAAGCGGCGGTAATTCGGAATTGAGTATCCACTGATAGGGTGTTCCTCCGATTTTCAGTATGATATTTACGATCTCGTCCGCAAAGTAGGCAAGGAGAATAAAGAGTATTGAACGGATGGAAAGTTTTACGGGATCCTCCGCTTCAATGCCGGCGGAAAGTCCGTAATTCTTAAAGAGCTGCCACACCCAATTAAGCAGGATAAGCCCAATCGCCAGAGCGACGAATATTTTATACATCGTCTCTGCCGCAGGAAAATACCGATTGAAGGTGCTCATATTACAGCCCAGTGCGCCCAAAACTGAGGTGTTGATAAGGTCCAGTCCGTTCATGACCTGTTCTGCGATCCACTCTACGATTCCGTCAAGTATGCCCAAGACATCGACCTCCTTTCATTTTGGCGGGAACGATTACCCGTTCCACTTGCCGCCGGAGAAGAAGGGAGTGATATAGGCCATAATGAAGCCGAGACCGTTAAGGATCGCCCAGGTGATGATGATACGCTTCAGCCAGGCACGGGCTTCGTCAACCGTCCGTCCCGATTTGGAGAAATTCATCATCAGAAGTGCGATAGCGGCGGTCACAACGGCGGCAATGGTAGAGATCGTGAGAATCTGCGTATACACATCCTTCATGATCTCGTTTGCCTTTTCCCATACCGTTGTCGCCGCAAAGGCGGGCATCGTGTTTGCCGCCAGCATCGTGACGCTGAGGAACCCGGCAAAAAGAAAACGCCCCCAGTTGATATGGCGGCGATCCTTTCGGTCCTTCGGCTTTGTGGTTTTCAGTTGATTTTTCACTGTGTACCTCCTTGAAAAAATACTAAGCCGCCCCGAGAAATGGGGCGGCTTGTGCGGTCGTGCCAATCAGGGCAACAAAAAAACACCATCGAAAAAATGGTGTCTGTTTTGCCCTTGTCGGCACTTGATACAGTTTTGAGCATACACATTATAGCACATACGGATTTGCGCCACAATAGCAAAACACTGCCAATATACTGCCATTGACCGCCGATTTGCTGCCAACGCTATTTATCGGGAAAAAATTGCTCCATAAGACTCAAACTATCCCGGGAAGTATAGCCCCACAAGATTGAAGAAAGAGCCTCCACAGCATTCTTTCGCCTGCGGAAAAAGGTGCGTTCGCTGATGTCGGACACATGGGGTCGGATCATTTCAATAATCTCATCAACGCTCCGATACTGCTGGGGCGAAAGGTAGCTGTAATAAAGCAGCCAATAATACATCTCGCCGTGTTTATGCTTGTTTCGCATGATATTGACCGAGACTTCCAGCAACTTCAGCATTTGATAGCTTTTTTCAATGCTTCTGGCCTGTTCTTCGATGCCGTTATCCGAGAAATCCACACCGGCAAGGTAGATGGACTCCAAAAAGTCCTCGATACTGCTGCCAACCTCCATCTGAAACCGTCGTTTGACCTGCTGCACCGACAGCTCCAAACCCCACACCACATCCCGGTATTTTTTCAGAAGCAGGTAGGTATCGTGAAATCTTTGGTCTTCCGGCATCTGTTCCGGTTGCTTTTTCATCGGTCACACCTCCTTCACGGTTACGGGCGACAGCCGTACCTCAAACTGGAATATCTCTGTGGAATCCTTGCACGACAGCACAAGCAAATAGCGATAGTCTTTCAGCTTCCGGAGATCACAGACATGAATAAATGCTTTCCTGCAATCGTCGGATAAGGGTAATAACTTACACTGGAGCCTTGGGCATGAAAAGCAAGGAAAGCCTTGTGCAGCAAGGATTTTTGCCGCTTTTTGCAGAATAATCTCCGTGTGCGATTTTGAAACGCCGGAACTGTTTTCTGACACGCTACCTTCCTCCGTTTCTTCGTCCATCTGAATATGGATATTAAGCGACATTGCCACCTCATCTTTGTCGATCATCACATCGGAAATCTGGAACATGGTCGAAAGATATTGCTTGAGGTAGATAGCCGTGCCGTGCGTTCCGGGGAATGCGACCATAGATAGATAGTCGAGCTCCTGCATTTTGCGGAGATAGCGTCCTGCCGTCGCCTTGGACACGCCCCAGCGCTGTGCAAGCTCCGCATACCCGATGAGTGGGCTTCCGGTGCCGTTTCTCATATACACGACGGGACCGACCTCTGAGCCTTGCACCTGCGTGTCGTTGTATACGGTGTTGATCCACAGATCCAGCATAGCGTCCATTTCCGAACAGCGGCCGGCGCTGACCAATTCATTGGCAACCGAGATCGGCAGAAAGAAGAAGCCAGTATCCTTCTGGCACGGGGCGTTGTACTCTAAAACTCTGTTGTATTTGCACCATCCTTTGATTTTGAATTTCACCAGCCTGCCCCGGCCGAGCAGCGTATAGGTGATAAGGTGTCTGTCCTGCAGCTCCCTGAGAATGGCAAGTGCCTGATGCTGAAAGCGAGTGCGGAACCACTCGGTTAGCTCGCTCACACGGCAGAGCCATTCGCCGGGATAGATCGTGTAGCTGATTCCATCGATCCGTTTATAGGAAGTACGGAAGTTTGCAAAGCAGGACAGCACCGTGAAATGGTAAAGCCCCGATGTGCCGCCGACACGGATGCTTTTATCCTTCATCAGCAGCCCGATAAATTGCCGGTAGATCCGGCAGCGTGGGTAATCCACGATTTGTTTTAATTCTAATTGATACTCTGACATGGTTGTTTCCTCCTTGAAACAGGAAAAGCGGTGCAGAACCAAATGGAACTGCACCGCTCAGGCAGCAAACTATTGATTTTTGCGCCTTTTGTAGTATAATATTCATATAGCCTATAGAGAAACAAGGTTGTTCCTCTGTTGCCAACAAATATTGATACGAGTGAGATACCTGATTTTGAGGTACACGACGGGTACACAAAAAAGTTTTTCTCGCAAAATCAGACTGGTAACGGAAGGAATAACCGCCGTATAAGATACCTACGACACTCATTTTTATGGGTGAGGAGATATTCAAAACGGAGTGGGAATGATTTCACTCTCGAAAAAGTCCAGTAATACCAAGGCTTTTTTGCCATGAGTGCCCGCTGTGGCAACAGAATGGCAACATTATTTGAATTATTGCGATAACAAAAAGCGCTATCTGATTTGAAGCCAAGTCAGATAGCGCTTTTTCTTTTGTTTTTTAGTCAGCCTTCAGCCGGTCCTTAAAAGCCTCCACCATCGCATCGCTGAGCTGCTGGGACGGCACTTTCACATAGCCGGAGGTTTCATCGTATTTCGAGTAGTTATAACGCCACTTGTCATAGTCCTCCCGGTTGATTTCGCCGTTGCGGAGTTTTTCCGCTTGCTGCGCCCACGCAGTGAGCATTTCGGATAGCTCGGCAGTGTCCTTTCCCTTCCGAGGGTCAACACGCAGAGAAACATCGTTCTCTCCGGTTTCCACCGTCAAACCGTAGCGATCCTCCAAGGTAAACAGGGTGTGCATCAGGCCGAGATAGCTGTCAATGTCCGGCACGGACAGAGCCAGTGGCGAGACACCCAGCGCACCGGCAAGGCTTTCCGTCAGCTCCGCCTTTGGCGTTCTGCTGCCGGACTCATACTGCGCCATACGGATGTCGGCGGTCTTTTTTGGGAAACCGACCACCTGCCCCAAGTATTTTTGCGTCATTCCCCTCAGATTACGGAAAAAGCGAATTCTCTCACCGATTGCCATAGTACGATGCTCCTCCTTATGTATTATACCAGAAATATAGCATATACGTTTATACGTTGTCAAGGCAGCAATAGCAAAATGGGTTAATATTTTTCCTGACTTTACGGATTATGCTTAGTATAATAACTATAGCAAATATAGTTAAGATATTTGTGAGACAACCGAATAACCGTTATACGGCACGGAAATGGCGTAACCGCTCGGGCAAATCGGAATGCGGTCAGAAAGTTCTCCGACACTAAATAAGAGAACTATACAGGATTATTTGAAGCAGCTCTACGGAGCTGAACCGGACAGCCGGATTTTCCCTATCACCAAGCACTATTTGAAGCGGGAAATGGAGCGCGGCTACAAGGAAACAGGCGTAAAGAAAATCAGAATCCATGACTTGAGACACAGTCACATTTCATTGCTCATCGACATGGGCTTTACAGCCCTTGCCATTGCGGATCGCGTGGGGCATGAGAGCATTGATATTACTTACCGCTATATAAAAGTAATCCACTTAGGTATCAAACGCTCATGAATAATTGAGCCACCAGGAACAGTCCTCTATAATAGTCTCAGACTGTATATTGCAATTAACACCATTGAACATCTAATCATATCACCCCCAAGCAAAAATGCCTTGCAATTATAAAATAAGAGCGCTGCTTATTCCGTTGCGGGAGTAAGCAGCGCTCTTTCGGTATTCGATTGTTGGACCTACGGTTTTGGAGACCGCCGCTCTATGACGGCTGAGATTGCTCCGGTTCCGGGCTTTTGGGAAATTCCGCCCAGAAGATTACGCCGCCGTCTGCGTTCTCAACGCCATAGCCGCCGCCCAGCAGCTCCATATTGCTTCGGACGATGCTGAGCCCCAGACCGGATTCCCGGCGGCTGCGGGTGCGGGATTTATCCAGCCGGTAAAAGCTGTCCCAAATGCGACCCTGCTCCTCCTGGGGGATGGGCTGCGCAGAATTATAGAGGGAAACACGATAGCAGTTGCCGCGATCCTGTACGGAAATTCGCAGCTGCTTCCCATCACCCATATGGGACACTGCGTTTTGCATGTAGTTGGTGAGCACCTGCTCCACACAGAAATAATCAGCGGTGATATACAGGCTGCCTGGATAATCCTTTTGAAAATCAATGTTGTCCTTCTCGATTTCAATGGTAAAAATCTCTGTCACATAATCCAGAAGATCCGAGAGATCAAATTCCTCTTTGACCATTTCTACCGTACCGCTTTCCAGCCGGAACAGCTCCATCATCCTGAGAATCATGGACATCATACGATCCGATTCGTCGCAGATTACGTCGCAGTATTCCCGAATTTCATCATCCGTTTTTGCCATACCAGACCGAAGCCCATCGGCATAGCCTGAAATCAGACCAATGGGTGTTTTGAGATCATGTGAGAGATTGGATACCAGATTTTTTCGGGCTTCCACCTGCTCCTGCTGAAGACGAATGTCCTCCTTGAGCTGATCGTTGGCGGTTTGCAGCCGGGTAATATAGTCCTGCATCACATCGGACATGGTGTTGACGCTGTTTGCCATAACCCCGATTTCGCCGCCCAAATCCGATTGGCATTTCTGCGAAAAATCCAGATGGGCGATCTGATTGGCGATATTGGTAATCTGGGTCACCGGCTCCGTGACCATGGCTGCCATACGGGAGAATGCCACCACTGCCATAATCATCACCAGCAGACCTACCACCAGGGAAAACTGCACGGAGATGGTGGTAGCTTGTGCAATGGAAGCATAGGAGGTGGAGATGTCCAGCACATACTGCTCCGTTACGCCGCCTAAGGTCACCCGACGCTCTCTGGAGACGGTTGCGCCGGCGGTGGTATGCTGATACATCTCGTCTGCA
>OLNW01003953.1_pt1 | contig 10959 bp, 6 predicted proteins | sample 1672121 | NCBI WGS metagenome assembly OLNW01 (sample SAMEA3136648, study PRJEB25190) | human gut metagenome
CATGTAACCTGCATTGTACAGGATGCTGGGCAGCAGAATACGGAAACAAGCTGAACCTGTCCTTTGACGATATGGATTCAATCGTTACACAGGGTAAAGAACTGGGAGTTTATTTCTATATGATGACAGGTGGAGAGCCGATGGTAAGAAAGAAAGACATCATCGAACTCTGCAGAAAACACAATGACTGTGTATTCTTTGCATATACAAATGGAACACTGGTTGATGAAGCACTCTGCAAACAGATGCAGGAAGTTGGAAACCTGTTTCTTGCCTTAAGCGTTGAGGGTGAGCCGGATGTTAACGATATGCGTCGTGGAGAAGGTGTGTACAATAAGGTTATGCATGCCATGGATCTGCTGAAAGAGCATGGACTTGTATTTGGTACATCAATCTGCTATACAAGTGCTAACTATAAGAGCGTTACCAGTGATGAGTTTATTAAGATGCTTGTTGATAAGGGTTGCCGTTATGCTCTGTACTTCCATTACATGCCGGTTGGAAATGCAGCATCTGTTGATCTGCTGCTGAATCCGGAACAGCGTGTTTATGTGAAGAACCGTGTAAGAGAGATCCGTAACATGGAACATGGCCCTGGAATCTTCACTATGGACTTCCAGAATGATGGAGAATTTGTTGGTGGATGTATCGCCGGAGGAAGAAACTACTTCCACATCAATGCAAATGGTGATGCAGAACCTTGTGTATTTATCCATTATTCCAATGGAAACATTCATGAGAATACAATCCTTGAGATTCTGAAACAGCCGTTATTCATGGCTTACCATAACAACCAGCCGTTTAACGATAACATGCTTCGTCCATGCCCGATGCTTGAGAATCCAGAGATCCTGCAGCGTATCGTAAAAGAAAGTGGTGCACATTCAACAGATCTGCAGTCTCAGGAGACAGCAGAACATCTTTGCAGTAAGTGTGTTCATTATGCCGAGGAGTGGGCTCCGGTTGCAGATAAACTGTGGGCTGAGGAGCATAAAGAGTAAGCTATAAAAATTTAGGATATAAGGGTGGGACCTCTCATCCTGTATCCAGATTCCAGACAATTCAGAAATTCAGAAGTACTAGAAACATATAAATTTATAAAAAACACTCTGTAAAACGTCAAACTCGCTGACGCTCAAACAGTGCCGTTTTACAGAGCAAAATAAATTTCTATGCATCAAGTACTTCTACAAATTTCTTCAGGCGTCTGGAGTCCGGATACAGGAGAGAGGTCCTTTTCTCATATCCGGAAGTCTTTTATATGGGCAGGGAGAAAAAAGGTTAGGGTTTATTTTTGCAGGGGTTTGTATTAGAATAGGGGTATTGGCAGGAATGTAGTTTCAGGAATTGGAGAGTATTTATGAAGGTTGTTATTTTAGCGGGTGGTTTTGGGACAAGGATCAGTGAGGAGAGTCATCTTAAGCCAAAGCCAATGATCGAGATCGGGGAGAAGCCGATCTTATGGCACATCATGAAGATGTATTCTGCGTATGGTTTTAATGAATTTGTAATCTGCTGTGGATATAAGCAGCATGTGATCAAGGAGTGGTTTGCAGATTACTATCTTCATAACAGCAATATCACATTTGATTTTACACAGGAAAATAAAATGATCGTGCACAATAACGTGCTGGAACCATGGAAGGTAACGCTGGTTGATACCGGTCTGAATACTATGACCGGCGGTCGTATCAAACGCGTAAAAGAGTATCTGGATGGAGATACGTTTATGCTCACTTACGGTGACGGAGTTGCAGATGTAAATATCAGAGAACTTCTGGAATATCACCGCTCCCATGGTAAAATGGCGACGATTACAGCAGCACAGCCGGGAGGACGATTTGGTATCCTGGATATTCAGAATGATGGAACAATCACGAATTTTAAAGAGAAGAAAAAAGAAGACGGAGGCTGGATCAATGCCGGATTTATGGTGCTGGAGCCGTCCATTATTGATCTGATCGAAGGAGACCAGACTGTATTTGAAAAAGAACCGCTCGTGGAGGCAGCCCGCATGGGACAGCTGAATGCATATCGCCACAAAGGATTCTGGCAGTGTATGGATACTCTGCGTGAAAAGAATCTTCTGGAGGCATTGTGGCAGAGTGGACAGGCTCCATGGAAGATTTGGGAATAAACAGAATCGGTCAGAAAACAATCTGGTGTAAAATAAATCTGTTGGAGGAATTGTTTTGAGTGCAACAAGCTGTGATTACTGTGCAAATTATGTATATGATGAAGAAAGTGAAAGCTATTACTGCGATGTGAATCTGGATGAGGATGAATACTACCGCTTTATCAGTACAGAATATAAAGAATGTCCGTATTATCGTAATGGGGATGAGTACAGGGTAGTGAGACACCAGATGTAAAAATTACGAAAGTCAGTAATTAAGGGATCGGAGAAAAACATGATTACAGTAGAGCTGGATAATTTCAGCCTGAGAGAAATCTGCCGGTCGGGACAGTGCTTCCGTATGCACGAGACGGCAGAAAATAACACATATGAACTGGTTGCCGGGGATAAATATCTGAAAATATCTCAGGCAGGAAGCATTGTAAATTTTTATTGCAGTGATGTAGAATTTATCTGTTATTGGGTACCGTATTTTGATATTGATTCGGACTATGGACGATATATTGAAAAGGTGAATCCGAGGGACACGTATCTGAGTGCGGCGGTACAGTGCGGAAATGGGATCCGTATTCTGCGACAGGATCTTTGGGAAATGATCATTACTTTTTTGATCTCGCAGCAGAATAATATTTCCAGAATCCGGAGCTGTATCGAGAGGCTTTGTGTCAGATATGGTGAGAAACTGAAAGCAGGAGATACCGAATATTATTCCTTTCCGACACCGCAGCAGTTGTCCGGGGCGACAGAAGAAGAACTGCGGAGGCTTGGAATGGGATACCGTGCCAGATATATCGTGGAGACAACGCGAAGCATTCTGGAGGGAGAAGTTTCACTGGAAAAACTGTATCAGATGAAGTATTACCGCAGAGCACGAAAAGAACTGATGAAGCTCAGTGGAGTAGGCGAAAAAGTAGCAGACTGCATTTGTCTGTTTGCATTGCATCACATGGATGCATTCCCGATCGATACGCATATCCGGCAGGTTCTTGACGAACATTATCGCAGAGGTTTTCCGAACAGGAGATATCATGGCATGAGAGGCATTATGCAGCAATATATTTTTTATTATGAACTGATCGGAGAGAGAGGGAAGATATGAAGTATTTTGTAAATGTGCTGGTGGATGTTCTTGGAGCAGTCTATCAGGCAGCAGGCGCATCGCTGCTTATCGCGGTTCTGATCATGTGTGTCTATATGCTGGGAAGGAAGCAGGGGGTTGGACCGGTAGCCAGAGCGTGGATCTGGCAGTTTAAAGAAAGCAGCTGGTTTCGCAGACACTTTTTCCTTGTGTTTTATACCTGTATGCTGCTTTTTCGTACGTTATTCTGTCGGAGCGTCTGGGGAAATCCGCTGGAAAACGTGATCGGAATCTGGGGACTGCATTATAACGGACAGCTGTATACGGAGAATTTTGAGAATCTGATACTGTTTATGCCGTTTATTATTTTTCTTTTCTGGGCGAGAGAAGAAAAAGATCACACAAAGGATAAAAGAATTCAGGAAGTATTGTTGAACAGTTTTGAGATCAGTTTCTGCTTTTCACTTGGAATTGAAACCTGCCAGCTTTTTTTGAAAATTGGAACGTTTCAGCTGACAGATCTTTTCTTTAATACGCTTGGCGGAATGCTCGGTGGAGTGATCTACTGGGGATTTGAGAGAACCAGAAAAAGAATTGTTTTCGGCGTGAAGAAAATCGGTGGCTGGGATGTTATCCCGTGGAAAAGTGCCGTGCAGAAAGAAGCAGATGTGGAAAACACTGCGGAGGCTGTTACAGCTGTAGAGGGAAGCCTTCCGGATGAGGCGATTGCGCCGGAATGTTCGGAACCAAGATATGCTGCAATCGAGAAACTGGTAAGAGAAGCCGGACAGAAAATGCTGAAGGCGAGACCGGGTGAGGAAAATATCCACAAAAAAGAGGGACTTGCAAATTTCTGCACGGATTATGATACAGCGATCCAGAGATTTCTGATCAAAGGTCTGGGTGAGATTCTTCCGGGAGCTGCTTTCTTCGGGGAAGAAGACACGGAAGGAAACGCCGGTGCTGATGCAGAGGGTGAATTTACTTTCTACATAGATCCGATTGATGGAACTACGAACTTTATGTTTGATTATCATCACAGTTGTATATCGGTTGGTCTGGCGCATGGCGAGCAGATGATTGCCGGATTTGTATATCATCCATATGTGGACGATATGTATGTGGCAGTGAGAGGACACGGAAGTTATCTGAATGGAAAAAGACTTCAGATGTCTGACAAACCGGTGGAAGAGGGAATCGTGGAATTTGGCTGTGCGAGATACAATGAAGCAGGAATCGACTGGCTGTTCCGCGTGGTAAAAGAAATGTTCCAGAACAGTCTTTCTATTCGCTGCGGTGGTTCTGCGGCACTGGGACTCTGCAGAGGAGCATCCGGAAGTAACACCGTTTATCTGGAACTGAAACTGCAGCCGTATGATTATGCGGCAGCATCGGTGATCCTGGAGGAAGCCGGAGGTAAGATTACACAGATTGATGGCAGCCCGATCACCTTACATGAAGGATGTTCGATCATCGGCGGAACACCTGCGGCATGGCAGGAGAGCAAAGATGCCTTTGAAAAATTAAAAGAAGAGATGTAGATAAAAAGCATTGTGTGGTTGAAAAACTGCATAGTGCTTTTTTATTACGAAAAAGTTAAATAAAGATAACAAGTGTATTTCGTGCTGTTTTGTTGCTGAAAATGATTTTCAATAAGAACATTAATGAGAAAAAAAGTCAATTTATGGTTAGAAAATGCTAACATTTTTGTGGACATGAAAAAGGAGTTATGGTATAAAAATAAATGGTTAGAAAACGCTAACACAATAGCGTATATATAAAGAGGAGGAAGGAAATGGCAAATCAGAGATTGATGAAAAAAGTTGCACCAGTTGTTTTAAGTGCAGCGGTCGCAATGACAAGTATGCCGGCAACAGCTTTTGCAGCAGATTTTTCTGATACAGAAGTTACTGTAGCAGAGGAAAGTGCTGATATTGAAGAAGCAAGTGCAGAAGCTGCGGACACAGATGTTGTGGAAGATACAGATGTAGACGTTGAAGAAGCAGCAGAGGACGTGACAGAGGATGAAGAAACATCTGATGAAGAACTCTTCAGCGCAGAGGTCAGTGAAGATGAATTTGCTGATGAGGCTGGAGATGGACAGACAGAAGGCGAAGCATATGTCCTCATGAACATTCCTTATGACGATTTTTATAAGGCAGAATTAAAGAATAATGATGTGAAAGTTGATACATTCACATCTGCAACAAAACAGAAGACAAGATCCAGTCTTGCAAAAGGCTCTTATCACGTAAATTCAGATGGAAGCGATATCACTGGTGTGACTTTTCCTGTGAAAGTATCTGATATTTCAGTATTGAAGGACAAAAAACAGATTAAAGATAACGCTTCAGTGAGTATCACAACAGCTATAAAGGGAAAAGAAACTACTACAGAATACAAAGGAAAAGATGCTCTTTTTGAAAGCGACTCATATTCCTATTATGTTCTTTCTGAGGAACCATCCTACTACAAAGAACTGACAGTCGGTGAAGATGGAAGTTTTACATTCAGTGCCATTAAAGGTAAATCAGCAGCACCGGAGACAAAACAGGTGCAGGCTGAATTCAAAACAAAATCCAACTATGGTGACTACCAGCTGAAGTTTGATAAGACTGAATTCAACAGCATTATCAATACAAATACTGAGACAGTGTATGGTGCAGTTATTAATACAACAGACGGAACAACCTATGGTCTCTGCCATCAGGAAAATATCTGGAAAGGATATGAGTTGGCATGGAGTACAGGATATACAACAGAAAGTCATGGATGCCATCTCAACTCTGAACATTTTGAGTCTATGATGGGAAAGACAATTGACAGCGTAACATATTATGCAAGTAATGGCATTTATACATTAGATATTGCAGATGTAAAGGTTCTGGCCAAAACTGGCGTGAAAGCGACTGTTGCAGATATCCATACAACTGATACAGAAGCAGCGGTTACTCTGGACGGAACTCTTCCAGAAGGATTTTTAGCAGAATATACTGTTGACGAAACAGAAGTTGCTTATGCAGATGGTAAGATTACAACAGGAGCACTGGCAGCAGGTTCCCATACATTGACGATCAGTGATGCTAATGATGTATATGCTCCGATTCAGGCTTCCTTCTATGCAAAAGAGGCAAATGTACCGGCTGTATATGATGCGACAGAACATAAAATCGCAGCAGCTGACGGAATTACTGAAGACCAGTTAAAAGCATATATTAAAACAATTACTTCTGTTACAGTTGGCGATAAAACCTATGCAGCTTCAGGAAAAGGTGCAACAGTGATTGTCAAGGAAGATGGAACACTGGATACCTCTAAACTGGAATTGGCAGAAGGTACAAAATTTGTAGTAACATCCAGTTCATATGATGATCTTGAATTCTCTTACAGCCTTTACAGTTATGTATATGCAGGACTCACCTGGGGTGAATACTGGAGTCAGGAGAGTGTGACCGCAGCAGGAAACGTAAGCGGATCTGACGAAAAAGATTCTCATAATGAATCTGATACAGGCGCATTTGATGCAGTAACAAGAGCCACAACAAATCATGGCCTTCACAGAGGAAGCTATCAGTGCATGGCAACAATTTATACAACAGAAGGCAATGCATATCAGTTATCTTACTGGAAGAGCAGTACAGAACCGGTTCTTGCAGATGGAACAGTTGCAATCTGGACTCCGGCAGACAGAAAGACTGGTGCGCCGGCATCTATTCAGGTAAATGGCGGAGCGAAAGAAAGCCTTGATCATTATGCAGTAACAGGTATTAAATATGTCCCTGTACAGGTAAAAGCTGAAGATTATGCAGATTTTGCAGCAAAATATCCGGTAGTAAAAAATGGTGAAACACTTGTCGGTGGTTTCTCAGAAAACAATCTGAAAGCATACAGCGAGACTGCAAATGTAACAGTAAACACAAATGGACTGAAAACAGTAACTAAGAATGAAGATGGAAGCTTCTCTTTCAGTGCAAGAAAAACAGGAACAGAATCCGGTATTCAGGGAACTGATCTCAAAGTTGCAACTGGAATTAAGCCAGAGGTTAAAACAGCAAGTGGATCTTATGGAGAATTCCTTCGTGTGGATCTGAATGGTAATTATGGCGGTCTTGGTGCTGCAATGCAGGCAGTTAAATGGGATTACTATGGAAATGGTAATACAGTACTTGCAACATATGGTACGAAATTTGCTGCTGATAACTGGATGCATAAAATGATGGGAATTCAGCTTGGTCTGACACGTTCTGTAAGATGCCAGCTTCCGGCAGGAACAGATGGAACAGGTCACTGGAAATTGACTGTTTATGCACTGGGATATCAGGACTATACATTTGAGTTTGATGCAACAGCTACCAATATTGTGACTCCAACAGATCCGTCCACAATTGATACAACAGCACTGAAAGCAGCACTTGAAAAAGTAAAAGCTCTCAATAAGGATGATTATACAGAGGAATCCTGGAAGAAAGTAGAAGATGAAGCTACTGAAACACAGGAAATGCTGGAAGAAATTGAGGCAGCAATTAAGGATAAGACAACAGTTGCATTCAGCCAGGCTGCAGTAGATGAGCAGGTTAATGAGCATCTGACAGCAGCAATCAATGGACTTGTGAAGAAAGAAAAACCTGTAGAGCCGGTAGTGACACCAGATGTTAAACCAACAGTAACACCAAGTAAAAATGAAACCAAGCCAACTGCAACTCCAACACCAGTGGTTAAGCCTGGTATCACTGCAAAAGTTTCACAGGTTTATGTCGGAAAGAAAGCTACAATCAAAGTTACCAAAACTAAGGTAACAGGAAAAGTTACTTTCAAATCCAGCAATAAGAAAGTTGCAACAGTCAACAGTAAGGGTGTTATCACAGGTAAGAAAGCTGGAAAAGCTGTTATTACTGTAAAAGTTGGTAAATACACCAAGAAATTAACTGTTAAAGTTAAGAAACCTTCCTTCAAGCTTGTAAAATCTTCTGTAAAGCTGAAAAAAGGTAACAAAACAACGATTAGAGTAAAAGCAGCACCGGTATCTAAAGTTACATACAAGACCAGCAACAAGAAAGTTGCAACAGTTAACAGCAAAGGTGTTGTAACAGCTAAGAAGAAAGGAACAGCAAAGATTACTGTTAAATGCAATGGAATTACAAGGACATTCAAAGTAACAGTAAAATAATTCCTTTATAAAATACACATACAAAAGAACGGGGGCCGTTTACAACTGCCCCTTCTTTTGTATGTTAAGGGGTAGATTATATGTACAAAAAGAATCTTATGAAACTTTTTCCGGCAGTTGCTGTAATTATTGCGATCGCAGCAGCTGGATTTCAGCAGGACAGTGAAGTGAAAAGTACAAAAACAGTTCAGGCAGCTGAGAATGAACTGATAAAATCAGATGAACTTACGAGTCTGCTGACAACTGTATATTTTAATGACGGAGGAATGAAGGATACGGATGAGGCAGACAGCAGCATTCTGAAAACAAAGAAAAGTAAATCCAAAATAAAAAAAGCGGGAATTACGACAGGAAAAACAAAAGCACTTCCGGAAAAGTCAGCAGCAGCTTCCGGGCAGGGGCAGGGAACGACCACGACACCTACAACTTCTGTTCCAAAGGGCGGATATAAAGATGGGATTTATCAGGGAAGTGGAACTGGATTTGGTGGAACGATCACTGTTCAGGTAACGATTTCCGGAGGAAAGATTGCTTCTATAGAAATACTGAGTGCTGCTGGTGAAACAGGCTCCTATTTTGCATCAGCCAAAGGCGTGATCAGCAAGATGATTTCCGGTCAGACTCCAAATGTCGATGCAGTAAGCGGCGCAACCTATTCCTCAAATGGAATCATCCAGGCAGTTCAGAATGCACTGTCAAAGGCCGGAAAAGGAAAAGCTGCAAAGACAACGAAAAAGACGACCAAGAAGAATACCAATACTTCAAATAAAACAACAACGCCGGTTGAAATTACAAAACCGTCCGGAGAGGTAACTTATAAAGATGGAATGTATACTGCAGAAGCAGAAGGATTTGACGGTCCGATAAAAGTTACTGTTACGATTAAAGACGGAAAGATAACCGCAATCACAAATACGAACACTGATACAAAAGAATATTTTAATAAAGCATGGAATAGTATTCAGCCAAAGATTCTCGAAAAACAGGCAGTGTATGGTGTGGACACCGTAAGCGGAGCAACGTTTTCTTCAAATGGCATTCTTAAGGCGGTACAGAAAGCCCTGGAACAGGCTGCGGTAAATGTGACACCGGCACCAGAAGTGACGGTAACTCCAACTCCGGCACCGACAACCGCTCCAGCACCGGTTATACCGGATACCCCGAAGGTTTTATATAATGACGGCACATATACGGGTATCGGAATTGGATATGGTGGAAAGATAAATATCTGTGTAACAATTAAAGATGGAATGATTACGGAAGTATCTCAGACCAATGAAGGAGAAACACCAAGATATTTCAGAAATGCATGGAATGTAATACAGCCGGCAATTCTTGCAAAACAGAGTACGGATGGTATTGACACTGTATCTGGAGCGACATATTCTTCCGAGGGAATTCTGTATGGAGCAAAATCGGCTTTAGAGCAGGCTTTAAAAACATCAGATACGACACCGACACCAACTGCAACTCCGAATCCGACAGAAACACCGGAACCAACATCAACACCAGAACCAACAGCAACACCGATACCAACAGCAACACCGGAACCAACAGCAACACTGGAACCAACAGCAGTACCAGAGCCAACAACAGCACCCGGAGCCGGGTATAAAGATGGAAGTTATACGGGAACAGGAGAAGGATTCAATGGTCAGGTAACTGTTACGATTAATGTATCAGGGGGAAATATTGTGTCAGCCGGATATGATGGGGAAGATGATGAACCGGAATTTTCAAATGCATGGAATGGAGGAATCAGATGAGCCGAAGGATCAAAAATACAATCAGCAGCAAGGAACTGCTGCAGGCAATGGGAGGAATACGGGACTGCTATGTGAAGGAGGCAGATTATGCTGCTTGTGCTGTCACGAAGAAACAACCTCACAGATGGTATGTTGCTGCCGGCATGGCAGCCATGCTAGCATTGAGTATTCTGCTTCCAAATCTTAATAAAGCAACGGCTTATGCCATGCAGAGTCTGCCAGTGATAGGAGAATACTTTAAGCTGGTTACATTCCGGGAATACCGGTTTGATGATGGAAGGCATAGTGCAGACGTAAAATGGAATAAAATCTATGCAGATAGGGCAGGGATGGATGACTCCGAGGAAACCGGAAAACAGGCGCACAAATCAGTCAAAGAGATCAATGCGCAGATGGAGCAAAAGACCGAGAAGCTGCTCAAAGAATTTAAGAAGCAGGTCGGGGCGTTGGGCTACTCCTCTCTGACCGTGGATAGCAAGGTGGTCACGAACTCTTCGAAATATTATTGTGTTATGCTGTCTGCGTTCTCCTCCCAGGCAGATGGATACCAGGCGGATGCCTTCTATACGATAGAAAAGAGTACCGGAAACCTGCTGGAATTATCGAATCTGTTCCCGGAGAATGCGGATTATGTAGATGTACTTACGGCACAGATCAAGAAACAGATGCGCCAAAATATGAAAAAGGATGAAAATAATGTGTATTTTCTGGATACAGATACACCGGTAGCATTGTTTGACAAGATTGATGAAAACCAACAGTTTTATATCAATGGAAAAGATGAAATAGTGATCTGCTTTGCAGAGGGGGA
>OLNW01003955.1_pt1 | contig 10958 bp, 6 predicted proteins | sample 1672121 | NCBI WGS metagenome assembly OLNW01 (sample SAMEA3136648, study PRJEB25190) | human gut metagenome
TCTCTCCTGAGAGCATTACAGCATCTGTTCCGTCATATACAGCGTTCGCAACGTCTGTTACCTCTGCTCTTGTCGGACGTGGATTACGCATCATAGAATCCAGCATCTGTGTTGCTGTGATAACTGTCTTGAACTGATCGTTACATTTCTGGATCATCATCTTCTGAAGATATGGAAGTTCCTCTGCCGGAATCTCAACTCCGAGGTCTCCACGGGCAACCATGATACCATCTGCTGCACGAATGATCTCATCGATATTGCTGATTCCTTCTTCATTCTCAATCTTTGCGATGATCGGAATGTAAGGAGCTCCGAGAGACTTCAGATATGCCTTGATCTCAAGAATACACTCTGCATTTCTTACGAAAGATGCAGCAATAAAATCAATTCCCTGCTCTGCTCCGAATTTAATATCTTCTTTATCTTTCTCAGTGATTGCCGGAAGTCTTACCGGTACTCCCGGTACATTAACGCCCTTTTTCTCTCCGAGTTCACCACCGTTGATGATCTCACAATGAATTTCTTTATCTGTTTTTCCGATTACTTTCAGTCCGATCAGACCATCATCGATCAAAATAATCTTTCCTTCACTTACATCTTCTGCAAGTCCCTTATATGTGATAGATACTTTATTCTCATCACCAACAATATCTTCTGTAGTAAGTGTAAAGGTCTTCCCTGTTTCAAGCTTAATCTTCTTTCCGTCTTTCAGAACACCTGTACGGATCTCTGGTCCCTTTGTATCCAGAAGAATAGCTGTCGTTGCATGCTCTTCCTCGCGAAGCTCTTTGAGCATATCCATACGACCCTTCTGTTCTTCATGATCACCATGAGAGAAGTTGAAACGAGCTACATCCATGCCATTCTGGATGAGTTTTCTCATCAGTTCTCTATCATTTGTGTTTGGTCCCATCGTACATACTACTTTTGTTTTTTTCATACTAAGTCAATCTCTCCTTTAAAAAATATAACCATAAAGTTCCTATACACCTGGAGCGAAGCTACACCGTATCACTTTCGGCTGCAACTCTGATCTGATACACTGCACTGCCATACCTCATCTCCGGTAAACTATGAGAAATATGCGTTACACAATTCTCATTTTCTACTTTACATGTTCATGTGTAAATAAATGATCCTGGCAATACTCATAGTTTCCATTACATTTTGAACAGAAACGGAACTCCAATGTCGGATCATCAAGTTCTGTACGTCCGCAGACTGCACAACGGTGTCTTGCCCCATTCGCATAAGTCATATGTGGTCTCGTCTGCTGTTTAAACTTTGCTTTTCTCGCCTGCTCTTTCGGACTGAAACGCTTCATATTCCTGCTGGACAGGAAAAAGATAACAAAGTTCAATAATGATGCCGCAATCGCAACTTTCGTTGCGAGACTTCCTGTAAAGAAATAATACAGTGCCATTGCTACATATACGAAAGCCATCCATTTCATCTTAATCGGTAAAATAAAATAGAGTAAAACTTCCATATCCGGATAGATGGAAGCAAATGCCAAAAAGATAGACATTGTAATGTAGTTCGTGCTGATCAATCCGATGCTTGAAAGTGGAAGTTCAATTCCATAGATAAGATAAAACACACCATACAGTATAAATACTGCGATCACTGTAAAAAGTATTCCTGAAAAAATGTATACATTATAGCGGAATGTTCCCCAGGTTCTCTCAAGTGCAGAACCAAGAGAATAGTACAATAATACTAGAAACAGTAAAGAAATCAAACTTCCTGTCGGTGGGATCAATACCCAGGAAATAATCCTCCAGATCTGTCCTCTTAAAATATATGCCGGTTCCAGTGTAAGCCATCCTAAAAGTCCCGGTGCTAAATAATAAATAGCGAAACCTATCACATACCCGGCCAGCAGATACACCGTAAGATTCGGTATTGCAAAACGACCTAATTTTTTTTCTAATTTGTCAAGCCAGTTCAACTTGTATTCTCCTTCTATTTTCATTTTATATTACTGTCCACTACGTGTGGCCAGCACTCACATCTTTGTATAGCAGTAATTGTACAAGGGAAGACTTGTTTTGTCAAACGATTGTTTTTATATTAATACACTTTTAACAAGAATATGATATTTTCCGTTCCTTTCTACTTAGACATTTTGCCATATTGCAGCTCATTTCTTCACACTTACTACACTACAATGACCATTGTCTTTTTGAGAATCTTGTCGTATAATGTTATTTATTGCGAGCTAACAAACGCATTTAATAGGTAGTAACTCATATAAATTTGACAAATTAACTGAATTACAAAAGATTGGGGATATTAATTATGAACGCAAAAAATCTACATACTTTAGGAATCGACATTGGTTCCACAACAGTAAAAATTGCAATTCTTAATGATGAAAATGAAGTCCTCTTCTCTGATTATGAGCGCCATTTCGCTAATATCCAGGAGACGCTTTCCGATCTGCTCGGCCGTGCGCTTTATAAGCTTGGACCAATCCAGGTTTCTCCTGTCATCACAGGAAGCGGTGGCCTGACACTTGCCAAACATCTCGGTGTTCCATTTGTCCAGGAGGTAATTGCAGTCTCCACTGCACTACAGGATTACGCTCCTCAGACAGATGTAGCAATTGAGCTTGGTGGAGAAGATGCGAAGATCATTTATTTTGAGGGTGGAAATGTAGAACAGCGTATGAATGGTGTCTGTGCCGGTGGTACAGGTTCTTTCATTGACCAGATGGCATCTCTTCTTCAGACAGATGCTTCCGGTCTGAATGAATACGCTAAAAATTACAAAGCATTATACTCTATCGCTGCGCGCTGCGGTGTATTTGCCAAGACAGATATCCAGCCACTGATCAATGACGGTGCTGCTAAGGAAGACCTTGCCGCATCCATTTTCCAGGCTGTTGTGAATCAGACCATCAGTGGTCTTGCCTGTGGAAAACCGATCCGTGGTCATGTTGCATTTTTAGGAGGTCCACTTCATTTCCTCTCAGAATTAAGAGAAGCATTCATCCGCACATTAAAACTGGATGATGAACATATTATCGCACCAAATCACTCACATTTGTTTGCTGCGATTGGTTCCGCACTGAATTCCAAAAAAGATACTCCGATGGAACTGCGTGATATGCAGAATCGTCTCGAGAATAAAATCCAAATGGATTTCGAAGTGGAACGTCTGGATCCACTGTTTGCAACAACTGCTGATTACGAGGAATTTATTTCCCGCCATGCAAAGCATCAGGTGCCGGTAAAAGATCTTGCCTCATACAAAGGAAAAGCATTTCTTGGAATCGATGCCGGTTCAACAACTACAAAAGCAGCTCTCGTTGGTGAAGACGGAACACTTCTTTATTCCTTCTATCACAACAACGACGGGGATCCGCTTGGTACAACGATCACAGCGATCAAAGATATTTACGATCAACTCCCTGAGGGTGTAGAGATTGTTCATTCCTGTTCCACAGGATACGGCGAAGCACTGATCAAAGCTGCTCTGATGCTTGATGAAGGAGAAGTTGAAACTGTTTCTCATTATTATGCAGCATCCTTCTTTGAACCGGATGTAGACTGTATTCTGGACATTGGCGGTCAGGATATGAAATGTATCAAAATCAAAAATCAGACTGTCGACAGTGTTCAGCTGAACGAAGCCTGCTCTTCCGGATGCGGTTCTTTCATTGAGACATTTGCAAAATCTCTGAATTATTCTGTAGAGGATTTTGCTCACGAAGCACTTTATGCACAGAACCCGATCGATCTCGGAACACGTTGTACTGTATTTATGAACTCCAAGGTTAAACAGGCACAAAAAGAAGGTGCTGAGGTTGCTGATATCTCCGCCGGACTTGCATATTCTGTTATTAAGAATGCGTTATTCAAGGTCATCAAAGTTTCTGACGCATCGGAACTTGGAAAACATATCGTAGTTCAAGGTGGAACATTCTACAACAATGCTGTCCTTCGAAGTTTTGAGAAAATCGCAGGATGCGAGGCTATCCGTCCGGATATTGCCGGAATTATGGGCGCATTTGGTGCAGCTCTCATTGCACGTGAACGTTATGTAGAATGCGAAGGCACGACTATGCTCTCTATTGAGGACATTGAGGCCATGGAATATTCTACAACTATGACAAAATGTAAAGGCTGTACAAATAACTGTCGTCTGACGATTAATCATTTCAGCGGCGGACGTAAGTTCATTACCGGGAATCGATGCGAACGCGGACTCGGAAAAGCAAAATCCGAGAATAAGCTGCCCAATTTATTTGAATACAAATTAAAACGTTATTTTGATTATGAACCATTGCCGGAAGGATCTGCAAAACGCGGTGTAATCGGAATCCCCCGTGTATTAAATATATACGAAAACTATCCGTTCTGGTTCACATTTTTCAATCAGCTTGGATTCTCTGTCAAACTCTCTCCTGCTTCTACAAGAAGCATTTATGAACTCGGTATTGAGTCCATTCCAAGTGAGTCTGAATGCTACCCGGCAAAACTGGCTCACGGACATGTACAATGGCTGATCAACGAAGGTGTGAAACACATTTTCTACCCAAGCATTCCTTACGAGCGCAATGAATTTGCAGACTCTGACAACCATTACAACTGCCCGATTGTTACTTCTTATCCGGAAAATATCAAGAATAACATTGATGCCATTGTAAATGGAGAAGTTGATTTTATGCACCCATTCCTCTCTTTTGCCAGCGAGGATACGATCTCCTATCGCCTGGTGGAAGAACTTGGAAAGAAATTTGATATTTCCGATCAGGAGATCCAGTCTGCCGTCCATGCAGCATGGGAAGAACTTGCAGCATGCCGTGAAGATATGCGTCGAAAAGGGGAGGAAGTTATCAAATTCCTGGATGAGACCGGAAACAGAGGTATTGTACTGGCAGGACGTCCATATCACATTGACCCGGAGGTTAACCATGGCATTCCAGAACTGATCAATTCTTATAATATTGCTGTGCTGACTGAGGATTCCATCTCCCACTTAAATCCAGCTGAGCACCCACTCAACGTGATGGATCAGTGGATGTACCATTCCCGTCTGTATGCAGCGGCAAACTATGTAAAAACAAAAGACAATCTGGATCTGATCCAGCTCAACTCTTTCGGTTGCGGACTGGATGCAGTCACAACCGATCAGGTTGCGGATATTTTGAATAATTCAGATAAGATCTATACATCTCTGAAGATTGATGAAGTCAACAACTTAGGTGCTGCAAGGATCCGTGTCCGCTCTCTTCTGGCTGCTATCCGCGTCAGAGAACAGCGAAATGACAAACGTACGATTCATTCCGCAGCTATTGAAAAAGTATCTTTCACAAAGGAAATGCGTGAGAATTACACGATTCTCTGCCCACAGATGTCACCGATCCACTTCGAACTGATGGAGTCTGCATTTAAAGCTTCCGGATACAACATCGAAGTCCTTCCAAATGACAACAAACAGGCAGTAGATGTGGGGCTTAAATACGTTAACAATGATGCGTGTTACCCGTCCCTTATGGTTGTCGGACAGATCATGGAGGCCATCCTTTCCGGCAAATATGATACACACAAGATTGCTGTCATCATCAGCCAGACCGGTGGTGGCTGCCGTGCTTCCAATTATATCGGATTTATCCGCCGTGCCCTAAAAAAAGCCGGTTACGAATATATTCCGGTTATTTCCATTAACTTAAGCGGACTGGAAGAAAATCCTGGATTTAAGATCACACCCGCTCTCGTACTTCGTGGTATTTACAGTGTAGTATTTGGTGATATCTTTATGAAATGTGTGTATCGTTTAAGACCATACGAAGCTGTTGCGGGATCTGTGAATGCAATGCATAGAAAATGGGTGGAAGTATGTAAAGAGTTTGTCTCTTCCGGCTATCCTTCCAGACGAAAATTCAAGAAGTTATGCCGGCAGATCATCGAAGACTTTGACAATAATATCGAACTTTTAGATGTTAAAAAACCACGCGTCGGCGTTGTCGGTGAGATTCTTGTCAAATTCCTTCCGGCGGCTAATAATCATCTGGTCGATCTGCTGGAAAGCGAAGGCGCCGAAGCTGTTGTTCCAGATCTTCTGGACTTCCTGCAGTACTGCTTCTACAATCAGAACTTTAAAGTAGAAAAGCTTGGATTTGCAAAATCAAAAGCAACTGCTGCAAACTGGGGCATCAAGGTCATAGACTGGTTCCGCGCTCCGGCTACCGAAGCATTTAAGAAGAGCAAACATTTTAACCCGCCTGCAGATATCCGTGATCTCGGAAAGATGGCTTCTGACATTGTATCTCTTGGAAATCAGACTGGTGAAGGCTGGTTCCTGACCGGCGAAATGTTAGAGCTGATCCACAGCGGTGCACCAAATATCGTGTGTACACAGCCATTTGCCTGCCTGCCAAACCATGTAGTAGGCAAGGGTGTTATTAAAGAGTTACGAAGACGCTACCCACAGTCAAATATCGTAGCGATTGACTTTGATCCGGGCGCAAGTGAAGTAAATCAGTTGAATCGAATTAAACTGATGCTTTCCACAGCAAACAAGAATTTAGAGGCGTAATTTATAATTTGTAGTGATACAAAAAAAGAATCCAGCTAGATGTGTTCCTGACACGAATGATTTCTGACATCTGCTGCGTCGTTTATTTCTCATATATTTTACAAACTCGTCCGTATGGACTCAGACAATGTAAAATATATGAGACTATACTCGCAGATGTATCAGAAATCACTCTACCGTCAGATAACATCACCTTGCTGGATTCTTTTTATTCACTAATATCACTACACTTTATAATTCCTTCGAAAAGCGAAAATCACCTTATAATTTTGTTCAAAATATAGAAAATCCAGGAAAATTATTATTTGGAGAAAGGTACTCTGGAGCGGTCGGTACTTAGGCGGTGTTTTTTAGCGCCTTATGTACCGCTACCAGCGGAAGGTAGCGCGAGCGTGCCTTTGACAAATAATAATTTTCTCTGGATTAATATTGGCGAATAAATTTTTATACGAATTGTAAAATGTCTTCTACATTTTCACGAATGTAATCCGCTCCGGCTTCTTCAAATTCTTTGCGGCTTCCAAATCCGTAGAGAATGCCGAGACAGTCAAGTCCATTTTCATGGGCGCCGATGACATCGTGTTCGCGGTCACCGATCATAAGTACGTTAGACTTGTCTGTAATATCATTTTTCTCAAGAGCATAGGTAATGACCTGCGCTTTTGTTCCTCTTCCACCGTCCATCTCCATACCTGCAACGCATGCAAAGTATTGAGTCAGATGAAAATGATCAATAATAATCTTTGCATATTTCTCCGGTTTTGATGTTGCAACAATTGCCTGCTTTCCGGCTTCATTTATCTTCTTTAAAACTTCTTCTAATCCATCATAAACACGATTCTCATAGATGCCTTTATCATGATAATATTCCCGGTAATACTTTACTCCATCCAGACTCTGCTCTTTTGTAAAACCGTAAAATTTCTCAAAGGACTCTGTAAGCGGCGGACCGATAAATTTATATAATTTTGTCCGGTCTGTCTCTTCAATGCCGAACTTTTTCAATGCATACATGACTGAATTGGTGATTCCAAGAGCAGAATCTGTGATAGTTCCGTCCAGATCAAATAAAAATATCTCATATTTTTTGCTCATATTCCTGTACTCCTGTTATTTATACTTCTCTACAACATGCAAAGCTGATGTACTGCCCACAAGAAAAGAAGATGCGCCGGATAGTATATGTAAAAGAACCATTTTGACGCTTTCCCTGCATGATTAGATTTCTTTCCATTGTAGCAGAATAAAATGATGATTCCTGCCACAACCGGTCCGATACCTGAACACAATGCATGAATCAGCGCACTGCCCGTACTCATACTCTCTAAATTTGACAAATAATTAAATCCTGCAAATAAACATGCTCCTATTCCAAATGATATTGCTGTTTTTATTCGATTTCCTTTACTTTTTGCAAATAAAATTGTAAAAACAGGAGCCAGTAATGCCCAGTCTGAATACAGGGATACAAAGATTAAAATTAATATTACAATCCATTTTTCCCATTTTAAAGTGGACATTTCCATAACCTTAAGAATCAGGAAACACAAAAATAAGGTACACAGCATATTCATCTGAACCATGCCAAATGCCAGACAAAATGGTATGAATGATATCACACCGAACAGCAGCAGCCGCTCCCCATATTTTTTCTTATCATGGGTATAACCGTAACCTTCCACCAGAAAGTAGCACATCGTAATTGCAGTAAAATACCCAATGTCGATCATAACCTCAAATAGTAACGTTCCCGGTGTCAGAAATATATTTGCAATATGGTTGCATGTCATGGTAATGATTGCAAGAAATTTAATTTGATCTCGATTCATGTTCTGCCCCTTACAATTTTTCACCGACTATTTTACTAAAAGACTCTTTCCGGTCATCTCTGCTGGCTGTTTCATTCCCATTAATTCAATCAATGTCGGAGCAATATCTGCAAGGCATCCGCCTTCTCTTAATTTATATGCAGGATCTGCATTTACAAGAATAAATGGAACCGGATTTGTTGTATGAGCAGTGAATGGTTCGCCTGACTCATAGTCGATCAACTGTTCTGCATTTCCATGGTCTGCACAGATAAACATCTGTCCATCTACCTTCTTAATTGCTTCAACTGTTTTTCCTACACACTCATCAACCGCCTCAATAGCCTTGATTGCAGCTCCTTCTACGCCAGTATGTCCGACCATATCCGGGTTTGCAAAGTTGATGATAATCACATCATATTTATCAGATTCAATTGCTTCAACTAATTTGTCACATACTTCATAAGCACTCATTTCCGGTTTCAGATCATAAGTTGCCACCTTCGGAGATTTCACAAGGATTCTATCCTCGCCCTCATTCGGCTCCTCAACTCCACCGTTAAAGAAGAATGTCACATGTGCATATTTCTCTGTCTCGGCGATACGTGCCTGTTTAAGTCCATTCTTTGCAAGGAATTCACCAAATGTATTGGTAATCTTTTCTTTTACAAATGCCACAAGTTTATTTTCAATTGTCACATCGTACTCTGTAAAGCATACGAATGTTGTCTTAATTCTCTCGCCTCTGTCAAAGCCTTCAAATTTATCATCGCAAAATGTTCTTGTATTTTCTCTCGCGCGGTCTGGACGGAAGTTAAAAAAGATGATTGAATCATTTTCTTTGACTGTTGCAAGCGCAGCTCCATCTTTTTCAACAACTGTTGGCAGAACGAACTCATCTGTTGTATCTTTATCATAAGATGCCTGGATTCCGGCTGGTCCGCTTGTTGCCTTTTCGCCTTCTCCGTATGCAATTGCACGGTATGCCTTTTCTACACGATCCCAGCGATTATCACGATCCATCGCATAATACCGTCCCATAACAGATGCTACTTCACCAACACCTATTTCTTTCATCTTAGCTTCTAACTGCTCTACATACTCTTTTCCTGATGCCGGTGGTGTATCACGTCCATCCAGGAAGCAGTGTACATAAACTTTCTTAAGTCCCTGTCTTTTTGCCAACTCAAGAAGTCCGAAAATATGCTCGATATGGCTGTGTACTCCTCCATCTGATACAAGTCCCATCAAATGAAGTGCAGAATCATTTTTCTTTACATTTTCACACGCTGCAAGCAGTGCTTTGTTCTCAAAGAAATCTCCATCCTGAATAGATTTTGTGATTTTTGTCAATTCCTGGTATACAATACGTCCGGCCCCCATATTCAGATGTCCGACTTCAGAGTTTCCCATCTGTCCATCCGGAAGTCCGACAGCTAGTCCGCTTGCATATCCTTTTACAAATGGATACTCTGCCATTAACTTATCCACAACCGGAGTCTTTGCTTCAGCTACAGCATTTCCTTTCTGATTATTATTTAAACCGTAACCGTCTAAAATCATAAGAACTGTTGGTCTCTTGCTCATTATTCTTCTCCTTCTTTCTTCATAAGTCTGTCAAGCCATGTATCAACAAGCGAAATCCAGCTTGTACATTCCTCCTGTACACCCCTGCCATCCAGACATTCTACCAGTTCATTGGCAAGGCTGAGTCCATGAATCCCTTCCGGATACACATGCAGCTCCACCGGAATGCCTGCTTTCCATAATGCCATGGCAAGCAGCAGAGAATTCGGCAGCGGTACTGTCTGATCTGTTGCTGTATGCCAGATAAAACAAGGCGGCATGGAATCTGTAATCTGATGATCCAAAGATAAGTTCCAAGCCTCTTCCTCTACTGTATCTCCAAGAAGATTCTGGAAGCTTGGCGTATGCGCATATTTCGGATCCGATGTGATAACCGGATAACAGAGGATCAAGCCTCTTGGCTTTAACATCTCTCTTTGCATACCACTTTTCTCGACCAAAAACTCGCGTTTCCAAAATGCGCAGTAATTAGCCGCCAGATGTCCTCCTGCTGAAGCTCCCGCCAGTACAATTTTCTTTGTGTCAATATACCATTCTTTTGCATGTTCATGAATCTGTCTGACACTCTCTGTCACTTCCAAAAGCTGTGTCGGATAAAATGCCTCCTGTGACACAGAATACTGTAACACACATGCATGATAGCCCAGACTCAAAAAATGCATGGCAAGAGGTTCACCTTCCCGGTAACTGACCTTGTGATATCCTCCGCCCGGACAAATCAGAATGATCGGCCGTTTCTGGATCTTCATCTCGTCCGGAAGTGTATCCAGTATATAAAACTGTGCTCGGCTCGTCTTATCAGAACCTTCCACTTGAATTGGTATTTCTTTATATATCATAATACTATCCTCTAGCGCTGTTTATTTTCGTAAACTGATCATACCTTAAGACTCTTTGACGAGTCAGGGTAAAAATCGCAGGAAGTGTCTGCCGCCCCCTGCGATTCAAAATCTTACTTGTAATTTACAATTTTTCCGAAATCTGCTTTCAGAGATGCTCCACCTACAAGTCCTCCAT
>OLNW01003957.1_pt1 | contig 10954 bp, 8 predicted proteins | sample 1672121 | NCBI WGS metagenome assembly OLNW01 (sample SAMEA3136648, study PRJEB25190) | human gut metagenome
AACATATTATGAAGATGTTGTTGAACCTATTATTTCAAAAGAGATGTGGGCTGATAGCCAAGTTCAGAAAAAGAAAAATTCAAGGAGTTATCAAAGAACACTCACCTATTTGTATTTACAAAAACTAAAATGTCCTAAATGCAATCGTATTTTAGGTGGTAAAGCTACTACAAAGAAAAATGGGAAAACATACTTCTACTATTATTGCAATGATTGTAAAATTCAATTTAAAGAAAATGTAATAAATGAATATTTCGAACAATTTATAGATGAATTAACTGAGTATGATTCTGTTGTAAATCAATTCTTTTTGCCTATGATAAAACAAAAATTTGATGAACCTAAAGAACAATTAGAAAAAGAAATAAATAATCAGAAATCTAAACTTGAAAGGATAAAAAAAGCATATATCAATGGAGCTTTTGAATTAAAGGAATATAACGAAGAAAAGCATATTGTTGAAAAAACTATTGTAGAACTTGAAGAAAAACTAAATATTACAGATTGCACAGAAGAACTAAAATTTACTCCAAAAGATATTTTGTTAAAAAGAGATATTGATTTTATTAATAAAATAAAACTAGATAAAGAATATCAAGAGAAAACTAAAACTTGGAAAGATTATACAAGAGAAGAAAAAGCTGATTTAATAATGACATATGTTGAAGATATTGAACTTGCTTTAGTTGGAAATGAAGTAATTTTAAAACAAATAAACTTTAGAGATTCAATTTGTAAACCTTGCCAAGAATTATATGATAAAGGCTATATTGATATTACAAAGCCTATGATATTAGGAAATGTATTAGGTAGTGTTAGATTTAGTAACTATTTACCAGATGAGGAAGTCTGTGAAATAATAATGAGGTTACAACAATATTATGATGTTCATTTTACAGAGGCAACATATTATTTACAAAAGCAAATGTTCTATTTCAACTTTGTTGAAGATAATAGTGCTATTGTTAGAGTGTTCCCATTAGAAGATTATTATAAATTAGATCCTAATAATAAAATGGAAAAATATAGATTTGGAATTTTATATATTAACGAAGAAGATAAGTTTGAAATGCAAGATATTAATACAGCATTTGATTATATTCCAGATGAAAGTAATGATAGTGTAATTTATATGAAAGAACCTGTTCCTATTTCAGTGGGTGTTAAACCAGTAAAGTTCTGCGAAGATAATGCTGAAGAAAAAAATTAACGTAGCACGTTTTGTTTTTATGAAATAAAAATGAAAGTGGTGATAGTTAATTTGAATAAAATTTGTCTATGTAAGATAAATTTTATTGCCTCGCAGAGCCCCCGAGTTTTGATAAAATGTCAAAACTCATAGGGGGTTAGGACTTATGGCAAAGCCAAAGTCCATAGCTACGAAGAAATTTCAAAGGAGGAATTTTATGGATCAAGAATTGGCATATTCTTTTCACTTAGGTAGTGATAGAAACAAAAGTAAATTAGCAAAGAAAGTTGCAAAAGAAAATGTATCTGGCACTACTTCTCTATCTAATAATGCAATTCAAAATGCAAAAGACTTATCAGATGTTAATAAACACAATTTAAGAGATTATGATAATCAAAGAGAACTAATTAGAACAATATATGGTACTAATGATATTGTAAATGATGTAAAACAAATATATTTAGATGAGTTTGAACAAGCAAGACTAGAATATAACAACAAGCAAACTCGCGAAGATAGAAAAATCGAGGATTATTTCAAAAAGGTATGTGAATCTCAAAATGATGTAGCTTGTGAAATTATCATAGAGCTTGGAGATATGGATTTTTGGAATGATAAAGATAATGAATATAGGCTAAAAATGATTGATGTATATAATGAACAAGTAAAAGATTTAGTAAAAATTGTATCAACTTTTAAAGTAGCAAATGCCACAATACATTTTGATGAGACCTCTCCCCATATGCATATTGTAGGTGTTCCAATAATAGAAAATTGTACTAGAGGAATGAAAAAGCAAGTTGGAAAAAGTAAATTATTTACAAAAACAACACTTACTGAAATACAAGATAAAATGAGAAGTGCTTGTATTAAGTCATATAACAAGTTTTATGAGGTTAATACTAGACTAAAAGAAAAGCAAAAAGGTAGAAATCAAGACATCAATGTTAATGAAATGGGTAATTACAGAGAAATAAAGAAACAGCTAAAACAGAAAGAACAAAAACTTGAAAAAGCAAATAATCAAACGAAAATACTTGATAATTCTAGTAATGATATAAAAGAAATTTTAAATAACCTAAAATCTACTAAACTTAACAAAAATAATATGGTTATTTCAGACGAGGATGTCCAAAAAATCAAAAATTATACAAAAGATGTAAAAGATATAATCCAGACAGTAAGAAATGTAAATGACTTAAATATGGCAATTAAAGATTTTGAACACTCTAGCTTTGAAATAGAAAAAGAAAATCGCTCACTAAAATATGAAATAGAGCTAAAAGATAATGAAATCAGCAATTTAAAAAAGGAACTATCTACTAAAGAAAAGATTATAGGCAAGTTACAAACCGAAAAAGAAAAACTAAAACAAGAATTACAGAAATTCAAAGGCTTTTGGTATAGTATTATGAGCCATTTTCACAAAAGAATTTGCTATGATAAAGATAATAACTATAAAATTGTTAGTGATGACTTATATAAAAATGGCATATTTGACGACAATGATAATGAAATCGCTAATAATATTTATAGAAAAGTAACTATACCAGACGAAAACAAGCAAAACAAGAATAAAAAGAGAAATAATGATACTAGATTTTAAAAGGAGGAAAAAGTTATGGATAATGAATTACCAAAAATAAAAATTGATGAAAGAACAGGCATTGAATATAATTTAGAGGGAGATTATTATATACCAAACCTAGCAATGTCTAAACAAGAAAAAATCACTTTAAATAAATATGGAAGAATGAGATTAAAATACTTGAAAGAACACAAGAAAGCTGATTATACTATAATGCTAATGAATGGGACATTAAGTACACACTTAAAAGAAATACAAGAAACAGCAGATAATAGAGTACAACAGATTATTAGTGAGTTAAGAGCTAAAAGCAATTTGACAGAAGATATGAAAAATACTGATATGCTTTATTGGGTTGGCACAATGAACGCTATTAAGGCACAAGCAGAAGAAATTGTTTTTAGTGAATTGATTTATAGTTAATATTGTAAAAAGCGAATGAAAATTTTTCTCATTCGCTTTAAAATTTCTATGATGATTTGATATTTATTATTTTTTGTTTCAAAATTTTTGATTACATTTGGGGTATCTCGTATATTTCGTTATATTGTTATGCATTAAAAACAATGTACTTTTTACCCATTATCATTACCTCTTATTTTAAAAGTTTTCGATTATCATTGTTAAAAAGTTGCCTATAATTATCATGCCATACTGTTAATATTCCATTGTTTAATCTTTGCATTTTCTTTATTTCTCTTGAAGCTATATATATATCTGTACTTGGATAATATGTTGGTTTTAATATTATTTCTGTTGATTGTCCTTTTACTATAAGTGCATTAGATTCAGCAGCTCCTAATCTCTTAGTATAATTTTTATATAATGTTGGACAATTAGCCTTTAGTAATGATGGTATATTAGAAAAAACGTATTTATCTATAATATCAAAAGCATAATATCCTGATAATGTTCCATCAAAAGGATTTACATATATATGATTAAAGAAATCAATGTCTATAATTGAACCATGTATTGTTCCAGATCCACCAATTTCTCTAACTTGATTAGAAACGATTTTTTGATATTTAGTATATTTCTCTAAAGGTTCTTTATTTAGCAAGATTTGACTATCCATATTATCGTAGTAATAATGAACATCTTTTACATTTAATGATTTTAATGCACCACCATTTAATATAGCTAAACCTCTTATAGATGGTCTAATAAAACAATAGTAACCGTTTTTTTTCAACATGAATATTTCGCCATCTCTATTATAATCCATTCCAATATTTTTTCCTCTATAAAAATCATTGTATTGAGTTTTTGTTATAGTATATATTCCATCTGCATAATCTGAAAACAAATCATAATCATACTCTATGCAAAAGGATTTAACAAAAGCAGTTTTATAATTATATCCTAATTGATTGTCTGCATATATTCTATATTCTCCATCGTCATAAAAATAATTTCTATGAGTATGTCCACTTACATAGACCCAATTTCTAACATATTCCTCTGATTTTGACCAATCTTTTTTTGAAGTATGCGTTAAAATAATAACATGTTTATCAGCAATACAAGTGGTTAATTTATCATATATTTTTTCAAATTTTTTAGTTTCATTTATTTCTTGTTCTCGATTTAGTGTATATCTATAAATACCATCATTAGCATTAAAATCATTATTGTATCCAGAAAATGCTATTCCTCCACTAATTACCAAGTTTGCCTTTTTTAATTTTTCTCTAATTGCTTTATCTGACAAGTTATTAATTTCTTCTTCTGAAATTTCTTCTAGCTTTTCTTCTTCAATATATAATAGGTTATTATGTATAAAATACATATCATTTGATATTATTAAATTCTTATAATTATTGATAATATCTTGTAATTTATGCCCAGCAAAATCCCATAATTCATGGTTTCCTAAAATAAATATAACTTTTATATTATATCTTTTTATTTCTTTTGACAATTCAGTAATAAACACTTTATAAAAATCATAGTTAGATGACACATCTCCACCTATTAAAAGAATCCTACTACTATTTTTCAAAATATTTATTATTATGTCTTTTATAGCAAATTCAATATCAAATATTGATTTACACTTTTGTAATCTATGCATTAAATGTATATCTGAAACATAAGAAACTCTTATATAACTATTATAATCGTTCATTGGTTCATTTAATAATAAATCCCTGCTTTCATTTAATACTAATTGTGTTTCTTTCTCATTATTTATCGTTTTTTCAAATGAAAGAAGATTATTAGAATTATTTAATATTTCATATTTCAATCCAAGTTTATCCATTATTTCACTTCTAATATGTGCATTATCAAAATTAATATCTTTAATATCTTTTAAATTTGAAAGACCTTCGCAAAAAATCAAATCAGCATTGCTCAAATCATTATGCAAATAATAAATATAATTAAAAAAGTATTTAAACCCTCTTTTTCTTTCAAGTAAAGTATTTCCGTTTTGATCTGTCCATTTTTGTAAAACCCAAAATTTTTCCGATTCATAATACTTATTTACTATATGTGATATTTTTGTGCTATCTAATGGTAATAATGTATTCTCATTTATTTTACAATTTTTTATATCTTCTTCTGAAATTACTGCTTTTGATAAATCACAATCAGATAAATTTCCATCTAAATATTCTATAAGTTCTTTAATATCATAGAAATACTTTCTAATTATAATTGGCCAATTTTTCCCTGTTATTTTATATGATTCTTCAATTATATAATAATTTGTTCTTATATCAAATTTGCAGTTAGTTTCTTTTGTATAATTATTATTGGCTATGTCATCTGCCAAATTCTTTACTTTCTTTATATATCTGCTAATCGTTGCTGGTGCTCGTACATTTTTATTGTAATTAATTGAATTTAACACTTCTTTTGCAGGAAAATATAAACACATCTTTTCTTCTGATATAATGTTCTCACAATTATTTATTGCATCCATCAAAATTTTAAATGCTTTTTTAGGTTTATCCTTAATGAAATAGTAGATAAGTATATCTTCAAAATAATATTCGTGATATTTGCTTTTTTTAAAATTATTTAGAACTTTTATTAACTCTTTTAAATTTTTGCAATCTAAAACTTTGTTAATCCACAATTTATTTTTTTCTTTTTTTAATTTTGCATTTTTAAATTCAGCATGTAAATTTTCTAATTCATTATCAAGACTATCATCTGCAATAGTATAATCTATAAAAGCATTATTCTTAATCTTATTAACATCTATTTTGTATTTTTTTACCTGTCTTGAAGTAAATTCACATTGATAGTAGCAAGACTTTTCATATATATTGCCTTTTAAATACTCATAATAGTCATCAAATAATTCAAAATTGTTTATTATTGTTTCTAATATACTATTATTACTAAAATCCATTATGTATTCTTGAACAAAAAATCTATTAAAAATCACGTCATATCCTCTATGAGAATATACTCTCATTCCTGATTTTCTTTCAGCTTCTATAATATCAATATTATTTCTTAACTCTAATGGTATATCTTGATAATCAATATTTTTCTTTTTAATATTTTTTATTATTATAGATATTTCTTTATTCATAATTTTTCCTTCCTATAAGTTACTCTTAAAAAATACTCATATAGCTAAACAATATCATAAATTTACATTTTTCTCAATAAATTTCATTTAAAACTCTTGAATATTTATAAAAGTTATGTTAAATTTAAAATAATAAATTGATTGATATTTGTATCGGTCGTCAAGAGAGCCAAAAAAGTTGTAGATAACTACTTCGTTGGCACCAAGTAAGGTTTTCAAGTTTTTAAGAAATTTAAAAATATGAAAGCTTTATTTTTTTACAAATTAGAAAAGATTTTCTAACACTTTTTATATTAATTGTTGTTGATTAAGCTGGCACAACAGCATTTTTATTTGGTTCAAACTTTCCACGTATAGAAGTAAGAAATATAAAAGTTATTAATCTATCATAAAAAAGAGTAGTTCGCTAGGAACTACTCTTAATCTTTTGTTTGATAGTATATCATATCATTTATTGAAAATTAATAGAAAAGAAACAAAAGGTTGATTTTATGTTGACAATGTATTATAATTGTAACATGTGATTGTTTACAAAGTTTGTGGTCAGAAAGCTTTAGAGTAAACAAGGAGGTAATTACAATGAGTAAAATAGAAGATGCTAGTCGGTATTTCGTAAAGCAAACCAAAAAAGTATATATTGAAAGGTGTAATTCAAATGGAATAGAAACATTTGAAGAATATCTTAATCACGGATATAGAGATAACTGCTATTATTATAGCGTATTTGCTCTTATGGGATTAAATTGTGATGACTATCTTGTAAGGGGTGTTATTAATTATCCTGATTATGAAAATTATGCTCATGGATGGGTAGAATTTACATTTAATGGTGAAGTGTATGTTTTTGATTCAATGATTGAAGGTATTAGCTTAAAGAGTGAATGGGAAAAAGAATTTAATCCTAAAATAACATATAGAAAAACGCAGCAAGAAATTTTAGAAAAATACTTGACATCATCCAATGCAGTTGAAATAACTAAAGGTTTTTGGCAGTTTAAAAATAATACCGATAATGGTGATGAACATGAATATATTCTTAATGCATTAAAATTAGCTCGAATAGAGATTTCAACATGGCAGGAAAGTGAGTATTCATCTTTGCTTGTAAAATTTTTAGGATCAAACCCAAAGGAAAAAGTAAAGCGATTCATTGCATATGATGAGCCAAAAGGATAAAAAAAGAACAGATTAACAAACTGACCATGTTTAATCTGTTCCTTTTCTATAAAAAATAATAAACACTTTAACAAATAGATAAAAGATGATATAATAAGCAAAAAATAGGGAGAATAAGGAAATGCCAGTAGAAAAAAACAAAGAATATATAGTTGAAATAATAGATAATGGATATAATGGAGAAGGAATTGCAAAAATAGAAGGATTTACAATATTTATCCCAAACGCCATAAAAGGAGAAAAAATAAAAATTCTAATAGTAAAAGTTCTTTCATCACATGCTTTTGGAAAAATAATAGAAATACTTAAAAAATCGGAATATAGAGTAAAAGCTGACTGTGAAACATATCAAAGATGTGGAGGATGTAGTTTAAGACATATTGAATATTCACAAACACTAAAAATGAAACAAAATGCAGTACAAAGTTTAGTGAATAAAACCCTAAAAACAGAAATAAAAGTTCAAGAAACATTAGGAATGGAAAATCCATATTATTACAGAAATAAGGCTCAATATCCAGTTGGTCTAGATAAAAAAGGAGAACCACAAATAGGAGTATTTGCAAACAGAACCCATCAAATTATACCAATAAAAGAATGTCTAATACAAAATAAACAAACAGAGGAATTAGCAAAATTTGTATTAGATTTTATAAAGAAAAATAATATTTCAATATATAATGAAGAAACAGGAAAAGGATTAGTGCGTCATATAGTTACTAAAATAGGAATAAAAACAAATGAAATAATGTGCATAATAGTAATAAATGGAAAAAATATACCAAATGAAAATGAATTGGTAGAAGAAATAGTAAAAAGATATCCTAATGTAAAATCAATAATAAAAAATGCAAATATGAAAAATACCAATGTAATATTAGGCAAAGAAAATATAAACTTATATGGAAATGGTTTTATTGAAGACAAGCTTGGCGATTACACATTTAAAATATCTCCATTATCTTTTTATCAAGTAAATCCAATACAAGCAGAAAAATTATATAACATAGGTGTGAAAGGTGCAATGATAACAAAAGAAGACACTGTTTTTGATTTGTATTGTGGAATAGGTACAATATCTTTGTTTATGGCAAAATATTCTAAAAAAGTTTATGGTATTGAAATTGTAGAAGAAGCTATAGAAGCGGCCAAAGAAAATGCTAAAATAAATCATGTTGAAAATACAAAATTTATAGCCGGTGATGTTGAGGTTATATTAGATGATTTGGTAAATAATAAAAAAATTATTCCTGACATAGTTATGGTTGATCCACCACGAAAGGGATTGGACAATAAAAGTATTGAAAATATTTTGAAAATTAATCCTAGAAAACTTGTATATATTAGTTGCAATCCAGCAACTTTAGTTAGAGATTTGGCTAAATTTGAAGATAAATATAATATTAATTTTGTAAAACCTGTGGACATGTTCCCATTTACGCGGTCATGTAGAATGTGTTTCAGTTTTAGAGTTGAGGTAATATTGACAAATAAGTTACATCAAATGGTATATATAAAGATTATAAAGTTAGTACAGGAACATAAAATATTAATTTTGAGGAGAATGAAATGATACTTATAAATGTAGTACTTTTAGCAGGAATATTTGGAGCAATGGGCCAATATCTGGACAAACATTTGGTAAATATAGGAATAAGTAGGAAGGACTATTTTTACTATATGTGCCTAACAATGATACCATTTTCAATAATTATGGTAATTATAGAATATTTAACAAATCAATTAAGATTTGAATTTGGAATTATTCCGATATTGTTATTGTTTATGGCAATGTTTTTTAGATATAAGAAACAACATACAATAGTAGGATGTCTTAAATATTTGAATCCTTATGAAGATTCTGCATATTTAACACTAAGCATAGTAATAGCGTTTATAATAGATGTTGTATTAGGAATAGAAAATTTAAGTTTGATATCAATTTTATCAATACTATTAACGATTGTTGGAGTATTTGTTATAGCAAATTCTAAGATTAAAATAAAAAATTTGCAAAAGGATTTACTAATAAGGATTTGCACATCTTTATTAATGAGTTATGTAACACATTTTATATTGCAATATTGGTCAAATGCAGTATTTATTTTAATATTGAATATACTTTTAACTATAATATTTTCAAAGGGGTATACTTTAAAATATAATTTAGAACATAAGGAAACAATAAAATGGGCATTTATTCAACAAATATTTGGATTTTGTTCATTATACTTGAGCAATTATTTATCAAGTAATTCTGTGACTTTGAGTTCTTATGTAAGACCTGCCTCGATAATAATTGTTGTTGCAATATCTATGTTTTTTAAAGATAAAGAGAAGAAACCAACGGCAAAACAATTGATGGGAATTGCTTTGGTTGTCACTGGCATATGTTTAATAAGGAGATAATAATTATTATGAAAGAAATAGTTGTAGCATCAAATAATAAAGATAAAATTGAAGAAATCAAAGAAATATTAAAAAACTATAAAATAATTTCTATGAAAGAAGCGGGAATAAATATTGACATAGAAGAAAATGAGAAAACTTTTGAAAAAAATGCAATAGTTAAAGCAGAAGCTATTGCAAAAAAACTAAATGGAAAAATGTGTATTGCAGATGATTCTGGAATCGAAATTGAGTATTTAAAAGGTTTTCCTGGTGTACTTACAAAAAGATGGCATAAAGGGACAGACAGAGAAAGAAATTTGAAATTAATAGAAAAATTAAAAGGAGTGCAAGGGCAAAAACGAAAAGTGACTTTCACCGTTGCTATAGCTTTATCAGATGGAGAAAAAACAGTTTGTAAAACAGGTAAAATTAATGGCTTTATAGCTGAAATGGTTAGAGGAGAAAATGGTTTTGGGTTTGATGAAATATTTGAATTAGAAACAGGGAAGACTTTAGCTGAACTAACAAAAGAAGAGAAAAATAAAATTAGTGCAAGAAAAATAGCTTTAAAGGAATTAAAAGAATTAATAGGTAAAGGAGAATGAAATGAAACATTTTATTATTGTAAAATTTAATGATGAAGTAGATAAAGAAAAAATAAAAGAACCCATAAGAGATTTATTTAGCAAAGCTCTTAAAATTGATGGAATTAAGAATGTAGATATTTACAATTCAAATAGTGATTTAGCCAATAGACATGATATGATGATAGAGATGAATTTATCTGAAGAAGCTTTGGATATGTTTGATAAATCTGAAATTCATAGAGAGTGGAAAGAAAAATATGGAGAATGTATAATTAATAAAACAATTTTTGATTGTGACTAATATTTTTTGAAAGCTGAAACCTATGGTATAAGCAGACTTGACAAAAAGATGAAAAATATTTCAAAAAAAATTAAAAAAAGTATTGACAATAATACAAAAAGTTAGTATAATAACTCTTGTCGAAAGACATGGTCGCTTAGCTCAGCTGGGAGAGCATCTGCCTTACAAG
>OLNW01003979.1_pt1 | contig 10885 bp, 8 predicted proteins | sample 1672121 | NCBI WGS metagenome assembly OLNW01 (sample SAMEA3136648, study PRJEB25190) | human gut metagenome
ATAAACCGGGAAGTAAATTCATGACCTCCCAAAATTAATTTGTCTTGTGCTGTCTTCATTTTTTAATTTCTCCTTCTTTTTTATTTTCTCTTTAAGCCTCTTCTTCCCCAAGAATCAGTCTCGTGATCATATTTGCCTCATGGGCGGCACAAACCGCAACTCTCGCTGCCATCAGTCCCTTGCCATATTCCGGTTCGCTTACCCGGTCACCACAGAGGTAAAAATTTTTCATCAGTCTCTGCGTCCGGATCGTATTACTGCTTCCATAACCTGCCATCCCGGTTGCAGAAACTAATTTCTTTTCCGGGAAATGTTCCAGTATCCCGTTGACCAGCATTGCCTTTGCCTCCGGTCTGTCGAAAGCTTCACAGACGATCGGTGCACCAGCAAAAAGTTCCTGTAAATTTTCTTCCGTCACCTTCACTGTATCTGTTCGGATCTCTAAATATGGATTGATTCGCTCCAGCAGAGATTTCAGTGCATCGGTTTTATACATTCCGATCTGATCGATAAAGTACTGCTGTCGGTTCAGATTGGTGATATCCACCACATCAAAATCAATCAGATGCAGATGCCCCACCCCGATCCTTGCCAGTGCAGATGCCACATTTGATCCAAGACCACCCAAACCTGCGATTGCCACATGACCTTCTGATAAAAGCTGCTGCTTCTCCGGTGAATGCCGCTCATTCAACGCCTCTATGATTTCTTCTTTTGTCAATGTCATTTTCAGCCTCCTCCAACAAATGTCACGATTTCCATACTGTCACCATCTTTCAGACGAGTCTCTGAGTATTCGTATTTTGGAAGGATCCCTCCATTTAACTCCACAGCAATCCGATTCATCCGATAACCATTTTCTTCAAGATAATCCGCAACCGTCTGCTCTTCCTGATCCTTTACTTCTTTTCCATTTACTGTAATCATTTTCTCCTCCTTCTGCTCTTTCCTGCACCTCATCTTGTGCGTCCCGCTGAAGATCTTATATATGATCGAGATACTCATCATGGTATAGGAAAAAATCTACTGGATTTTTTCATATACCTGACACCAAAAAAGAAGTCCACAAAGAACTACACCCGCGGTGGTGTACCCCTTCATGAACTTCTGTCCACTCTAAATCAGTATCTCTATTTATTTTCAGCAAGATTTAGTATAAAAGACTTTCCTGAAAATGTCAATCTTTTACGTCCGGCTGTTTGTGTCAAGTAAACGTTGGCAACTTCCTCATTGTTTTTCTTGAATGATATTTTTGGTGCTAGAATCGGTTTACGTTTACCATTTAAGCTTTGATTAGTGCCATGCTCGGCACACATAAAAAAGCGGCACACTATTTTAGTGTACCTGCTCTTTCTAACTTTCCAAGTCTCTCTGCCTGCTCCAGAAGTTCCCCAATCCTGCGGTTATACGTTCCGATCTGCACCCCGGCATCGATCACTCTTCCACATCGTTCTATCATTTTCTCTGCACTTGCAAAGGTTTCATCCGAAATTTCCTCAAAAGCTTTTTCTGTGATCACTTCAACTGCAAGCTGCCTTGCCAGCTCGCAGTCAATATCATTTTCATACAAAATGCCGGCTGCAAAAGGAATCCTCTCTTTTCTCAGTTTCCTGTATACCGGGATTCCGCTGCCGCCTGAAGAAATGACCAGCACTTCCGGCTCTCCCTTTATTCCCGGCAGTTCAATACTTCCAAACCTGGGATCAAAGGACCCGTTCGTTATCCCATATAAGTCACGGATGATCTCTTCCTGAAATACCTCTTCCGGCTTTCCGAAATGGGAGATATTTTCTCCTTGCACGCATACGATCTTGTCTGATACTTTCTGTGCAAGGTCGATTTCATGCAAAGACATGATCACCGTCATTTTTTTCTCTCTTGCCATTTTTTCCAGGATTGCCAGAAGCTCCAGCTTATGCTTCACATCCAAAAAGGAAGTCGGCTCATCCAGGATCAGGATTTCCGGCTCCTGACAGATTGCCCTCGCCAGTAAAACTCTCTGCCGCTGTCCATCGCTGATCGCATTGAAATCCTGGTTGCCCAGTTCCTGTGCATGGACTGCCTCCATTGCTTCTTCTACCAGTTCTTCATCCCGCTTTGTCAGGATTCCAAGTCTGCCGGTATACGGATACCGCCCGGTTGCCACAATATCATGACAGTTCATCAGTTCTGTCTTGATCCGCTCGGTAAGAACCACAGCCATTTTGGAAGATAACTCTTTATACGACAGTTCCATCAGGGATGTATCATCAAAAAATACCGTTCCACCGATCAGCTTCAACTGTCTTGTAATACTTTTTAAAATCGTAGATTTTCCAGAGCCGTTTGGCCCGATCAGCGTCACAATCTCGCCTTTGTCTATCCCAATATTGATATCCCGGATCAACGGATTTCCATGATACCCGACTGCCAGGTCTTTTAACTGAAAATAAAAATCCGCCATACACTACCTTCCCTTCTCCCGTTTCACCATCATATAAATGACGATCGGTGCACCTAAAATGGATGTTACCGTACTGATATTCAGTTCCACCGGTGCAAGTGCCATTCTTGCGATCAGGTCACAGATCATACAGAAAACCGCCCCCGCAAAGAATGTTCCCGGAATAATCACGATCGGCTTTGATGTTCCGAACGCTTTTCTTGTCAGAAACGGAACTGCGATTCCCACAAAGGAGATCGGTCCTGCAAATGCAGTTACACTTGCGGACAGCACACTGGAAAGCAGGATCAGTACCACCCGGAAAACTTGAATATTCACACCCATACTCTGTGCATATGCTTCACCAAGCTGGTAGGCACTGACCGGTTTCGACAACAGGAACGTGCATACAAATGCGATCCCGACTACCACTGCCGCCACCTGCACATTGCTCCAGCTCATTCCTGAAAAACTTCCCTGCGACCAGCCATGCAGATTGACAATGTCTGAATCATCTGCAAATGTGACAACAAAATCTGTGATAGCAGAACAGATATAACCGATCATGATTCCCCCGACCAGCAGTGCCGCCATATGATGTACTTTTTTTGACATCAGAAGAATGAACCCCGTCGAGATCAGCGATCCGATAAACGCTGCCACGATCAGTGTATACGATGAAAAATGACCAATATATTTTAAAAAAATGATCATCGTCAGTGCTACGACCATTTTTGCCCCGGAAGAAATTCCAAGGACAAACGGTCCTGCAATGGGATTGGCAAAAAATGTCTGCAAAAGGAAACCGGACAAAGATAAGGCTCCTCCCAGCATCGCTGCCATCAGGATTCTCGGAAGGCGGATTCTCCAGATAATACTGTATTCCGTTGCCGCCCCATCACGCAGAAAAAGAATCCTGAGGATCTTAGGAACGGAAATATGCACATTTCCTGTATTGATATTGAGTACCACTGTCACTGCAAATGCAATCACAAGCCCTGAAAATACAGCTATGTATCTGGCTCTCCGTCTGAGATTTTCTCCGTGAAAACTTGTATCTTTCATAGTTTCTCCATTATTTCATCTTCTCAAGGAAGGTCATTTCTTTCGGATCCCCATCCGTCAGCATCAGATGCATATCCATGATCAGTTCTCCAACCGTATCTGTTGCCTGATACAGGTTCTTTCCTGTATACCATACATTTCCTTCTTTTACTGCTTTAAATTCGGAAAACAAATTGCTCTTCGCTTCCAGGTCGCTGATACTCTTCACCTGCCCGTCGATTGTTCCGTTATAGATCAGATAATCTGCATCCACTGCTGTTGCATAAAATTCTTCCATAGTCAGTTTGACTGACGGAGCATTGCTGTCCACATTTTTCAGGTTCTTGAATGCATAACGTCCGCCTGCAATCTCAATCATGGAAGGGATATAATCTTCTGATTTTCTTACTACGATAGAACCGTCTGTATTCACATAAAAATATGCCACCGTCTTTTCTGTATTTTCAAAGCCTTTCAGCTTTTCGATCACCTGGGCCTGCTTTTCAAAAAAGCTGTCGGCTGCATCTTCTTTATTCAGCATTGCACCGTACAGTTTGATCCACTCGGTTCTGCCCAATGGGTGAGATTCATAACTGGAATAGTCCACAAAGACCGGTATATCCAGATCTTCGATCATCTCCTGTACTTTCGGAGTATGAAGGATCATGGTTGATTCTACGGCAAGATCACACTCTCCGTTCACCAGAGTCTCATAATCCGGCTCACTGTATTTTCCTGCGTAGATCATGTCACCGGACTCCATCGCTTTCTTTGCATCTTCTACATACCAGCCGGATGCATTAAGACCGGAAAATTTCACCTGGTCAATGGCATCCACTGCATCCAACAGCGACATGATTGCTGTTGCTGCCATATAGATATGATCCAACGGCTGCTGCAGGACTACAATATCCTCCGACAATCCTTCCGGAGCTTCTTTCCCTTCCGGCACAACAAGGTACTGTCTGTCTTCATGTACATCCAACAGCTTGTATCCGTCTTTATAATCATATACGTCAAATTCTGTCGCATAGGTCAGATCCATTGTCGACTCATAGGTAAGGCCGTCAATCTCCGGCCCTTTTTTATCACTTTTTGACTGATCTTCTTTTTTATTTTTTGTCTCTTCTGTCTGCTGTGTACTGTCTGTTCTTTTTTTACCAGCCCCCGGCTGACCGCAGCCCCCCAGTGAGAGGACCGCTGCCAACAGCAATGCAGTTATTCTACAAAGCTTCTTTTTCATTTACTGATTCTCCTGTACTCCTGCTTCATCTACTGCCTTTTCAAACATCTTGTCCATTTTCTCTTCACATCCGAAAAGTACTCCATATACCTTGATCCACTCGTACTGTGCAAGTTCCGTCTTTTCATCTGCACTCCGGTCAATGATCACCGGAATACCAAGCAATGCAAATTTTTCGGTGATTTCTTCCAATCTTTCTGTCTGTTCTTCTACGGTCAGTTCATCAGAATCACCGGTTGACTGCTCTTTTGTCTTCTTATCCTCTGTCTTTGCACTGTCCTTTTTCGTGCTGTCTGTCTTTGCATCGTCATTTTTTTCTGCATCTTCTGCATCTCTCGGCAGAAGTTCTCCCGGAAGCAATGCAAGAGATACTTCTTTCTTCACAAGTGCTTTTAATTCCGGTTTTTCAAAGCTTCCCCCGTAAATAACTTCAGCATCCGCTTCATCTTCATCCTCATTTACCTGCATTTTTTCTGCAATCTCAGGAACAGTACAAGCTTTCTGCTCCATTCCTACTGCTGCCACAGAGTCAAGGAGATCCAGTTCTTTCATCTGTTCAAGGATCTCATCTGATGCCACATAGGTTTTATCTGCCGGCATTTTCACAATGATCATATCCTGATCCAGACCGACCGGTACTTCTACGTCTTCCGGCACAAGCAGATATTTTACAACATTGCCTTTATACAGTTCTGCTGCCAGTTCTTCTTCACTGACTCCATTCTGATCCGACGTGGAATCTCCGCTTTCCTCTTCCGCAGCGTCACTCTTACTGCTCTTATTTTCTGTGCTGTCTTTCTTATCGGACTTGGAAACCTCTTTCTCTGTATCCTCAGAAGTTTCTTTGGATGTCTTTTCAGGATCTCTTGCCGTATCTTTTGTCATGTCTACTTCCAACAGAACGATTCCCTGATCGTAATGGTAGATCTTGAAATATTCTGCATATTCCAGTTCTGTTTCTGACTGATATTCAAGTCCCATGATCTCCGGTGCTTTTTCGTCCAGTGTCTTATTACTGTTCTCCCCGACAGTTGTGCCATTTCCTGCTGCGGCAAGATAGACGAAAATACTGTACTCGATCTCATGTGCCACAGACATCTTATCTGTCATTCCAAGGATCTTATTATTTTTATTCAATGCGATCGGGATAACTACGGTCGCTGTTCCTCCGCTCTTTGTCGTATAATATGTATTTCCGTTGGCTTTTACATACTGGTAATGGTCACTGCTGAATACCAGTGTTGCATAAGCCTGTCCATTTTTGATTGTTACTTTATTACAGGTAATCCTTACTTTTCCTGTACCGCCGGACCAGGTAAAGCGATCCGGTGTATATACTCCGTCTTTTAAGGCCGTTGTGCTGTCTACGCGTCCTGTAGAACCACTGGTATCTGCCTCATATTTTGACTCATGATCAGCCTTGCCGTCATTCTTTCCATTAGAACCATTGGATGGTTTCGTTGACGGTGTCGTTGGTTTTGTCGGGTTGGACGGTTTTGAATCATTTCCCTGATCATCTTTTCCGATATCACCGGTCTTTACAAGCGTATCAGATTTAAATGTCAGCATTCTGTCATACCAGATCTTATTTTTGATCGAATAAGCTGCAACTGCAATTTTCTTATCTAATGACTCCACCGGAATTTCATAAGTATACTTTTCTCCGTTCTCTGTCATCTTTGTCTGGAATGGAATCCAGCTTGATTTGTCTGCTGCCGCCGCCTGTTCTTTTGTTCCGACATACAGATAACCGTATCCCGTACCACTCAGCGTCAGAACCGCCTTCATCTTTCCATTTTTTACAGTCAGTTCGCATCCAATGACACGGAACATAGACGCACTGGAATCCACCTGGATACTGTAAATTCCATCTGCCGGAACTTTTGTGCCAGGTTCCGGATCTGGTGTCGGATCAGGATCCGGTGTCGGAAGTTCTCCTGTCTTTGGCAGGATTCCATTAATATAGAAAGTACTCTGCTTTTCTGCCCATTTATTTGATTTCTGAATGTGGACTACATAATTGATCTCTTTTCCAAGATCCTTTGTTGGAATCGTAAATGTAAATGTCTTATAACCACTGGCGATCTCGGACTTATCTTCCGCACTGATGGCACCGGCATCTTTCATACTATCCGCATCTGACACTGTTCCAAGATATAATTTATCATAAGCAGATGCCTGCGTAACCATAGTCACGGTTGCTGTATCCCCATTGATGGAAATACTGCTGCCCCGTTCAAAATTCAGGCTTGCATAGCTGCTGGTCGGATATGCTGAGCCGTACAGATCATAAACTCCATTTTCTGTTACATTTGCTTTTCCTTCCAGATTCGGCACATTGATATATAAATCTCTCGCCCAGGACATCCACGCAGAAGCCGTTCCCGGTGTAACTGCAATGTTCATTCCCTGCTTTTCTGCAGGAACTGTCAGTGTAAATGTCGTTGTATCATCCTCTGCACGATAAACTCCATTTACTGCAGATGTCTTATCTGCATCTGCCTGAACTCCCTGATACAGGCGGGTCCATTTCTGACCTTTCACATTCAAAGTCAGGATTACATTTTTTCCCTTTAATACCGCCTTTGAAGAAACAATATTGAAATCATTGTACGCTGCACCCGTTCCCCCGGCGATCACTTTTACTGCATCTGCCGCACTCGGAAGTTCTGTGATTCCCTCATCCGGGATATACATCCACAGATACTGGTTCGAGTACCAGCTTCCATCCGGCTTTCCAAGTGTTACTGGGATTGTCGTTCCCTTTGCAGAAGCCGGCAGATGGAATGTGAAGCTCCATTCTCCATTTGCTTCTGTGCCATTTGCTACAGATTCTTTCAGTTCATCATCTTTATAGCCAAAATAGATCTTGTCAAAGGAGACATTCTTTGTTGACAGAGTGATCTCCAGTTCCTCTCCATCCTGTACCACTTTTGATTCACTGGTCTTGAACATTGCAAAGTCAGCTCCGTTGGACTTTACTACTTTTACCTGATTCCCCGTAACAACCGGAGCCTCCGGCAGCTTCACTACTGCTTCGGAAGAAGTGACACTCGTTCCTGTCGCATCAGAAACGATACAACGATACTTTCCTGCTGTCTCCAGAGACATGGTAAATGTATATGTTGCAGTCTTTGCAGTAACTCCGGTACAGTCTGCCCACGTTGCACCATCGGCACTGAACTGCCACTGATAATTCAGATTGATTCCTTCTTCACCGGATGCCTCCACCGACAGTGCCACAGAACTTCCGCTGCCTGCCTCAGTCTCCTGCTTCGGCTGCGTTGTGATGTTGATCTCTGACGGTTTCACAAAATCGTCCATTGCAGGAAGCTTGAATGCCAGTGAACTTGAAGTGCTCCACTTCTGCGTTCTTCCATTTCTTGGTACAAAAGAGACTTCTCCGCCTGCTTTTTCAAGTGGCACGGTAAAGGTAAATTTTTCAAGATTTTTTTCTGTATCGACTTCACCTAAAATGATCGGTTCTTTTGTCTCATCATTTCTATTTCCGATATAGATTGCATCATAAGTAAAACTGCCACTGCTTGCCGGCTGTATCCAGACCGAAACCTGCAATGCCCCGCCTTTTACAACCACTTTAGATGCAGCGATCTTGATCATACTGTAAGCCTGTCCCGGCTTCTTTGCATCATCAGAACCATAAATTGCCGTAACTCCGTCATTTGCCTGATAATCTTCTTTTTCTCCTGATGTCTGCACATCCGGGATACTCATCCACAGCAGATTTTCAGACCATGTTCCTTTATCTGAACGTCCTACCGAAACCGGAATCCAACTGTTCTTTGCGGAAATCGGAACCTGGATCGTAAACTGGCAGGTACTTCCGGTATTCGTACCCTGAACATAATTGCTCTTATCCTCGTCTGTCGCTGCACCGAGATACAGACGGTCAAACACAGTCTTTGTACCGGTACTAAAGGAAATCTCGATCTTATCCCCTTTTACGGTACACGTTGCATCTGTGATCGGGAACATTCCATAAGAAGTTCCATCATTTTTCAGAACTTCAACCCCTGTGATCTCTTTCGTCGGTGTTACAAGTGTCTCTTTTGCAGTTGTCTCATCGGCCTGCTTTGCAGTTTCTTCCGAAGATTTCTCTTCTGCATCCTTTTTCTCCGCATCAGCTTTGTCAGACGGATCATCTGATTTTTCATTCATTTTTTCAGAATCTTTTCCTTCTCCCGTCTCATCAGAAGTATTCTGATCTTCTCCCGAATTTTCACCGGTACTGCCGGAATCCTGTGACGGTGTATTCTGATCCTGTGAACCTGTATTTTCTGAACCTGCATTCTCAGAACCATTTTCTTTTGATCCGTTTCCGGTATGATCTGCATCAGCGGACTGCGATCCATCGGATGTATTGGTTCCACCAGAGGTATCTGTTCCACCGGAAGTATCTGTTCCTTCCTGAATGCCTGCTCCGTCTGCCAAATTTTCTCCTGCATTCACCGCTCCTGCCGCCTGTGCGGTCTCCGCATTTTCTGCGTATGCTTTCGTATAAGACATCGGTGAAACTGCCATAGAAAACGCAAGCAACATGGCAAGATATTTAACCTTTTTGTTCTTCATTTTTCCTCCTGTCTTGAATAATACGGGAAATAAGCTGAACTTATCTAAAAGTAAGTAAGAAACGTCAGAAAGACAATGAAAATAAACCGGTTTCTTTGAGCTGTCTGAGTCAGAAAAGAATTTCTTTTAAGAAAAGCTCCCGGATCCATTACTTTTCGGTACAATCAATTACTCGTGATCTGGAATGTACATTCCCCGCACCAGCGACCGGCAGGTTTCCTGACTTACAAATCTTATGCCCGAACGCCTTCCCGGTCTCCCAGTGGCTGCGTCTTCACGCCTGCCGGTCACATTTGCTTACAGTGACGAGTTCGTGCAGGAATTGCACCTGCTTCCCTTTTACCTGTTGCTATATCTTCCTATATAGAACAGCACCGAACGCTTTATTTACTTTGTTCTTCGCTACTATAGCATGATGCCATAGGAAAGTCAACGTTACGCCTTGACCGCCCAACGCATCTTCGTCGATCTTGCACGCCCATTCTTTGCACATTCCTGTGCGGACGGGCGGATCACATCCTTCGCATAATCAGAATAGATGCCTGCTTTATAACCTGCTTTTAATGCTTTCTTTACCAGCTTGTCCTCACCGGAATGAAACGTCAGGATTGCAACTCTTCCGCCCGGACGCAGTGCATCCGGTAATTTCTCCATAAACTCATACAAAACTTCAAACTCATTATTCACATCGATTCGCAGAGCCTGAAATGTTCTCTGACAGGTTTTCTTTACGATATCCTTTTTCTCTTGATTGTCTGGAAGAAAAGAAAGTGTCTTCTCGATCACGTTCCTGAGCTTTGTCGTTGTATCAATCCGGTTTCCTCTGCGAATCTCATCCGTGATCGCTTTTGCCAGTTCTTCACAATATGGTTCATCAGAATTTTCATATAACATTCCCGCAAGTTCTTCTCTTGAGATGGTATCCAGACGCTCTGCTGCACTGATTCCCTTTTCCTGATTCAGCCGCAAATCCAGAGGCCCATCGGCTTTAAATGAAAATCCTCTTTTGGGATTGTCAATCTGCATGGACGATACGCCAAGATCTGCCAAAATAAAATCGAATCCACCCACTTTCTCTGCAATTTCATCAATCGTGCAGAAATTCTGAAGGCAGACCGTCAGGATTTCCTCTCCGAATCCCTGCTCTTCCAGTCGTTTCTTCGTCTTTGCCGATTCCTCCGGGTCTACATCTGTAGCATAGATATGCCCCTGTCCTTTCAAACATTCCAGCATGGCTTTTGTATGCCCGCCATATCCTAATGTTGCATCAAATCCGGTCTGTCCCGGCTGAATATCCAGGAAATCCAGTATTTCCTTTACCATAATTGAAATATGCATCCCGGCAGGTATTTCCCTTACGTATCACATGCTCCACGGTCTCCTGATATTTTTCCGGCTGAAGCTCTTTGTATTTTTCCTCGAATTTCTTCGGATATTTTCCTTTATACCGCACACGCCTTTTGTGCGGTGTCTGCTGCTCCTGACTCATATTCTTTTATTTCCTTTCCTAAAATACACTCTGACTGAATTTTTCATTTTTATATATGATGTCGGGGTCAAAAGCCCCCGACTTTGATGCCTACGGA
>OLNW01003981.1_pt1 | contig 10882 bp, 8 predicted proteins | sample 1672121 | NCBI WGS metagenome assembly OLNW01 (sample SAMEA3136648, study PRJEB25190) | human gut metagenome
GTTTGATGTAGCGGAACGAGCGAAAAAAGAATTCTGCGGAGGCGGAATGTACGCGAATACCGGACTGGGCCTTCGCGGAATAGGAGAAGCAGTTGGATCAACGGCTGTTTATCCGGAAAATGACTTTGATTATCTGACAGATTTCATTTTAAAAGACTATGATATGCTGAATGACTTAAAATTTGATCCGGAAAATAACGAATTTCTACAAGGGAAAATAGAGATGGCAAAAAAAGTAGTGGAGAGAATGGATGGAAAGGCAATGGTAATTACAGGTGGTGCCGGACCGATGACTACTGCAATTGCAATCAGAGATGCTTCCAGTTTTCTGAGAGATTTAGTAAAAGATCCGGAAAATGCAGATCGGTTATTGGATTTTTGTGTTGACTGTAATTTAAAATGGATAGAATATAATCAAAAAGTTTTCGGAAAAGTAGTTGTGTCTATGGCAGATCCAGCAACCAGTACAAATTTATTGAGTCCGAAGTTATTTCAAAGATTTTCAAAGCCGTACATACAAAAACAGTTGAATGGCATTAAAGAATTGACCGGGACTATTCCGGGAGTACATATTTGTGGTCATACGAAAAAAATCTGGAATGATATTGTTGAAGTTGGATATCCGTCTTTTAGTGTGGACAACTGTGAAGATCTAGCAGAATTGAAAGTAGAGATTGGTGACAAAGTAAAAATATCAGGGAATGTTCCTCCAGTTGAGGTAATGAAAAATGGAACAATAGATGATGTAATACATTCGGTGCAGGAATGTCTGATTAAGGGAAGTGACAGTCCATGTGGATTCAGTCTTGCAATCGGATGTCAGGTTCCAATTGGAACATCTCGTGAAAATATTGAAGCGTATATTTATGCAGCGAGGAGATATGGAAGAGGAGCACAAAAAGGGAAATTATGTAAGGGACTGTACGAGGAGGGACTCGTATCATAAAATCAAAAAGAAGCAAAAAACTAACTGTATGTATAATCTGTTTATTTTGGATTATGCATACAGTTTTTTAGTAGAGTAATGTATTTTCTATGCAACAAGACATTTTCATTTTCTCTTTAATACAATATTATGCCATTTTAGGAATAATCTGGAAACTTTCTTCATAGGATATATATAGGCAGGCTGAAAAAACAAAGTTTTGAAAAACAGAAAGGGAGTTACAGACATGAAAAAAAGAGGAAGAAGATGTTTGATTTCATTACTCCTCGGGCTCTGCCTTCTGATGCCGTCACAGATGAAGGTATTGGCGGCAGATGCACAGGAAGACAGTAGTTCTGTACAGGCTGTAGAGGAGGCGATGCCAGATCAGGAAAATGCTACTACAATAGATGAAAATCAGATTGACAATACGATGCAGGATGACCAGGATATTGCAGTACTTGCAGATAATTATCCTGCTACAGGTAAGATTACTGCAAAAGTATATCTGAGATATAGTAATGCGATACCAGAAAAGATAAACCAAGCTTTTACTGCGGGTGAGTTTGGACCTTCGGGTAACAATACTCCGTATTTTACGGTTACGGTGAATTTGGACCAGTTGAATAAAAAGCCAGTAAAGACTTATGTAAAAAACTATGGTCGGACATGGTACATCTACTATTCCATTGACAGTGATGAATCTTGGAATCCAGGAGATAAGGCAGATGCTGCGAACCGGGTGCAAAATGCCACGAATCTCTGGGAACAAGCAATTTTTCAGGCCATGAGCAGTACGGATCAGAAGAAGTTTGAAAATGTATTTGGAAGCAATATGTTTGTCGGTTATGTCCTAAAACGGGAGAATGATGGCTGGCATATTGACGGAATTCTGAAGAAAGATCCACCGGTTTATGTAGTGGAGTTATATGATCAGAATAATCAGGCATTATTTGCAATCTCTTCCAATGAACAAAAGCTTCCAGGTGTTACTTATGCAGATTTTAAAACGAAAGTGGAAGAAGCACTTGGTGGAACGAATTATCAATATCTGACAGAGGAAAAAGACCGGATTGTTCTGAACTACGACAAAGATGGACGGATATGGCGGGTGACTATCACGCCAAAGACAGATGGGGCAGATAAAGATTATGCAGGTATTTATCATGTGGATCCGGCAAATAACAAGTTTTCTTACCGGACTGTTTCGAGGAATACCTATTATCTGAGTCGGATGAAGATTAAAGTAGAAGATGTGACACCGGTCAATTTGACCATTTCCAAAATTATAAAAGGCAGTGCAGCAAATCCAGCCGAACATTTTACATTTACACTGACTGCATCCAGATTGGCAGGAAAGACATTCGATGTAATTTATAATGGAACCCAGAATTGTTCACAGACACATGCCTCACAGATTATATTTGATCAGTCAGGAAATGCCAGCGTTGTTCTGAAAAATGGTGAGTCAGCTACGATACAACAGATCACATCTGGAGACGTTAGGATCAAAGAAGAAAGTGGAGATTACTGGGCTTCTGTTACTGTAAATGGTGCTGATGAGAGATATAACCAGGAGAATGGCATCCTGCTTAATATTGACAATACGAATGTCACAGCTGCATTTACAAATCAGATGGAGCAGCAGCCAGTGACAGGGATTGCCATGATGACATTTCCATATGTGCTGATTCTTTGTATCGCAGTGCTGGCATTGGGATATGTATATGCCAGAAGAAAGAGAAATGTATGAGACAGAACAAAAAGGAGAATAAGAACAAGAGGAAAAATGAAGAATGGCTTCGGAAAGCCAGGCATGCATCATCTGTAAAGGATATTGCACATGTTATTGAAACTATGCAATTTCGCAGAATATTTGGACTGGTTGATGAACAGGAAGTGTGGGATAAGCTTCTGATTCTGGACGAAATGTATCGTAGAGTCTTTTTTATCCAGGAAGAAAAGTTTCGCATGCAATTAAAGGAGAAACATGGAGCAGAGTATACAATCTAACCGGGCAGGCAGTACGGAAGAGGTAATCCGGCAAAGAAGGCAGCGAACGATACTTCGGAAGCTTCGTGGCAGTGATCTTAGAAAAGCAGCATTTCTTGCGGTCTTTCTTGAGCTTCTGTTCCGGTGTGTGTTCGGAGTGACATTTGAGTATGGAAGCGATATGAAACCGGCAATCGGTGACAAAGATCTGTTATTATACTACCGCCTGCAGGACTCATATACGGGAGGTGATGTAGTCGTATATGAAAAGCGAGGAGTAGAGATGGTCGGAAGAATTGCGGCGATGCCTGGTGAGACAGTGGAAATTACGAAGGACGGACAGCTTGTCATAAATGGTTATACACAGGCAGATATAAACCAGGAAGATATGTATAACCCGGGAAATGAAAATGGTACAGGAAAAGTAACGCTTAAAAGTCAGCAATATTATATTTTAAGTGATGATCACAGTGTGTCCAGAGACAGCAGGACACTGGGAGCAGTATCGAAAAACGAGATCCGGGGACTTGTTATCACTGTGATCCGAAGGAGAAATATATAATCAAAAAAGATATAAAAAAGTTGCTTTAGAACATGGAAAGGAATGTAAGGTATGAAAAAGTTTACTAAAAAACTGGTAGCATCTGTGCTGTCCACAGCAATGCTTATGGGTATGTCATTAACTGCATTTGCAGCGAATTCGCAAACACAGGGAATTAGTGTTAATGGATATTCTGGCCCTGGAAGGCAGATTACCAATACCTGGTCAGTTGCAGAAAATGGATTACTCAATGATTCAGAAACATTTGATTTTGCATTAGAGTACACAGGTTCTGATGCAATCGGAACCAATGCTTCGAGCACACCGACATTTAATGGAAGTGAAATGACACAGAATAATGCTACAAAGACGGCGCAGATTACATCAGCATGGAAGACAAAGGCAGCAGGCGGAGCAAGTTCCAGTGAAACATTGTCTTATGATGAGTTATTCGACGGAATTAGATTTACAGCTCCGGGGTTATATCACTTCATGTTAAGAGAGAATCCGGGACACAATCCCAATATTGCATATTCTGATCAGTCTTATTTGTTAGATGTTCAGGTTGTATGGGAGACAGAAGACAACGGATCCCAGACAGGAAATTTAAAGGTGTCAGGCATTGCAACAACGAGTGCAGCAACCAATCAGAAAAGTGAAGGGGCAGGATTTGAAAATACAGAAGCTGATGCAGAATCTTTGAAAATAACAAAAACTGTTTCCGGAAGTGCTGCAAATAAAAATGATGAGTTCACTTTTACTGTTGTTGTGAATGGAATTGACGGAACTTATTCTACAAACAAAGCAGATGTTACAGTGACAAATGGAGAGAAAACTACATTTACACTGAAACACGGCGAGACGTTTGAAATTAAAAATCTTCCGGCAGGGGCAGACTATACTGTAAACGAAATTGACTCAAAAGGGTATGATACAACAAATGTCAGTGTGAATGGTGAAAATGCAGTTGAAAGTAAGAGTGCAAATGGAATAATTAATCTGGATGCAACAAACACAGTTGCTTACACCAATATTGACACAGTTACTCCACCGACAGGTGTGATCCTTCATTTTGCCCCAGTCCTTCTTGCATTTGCAGCAGCGTTCGGTGGATGCCTCGTATTTTTCCGTCGTAAAAGAATCTAAGGATGGAACGAACGCCGGAGTATTATCTGACTAAAGGGCTTGATATGGTTGTAAATGGCGTGGCGGCAGTTATTTTTTTATGCTGCCTCGCCTATGCCGGTTATGCGCTGTGGGACAACTGGAGCATTTTAGATGGCTCGGAAAATGCACTGAAAACGATGGTGGAATATAAACCAGACGAGGCAGAAGGACTTTCTTATAATTTCAGTCAGCTTATGGCTATGAATCCGGATGTATGTGGATGGATTGTTATGGATCATACAGGAATCGACTATCCAATAGTTCAGGGAGAGGATAATTTTGAATATCTGGATAAGGATGCACTTGGAAATCCGGAGATATCCGGAAGTATCTTTTTGGACTGGCAGAATAATCGGAAGTTTACAGATCCATATATGGTACTTATGGGGCATCATATGCAGGCAGGAAAAATGTTCGGTGATCTGGATAAATATAGTGATGAGACATTTTTTCGGAAAAATACAACTGGGAAAATTTATCTGCCGGATCGGGTGCTGTACCTGGAAACAGCTGCGTTTCTTACAGTAGATGCATATGACAAATATATTTATCGAACCCAGTGGGATAATGTATCGGAAAGGCAGGAGCTTTTGAAACGCATTTATGAACAGGCGCAGTATACAAGAGGAGAAGAACTTACGACGGAAGATCAGATGGTAGCACTGTCGACCTGTTCTACAAGCGGAACAAATGCAAGACATGTTCTCATATGCAGGATTGTGCACAGCAGTGCTTCGGAGGAAGGAAGTGGAAAAGTATATGTGGAGACGGAAAATGAATGAGAAAATGCGGGGGATAAATATACAAGAGAAGGCAAGTATGTGTGGAAAATGTAAAATGTGGCTGGTAATGGTAGTTTTTGCACTGATATCTACAGCGATGTTATCTTCAGTGAAAATTCATGCGGCAAGTGCAGAAGAAAACCAGATGGCAAATGTAGAAACAAATCATGTGACAGCGGTAGAGAATACACAGGAGCAGATAACGGTCAATATTCCTGTGAAATTAAAAATTACTGGAAACTCGCAACAAAACGAAATATTTTCGTTTCTATTAAAACAAAATGATGAACAAAGTCCGATGCCGAAGATTTCAAAAGTTCAGCTAACAGAAACAAAGAAAGATGCATTTCAAATTCAGTATGAAAAGCCGGGGGTGTACAGATATACGATCAGCCAGGTGTCTGGTGATGGAAAAAACTGGACATATGACCAGTCCGAGTATTCCCTGGAAGTCTATATTATGAGAAATGAACAGACAGATATGCTACAGTCACTTATTATCGCATACAATGCAAAAGGCGAGAAAGTTGATCCTGTTTTTATGAACAGATATCAGGCACCGGAAGCCAAACAAAAAAGCATGACGGTCAAGACTGGGGACAGCGCAGATATAAAAACTCTGACAGGTTTGATGTTGATCTGTGGAGGAATTATGATCGGGACTTACGAATATAAAAAGAAAATAGAAAAAAAGTAATTGTTCATTAATTGTTATATGCAAAAAGAAAATAACAGACAGAAAGTTTCACAGGAAAGCAGAGCGCATCACCTTATTATACGATTGTAAGGTGAGCGCTCTTTTAATCTATAACTGAAGTTTATATATAGAGATTAACAATTTGAGGACTATTGTAGGGAGTGTTAAACTATAAATAGTACGTATTTTACAGATGGGAGGAAGCATTATGGTAAAAAAAGGAACCTGTGGTTTATGTCAAGGCGGCTGTGCAGTAGTTTATACTATTGAAAATGGGAAAATTGTGAAAGCAGAACCAGATAAAGAATCTCCGAAAGGAAGATTATGTCCGAGAGGAGCATTGGTACCAGATATTCTTTATGGGGAGGAGCGTATCAAACGTCCATTGATCAGAGTTGGTGAGCGTAGAGAAGGAAAATTCCGCGAGTGCAGTTGGAAAGAAGCTGTTGACAAAGCTGCGGAATTACTGAAAAAAACCGCAGATACATATGGCGGCAGATCTCTGGCATCTTACTATGGACGAGGTATTTTAGGGCTTCCTGTAACAAGACTTTGTGGCAAAGGTGATGGAAGCGGCAAAGGAAAATTTCTTATAAATCTGGGTTCTGTCAATGATATGAATTGTTCATCCATCTGTAATCTGGCATCCAGTACAGTGACGCCTGGAACACTTATGGGTCTGAATACGAGAATGATGGTGCAGGAGATTGAAGAAAGTGATTATATTATCTCATGGGGTAAAAACTCTGCCAGTGACGATGGCCCACAGGTGATGTTGCATCGTATTAAGGAAGCTCAGAAGCGAGGAGCAAAATTGATCGTGATAGATCCAAGGCAGGAAGGACTTGGAAAAATCGCAGACTGGTGGATTCCGATTACGCCAGGCTCTGATGGAGCACTTGCCCTTGCAATGCTGAAACTGATTATAAGCAGTGGACGTTATGATCATGAATTTGTTGAGAAATATACAAGAGGATTTGAAGAGTTTAAAACTTATCTGGATACACAGACAATGGAGCAGCTTTCAAAATGGTGTGGCATTTCCGTGACAGATATTGAAAAGCTGACAGATATTTTCTGCTCTACTGCAAAGATTCCGCTTGTTGCATATACGGGTCTGGAATATCAGCTCAGTGCAATTCAAAATAACCGTGCAATCTTTGTATTGTGGGCAATTACCGGGAAGTTGGATGCGCCGGGTGCAATCTATCTGAATGCAAAAGGACTGGAGACTCCGAAGCTTTTTGAAATACCAGAAGATGACAAACCAATCGGAGTAGATGAATTTCCGTTATTTTATAAATTCAGTGGTCAGGGACAGTTTTCGCGTTTTCCGAAAGCAGTATTAGAAGACGAGCCATATCCGGTCCGTGGACTTATGATTTTAGGAGGATCGCCGGTATTGTCATTCCCGGATAGTAAAAGTTGGCGTGAAGCATATAAAAAATTAGATTGCCTGATTGTTCTGGATCGTTACTTTACAGAAGATGCCCGGTATGCAGATGTAGTTTTTCCGGCCTGTTCGTTATTCGAAGTGCCAAAAGCTGTACCAGGACCAGAAGGACCACATATTGTGGAACCCCTGATTGAGCCAGTCGGAGAATCTAAAAACGATGTGTTAATTATGGGAGCAATTGCCAAAAAACTTGGATTTGGTGATAAACTTCCACAGACAGAAGAAGAACTTAGAAGCTGGCTTCTTAGTGGAACTGCGCCATATGCAGGAGATTTTGGGACAAGTGCAGACCAGAAAAAAGAAAAGCATTATAAGAAATATGAGACAGGTGAGTTAAGAGCAGATGGAAAACCGGGATTCCCGACACCGTCCGGAAAGCTAGAAATTTGTTCTACAATTCTGGAGGAAAATGGATTTGTCCCATATCCAGAGTATAAGGATGTTCGTTCAATTCCGGAACTTGCTGGTAAAGAATATCCATTTACTATGACAAGTGGAGCAAGAAGCAATAACCGTATGGGTGTGTTTGGGGCAAATCTGGATAAAATTGCTGAGATTGAACCGTATCCGTTTGTAGATATCAATGCGGAAGATGCAAAAGAAATTGGTATCGAAGATGGCGACATGGTAAAAGTAATAACACCATTCGCAGACGGAACATTTAAAGCGAAAATCCGTGGCATTGCAAGACATGCAATACATATTCCACATGGAGGTGGAAGCGCCTATATGGCAGAACCTTGGAAAAATGGAAATGTCAATGATTTGTGTAGTCTGGACTATGCAGATCCGATGACAGGATTTGTACTTATTAAATCTGTACCATGCCGGGTAGAGAAAGTATAGTAAACAGTAATAATAAAAATGATAAAAAAATAACGATAAAAGTATAAGAAAAAGGATTGACTTTTTTTAACATAGGTGATAAAAAGGTACTATGTGAATAAAGAATTTGCTTGATAGAGGTGCGGGATTCATCAGTAATGATCGGCGACAGCTTGGGAAGCTGCCGGACATGAAAGGGGAGACCGCCGAAGAAAATGTAATATCCCAAGTACATTTTCTGGGGCGTGGCAGAATATGCTGCGAACTGTCACATCGGTGGAGCGCTATCAGAGTATAATAAAGAATAGACCGTAAGGAGAAAGAACGGGATATTTGGACTGATGAATTATACCGTGAGTGCACGACGCAGATGCATTCACGGTTTTTCTATTTAGATTTATAGTTGACATGAAAATGGGAAAATGTTTCATGACAGGTATGAAAAACAGGTATAAGATCTGTGGTAGAAAAGATATAACCAGGCAGAGCTTTATTCCGAAAATATTAAATTACATAAAGGAGTAGAGATTATGTTGAAAAAGAGAAAACTGGCAGCCTGGGGGGCTGTAGTTTGTATTCTGATGCTGACTATGAGTTCGGTCACAGTTTTTGCAGCAGAAGAGACAACAGAGTATGTGCCAAAGATGTATGCATCTTTTTGGGCACTGGTGCCACCGGTTGTAGCAATCGTATTGGCGCTGATCACAAAAGAAGTTTACAGTTCTTTATTTGTAGGAATTGTGATCGGAGGACTTTTCTGGTCAGGATTTTCATTTGAGAATACAGTACTTCATGTATTTCAAGATGGTATTGTAGGGGTTCTGACAGACAGTTATAATATGGGGATTTTAGTATTCCTTGTGATTCTTGGAATCATGGTGTGCATGATGAATAAAGCAGGAGGTTCCGCTGCATTTGGCCGTTGGGCGAGCGTACACATTAAGACAAGAATCGGAGCCCAGCTTGCGACAATCGTGCTTGGAGTTTTGATTTTTATTGATGATTACTTTAACTGCCTGACCGTTGGAAGTGTTATGAGACCAATCACAGATAAGCATCAGGTATCAAGAGCGAAGTTAGCTTACCTGATTGATGCTACGGCAGCCCCGGTATGTATCATTGCACCGATTTCCTCATGGGCGGCAGCAGTTACCGGATTCGTAGAGGGAGAGGACGGATTTTCCATTTTTCTCCGTGCCATTCCATTTAACTATTACGCACTTCTGACAATCCTGACCATGGTTCTTCTTGTTGTGTTAAAGATTGACTATGGCTCAATGCGTGTCCATGAAGATAATGCATTAAGGGGAGATATCTATACTACACCGGACAGACCGTACGCAGATGCACAGGATGATGTAGTTGAAGAAAAAGGCGGCGTGATTGATCTTGTATTTCCAATTCTTGTACTGATTGGCTGCTGTATTATCGGAATGCTTTACAGTGGAGGATTTTTCAGTGGCGTTAGTTTTGTAGAAGCATTTTCAGCCAGTGATGCGTCAGTTGGACTGATGCTTGGAAGCTTCTTCGCATTTGTAATCACGGTTATTTTCTATGCACTTAGAAGAGTTCTGAAGTTTACAGATTCTATGGCATGTATTCCAGACGGATTCAAGGCTATGGTGCCGGCAATCCTGATTCTGACATTTGCATGGACACTGAAAGCTATGACAGACAGTCTTGGTGCAGCAGAGTATGTGGCAGGAATTATGGAGACGGCTGCGACAGGGCTTGTGAATTTCCTCCCGGCAATTATTTTCCTGGTGGGTTGTTTCCTTGCATTTGCGACCGGAACTTCCTGGGGAACATTCGGAATTTTGATTCCAATCGTAGTTGCTGTATTCCAGGGAACAAATGAAACGATGATGATTATCTCTATCTCAGCCTGCATGGCAGGTGCGGTATGTGGCGACCACTGTTCACCAATCTCTGATACGACGATTATGGCATCAGCCGGAGCACAGTGCAATCATGTAAATCACGTATCGACGCAGCTTCCATATGCTATGACTGTGGCAGCAGTATCATTTGTGACTTATGTCATTGCAGGATTTGTACAGAACGCATGGATCTGTCTGCCGATTGGTATTATACTGATGACAGGAACACTTTTTGTGATTCGTGCAATTACAGGAAAAGAAGAATAAAAGAACTAAAAGAACATTTGCCTTAAGAAATGGATCCGTTTTTTAGGATATTTCTAAAGAGCAGATGTTTTTTTATATAATAGGGAATTGCATTTCCTATTATATAAAAAATCCTCATGTATTCCAAAGGGCTTACAGTTTATTTTATGGAAAAATGTGATATAATAGCCTCAGTGTATGAGAAAGGAGAACATCGGCAAGTTTATGAGTGTAAAAGACTTAACGACGTATGAAGTATTAAAAGACGAAGATTTAAAGGGTATTAAAGCGAAAGGAAAGCTTTTAAAGCATAAGAAAAGTGGTGCGAGAGTTCTGCTTGTTGAGAATGATGACAATAACAAAGTGTTCAG
>OLNW01003992.1_pt1 | contig 10844 bp, 11 predicted proteins | sample 1672121 | NCBI WGS metagenome assembly OLNW01 (sample SAMEA3136648, study PRJEB25190) | human gut metagenome
AACAGAAGATTCATGAAAACATGAAATCATGAGAAAGGACGTGTTAATATATGGCTAGAACTTACGAAGAAACAATTTATGATGCAACAGTAGATGCTGTGAACGATGCATTAGCACAGCCAGTGTTGCCAACACCTGATGAAATTAAGGGTAATATTTTAGATAACAGCAGGAACGCAGTTACAATGTATAACTCAATTGCTCAGCAAGGAGCGAAGTGGAAGGTTCCTATGGAGTTGGAAACATATCAGATTGCGTATATAATGCTGCGTGTGCATTATATTGCATTGATTGAGACAACTGAATCAATGGGCTATACATATACCGAAAAACCCTGCTTAACAGTTGCACGAAGTGGTTCAGCTGGTTTTGTGTCATTTCAAATTAATGGCTGTGTTGTGGGGGATTCCGCTAAAATTTTGTTACTTGACGATTGTTTAGCGACAACAGAGCACTACGTTTTTTTACAATCAATACTAATGGCAAATAAATTTAAATATACTTATGGTAGAAAAGTAACAGAAAAAAAGTATATGAATGATTTGATTGATTTGCCTATTCAACACAATGCAGATGGTACACCGTTCATTGATGTAAATAAAAAATACTCAGATGATGGATATGTTCCGGATTGGAAATTTATGGAAAACTATATAAAATCATTACATCATAAACCGTTGACAACGACAAATAAGAGTGAAAATGTACCACAACTCGATGTTGAGAAATGGAAAGAATTTTATATAGGGAAGTTATTTAATATCAATAGAGGAAAGACACTATCTTCTGAAAATAAAGAAGAATTTATAGGTGATGATTATTCGTGCATAAATGGTGGTTCTGTTAATAATGGAGAATTATGCAAGATGAGTGAAGAATTGCAAGAAATGGGGTTTGTATTACAAGAAGTTCCTAGTTTATCGTTATCAAGAGTTGGTAATGCAGGATTGACATTTTTGCAGACCGAACCATATTATATAGCTGACAATGCATTTTCATTGGTATTGAAGAAACAAAAAAATAAATTTGTTTATTTGTTTCTTAGTACATGCTTGAATAGTGAAGTCTTTAAATATTCTTATGGTAGAACAATTTCGAGTGAAAAGTATATGTTGACAGCTATCAAACTCCCTGTTCAACACAATGCCGATGGAACGATTTTTATAGATGATAAGCATACATATTCAGAAGAAGGATATGTTCCAGATTGGCAGTTCATGGAAGACTATATTAAGTCATTACCGTATGGAGATAGGTTGTAATTTATAAGTGAAACAGGTGATATACAAAGGTCTGTATGTTACCTGTTTTTTTATATCCAAATATAGAGAAACACGTTAAAAAATAAAATTATAATATAGGGTAGGAAAAACAAGTTTAATGTGTTATATTTCAAGTGTAAACGAAAATAATAATAAATTTTTAGATAGAAAGTTGAGGTAAGTTTTTATGAATAAACGTAGTAAAAAAGAAAATGAATTATTAAATTATCTGAGTGAAGATGAAAGAAAAGTTTATGAAGAATTTGAAGCAAAGCTGAAAGCAAAAAGAGATGTTGCTGTAAAAAGACAGAAGAAAGAAATCAACTTCTGGAAAGAAATTGATGAACGTGAGGAAGAAGTTTATCAGCACATTCTTGAAAATCGCAAAGCGAGAAATGCGGAGCAGAAAACAGAACCTGTTCAGGCACAAATTTCACATCAGGAAGAATCTGTTCCGGTTGAAAATGTAGTTGAACAGGAAAGAGAAAATGTTACAAATCCATTCTACGGACAGAATCAGTAAAGAATATTTTCTCAAGCCCCGCAGGGTCGGGGGAAGTCCAGAAAGGGGCAGACAGCCCCTTTTGGCGAAAGAAAACCTTTGATGCGAAGCGTCAAAGGTTGTATTGAGCAACCTTGGCAGAGGCAAGGTTGGAAACAAATACGGATGCGGATATATTACAGGAAAGGAGATGGACGAGATGGCTGAGACAATGACAGTATCATCATCGCAAGGTCATACAGCAGAATGGCACGACCAGCGACTGACTACACCGGCAAATGCAGATGTTGAATTGAGTTCAAGAAATGAGTTTTGGATTGGCGATATGAATTCAACAGATGCGGATAAATTCAATGAAATTTTTCAAGATTCAGTAGATGATTTTAACGCAAAGCAAACAAGACCATCACGAAAAATGGGTGCGGAATCTACAAGCCCAGAACGACAGAAAAGTTATTATGATGGTGTCGTGGATGGAACATTTTGCTATGGAAAAGGAAAGCAAAAAGAAACACCGATTCAAGAAGTCGTTTTACAGATTGGAAATAAAGATGACAATGGTGTGACGGATAAAGATTTTGATATGGAACATTGGAAAACATTGAAAAAATCTGGACATGAAAAAGAAGCATCGGAGTATGCGATTTCACATTTGAATAAAAGTGAAAATACAGAAAGAACAAAAAGAATTCTTCATAAAGCAGTTGAAAGAATTGCAACATTAGACCCTGAACATTTAATTGTCATTCGTGCGACATATCATGGAGATGAACCATGTGGAACAGGTCATGGTCATCTTGCATACGTGTTAAGAGCAACAGGATATGAAAAGGGTATGGAATCAAGAGTTGCAAGTGTGAAAGCACTTGAACAGATGGGATTTAAAAAGACAAAAGAATCTGAATATGGAATTGTACAGTTGCATGAAAGATTCAAAGAAATCATTGAGGAAGAAATGATAAATGATGCGATTGAATACGGTTATGAAGCAATTCAAAGAACGCCTGATTCTGGTGAACATAGAAAGCGTTCAGACGTTTCAGAGTTTAGAAAAATGGCTGCGGAAAGACAGGATTTGAAAGAATTACAAATGGAAGTCAATGATGCAGTTGCAGATAATCAATTAAGAGAATTTGCTCTGGAACAGAGAGAAAATAGTGTCAAACGACAGAAAGCATTGAATGATGAAAAATCAAAAGAAATCAATGACAGAGATGAACAAGTTCGCAAAAAAGAAATAGCAGTTTCTGAAAAAAATTCTGAATTGATTCTCAGAGAATCGGATGTTCTTATTAAGGAATCAGAAATTGATGAACGTGAAGAAAAATTGAAAAAGAAGCAGGAGCAGGACGAAAAAGATTTTCAGATGAAAGAAGATAAGATGGAAGCTCAACAGCGTGTTATTTCACAACGTGAAAAAAGCGTTTCTGAAAGAGAAAATTCAGTTGCTGTAAAAGAAAATGAGGTTGCTCAAAAATCGGCAGAATATAGTAAAAAATCAGTTCTCCTTGATTCTTTGATTGAGGATGTACAATCTTATAAATCCCCTGTTTCTATTGCAAAGAATGTTTTGGAACTTTTGAAAGAATCAATGAATGAAAAAGGTAAAAGAGTTACAAGTGATATGATTGGTGTTCTGACAAAAAATACAGATATGCTGAATAGAAAATATCAGGCAAAAATTAACGAAACAAGAGTGAAACGTGAACAGATTCAACAGGGTACATATTTTGATATGTCTGATGAACAAGATGAACGTGGAGATAGAAGTTTGTAAGAGAATGAGGTGTTTACATGAATGAAAATACAAAAAAATATTTGTATGTCTATGGTGATTTAGATTATGAAATCAGAGATAGAATTGATGTGTTGAAAAAAGCATTAGAGGATGTAAGAAATACTCTTGGAGAAATTTGCGAGGATGAAATCGAATGTGGTCATGTAGAGACAGGCAAGGACTGGCTGGACTATCATAAAAAATACAGCAAGGCAAAAGAAGAGATGGAAGAATTGTTGAGAACGGTTCAGTCTGGAAGACTAAAAGATTACATGGAAGAATTATGGAAAGTTCCAGACATTGATTTATAAATAAAATGGCATCTGGGAAATCAGGTGTCTTTTTATTTGCTTTCAATCATGTAGAAAAATGTTGAAAGAAATGTATCATTGATATATAATAGAAACACGATATTAACTAAACCTAAGAAAGTGGGTAGGAAAATGGCGAAAAGGAAGTTGAATTGCTATATATATACGAGAGTATCAACAGAATTACAGCTTGATGGATATTCGTTAGAAGCTCAAAAGGAACGACTACGGAAAGAAGCAAGTCATCGAGGAATGAGAATTGTTGGTGAATATTCAGATGAGGGGAAATCAGGTAAAAACGTTGCTGGAAGACCGGAATTTCGTAAGATGCTTGCTGATATTAAATCTGGCAAAGATAATGTTGATTATGTACTTGTATTCAAGCTCAGTCGATTCGGTAGAAATACAGCTGATACACTAAACAGTCTGCAATACATGGAAGACTACGGAGTGAATCTGTTGTGTGTTGAAGACAATATAGATTCTGCTGGTGCATCTGGAAAACTGATGATTTCAGTGTTAGCGGCGGTTGCTGAAATCGAGCGTGAAAATATCAAAGAGCAGACAATGGCTGGAAGACAGCAAAAGGCACGTGACGGCTTGTGGAACGGTGGTTTTGCTCCATACGGTTACAAATTGGTTAATGTAGACGGTCAGAAATCAAAGATGCTGGTTGTTGATGAAGAAGAAGCAAAGCTGATTCGACTGATTTATGAAAAGTATTTACAGGGTATGGGTGTCAATGCGGTTGCAAAATGGCTTAATGAGAATGGATACACAAAGACTGTGAGACAGAATGGAACCATTCCTACTATATCCTCTCGTTTTGTAACGAATGTCCTTGATAATCCTGTCTATTGCGGAAAGATTTCGTATGGACGTAGACGCACTGAAAAGATTGACGGTACTAGAAATGAGTTCCATGTGGTTAAGCAGGACAAGGAATCATATAAGTTGTATCAGGGGCAACACGAAGCAATCATTGATGAAGATGTATGGTACAGAGTGCAAGTGAAACGTCAGAAGAATGCTTTCAAGAGAGAGAAGACACATTCATTATTGCATGAACATATCTTGTCAGGACTTATAAAATGTCCTGTGTGTGGTTCGTCAATGTATGGTGTGGTAAATCGTAAGAAAAAGAAGGGTTCTAACGAATTCTACACTGATATGTGGTATTATCTTTGTAAGAATCGAAAGATGGTCTCAGGGCATCTGTGCGACTACAAGAAGCATATCAGACAGGATGAAATCAATGCAGAGGTCATACAGCTTGTAAAGTATGTTTTTTGTGGCGAAAACGATATGAAAGACCAGATTCTTAAAAAGCTGGGTTCTGATGATTCTTTGAGTGAATTATTACAAGAAAAAGAACGTCTTACGAAAGAACATGAGAAGCTGGATTCTAAGAAATCAAAGCAGTTACGTAGAATCAATGAGTTGGATATTGATGATGAATTATACGATGATTTGATGAAGACATACAGAGCTGGTGTGCAGGAAATCAATGAACAGATTGCTATAATAGAGAATCAGATGTATCAGAATGATTTGAGTATTGAAAATGCTCAGGGTGAAAATCTGTCGGCTGAGGTCTATAAAAGAATTATTGATGAAATGTTAGACCACATAGACGATATGCCAGACAGTGATAAAAAGCTGATGATGAATCTGCTGCTTGAGAAAGTGGAAATTTTCAAGGAGAAGCAGAAGGACGGTCGTTGGGTGAAATCAGTACAGTTCAAGATTCCATTAAATGTTGATGGAAAGCTTGTTGACACAATGTTTTTTGATGATGAAGATACAGAAAATTCCCTATCCAATGAGAAACACGTTGAGACGGTTGTTCTTTTGTCCCAACAAAAACCAGATGACACGATAGAGATCGACTTAGACCTGGACGAGCTGGATGCCACCAGTGCCGAGTTGAAAGCAACCTATCAGGAAATCAAAGATTATGTGCTGAAAGAATTTGGCTTGAAGGTTTCAAGTTTATATATTTCTCAGGTAAAACGCAAATGTGGAATTGAAGTGGGAGAAAACTATAATCTTCCAAAATCAGAAAATGCAAGAGTTCCACAATGCCCGAAAGAGAAGGAAGAAGCTATCAAGGCTGCCCTGAAATATTTTGCGATGATCTAAGGACATCGCTGATTTCAAGGAGGAATAACACATGAAAAGCACATTTGAAAAAATAGGTGGAACCTACACACTGGGAGTAGACGGAATTTACTATCCGAATCTTGTCAGTACAGATGAAGAACCGCATTATGGGAAATATGGAATAATGCGGAAAACGTATCTGAAAGAGCATCGTCCGGCAATGTATTCTCTGTATATGTTGGAAGACAGATTGACAGAACATCTGAATCTTGTCGACGATGAAGCGCAGGAGAGGATGGGTATTCTGGTGCGTCAGATGATGGAGAAGCAAGGTGTTACGGAAGAATTGAAAGCTCGTGATCAGATGGAATGGGTCAGGGCGGAAAATAATATCCGGAATGCTGCAGAAGAGATTGTGTGTAATGAACTAATTTATAGGTAATAACGGTGAAGGAGACTGTCACATAACGATAGTCTCTTTTTCTATTTTTATGAAAAATATTTTTGTATAACGAGAAAATGATGGTTTGGGACAAAAAACAAGCAAATATGTCCATTTCTATTGACTTAAATATAACAAATGTTATATATTATGTAGTATAATAATAGGAGGAGTGTATGTTTGCGAACCAGGTTAAAAATGTAAGAACACAATTAGAAATGAGTCAGAAAAAATTAGCGAATGCTTTGGGTGTAAGTTTTGCTACCATTAATAGGTGGGAAAATTCAAGAAATGAACCGAGTCAACTAGCTAAAAATTCTTTCTATGAATTTTGTGAAAGCAATTTTATTGATGTTAATGAATTGAAAAAGCTATGACGATTTTCTTGTTTATTTATAAAACTCGATTGGAGGATGTAAAATGGCCAGAGCAGATTTACTATGTGAATTAATTAAGGCAGGATTGCGAAAAGATGATATGACTTTCCGGAGAGCAACGCAGGCAATTTGTGCCGAAGAACGAACAAAACAACATGAGATATTAGCGAATAAAATAGAGCAGCTTCTAAAGGAAAACCCAGAACAGACAACTTATACGTTGAGAAATCCGAGTATGCATACTATAAATAGTATTAATAGTATTCCAAAGCATTTGTTTGAAGAAAAAATGCCAGAAAAAAGATTAGAGCAATTATTACTTCCGGATAATGTTGTTGAAACATGTAGAGCAATTATTGAAGAACAGATAAGAGCAGATTTGCTTAGATCTTATGGGTTGGAACCAAGAAATAAAATTTTGCTTATAGGTCCACCAGGAAATGGCAAGACATCCTTAGCGGAGGCAATTGCGGAAGCTCTTATGGTGCCACTTATTACGGTAAGATATGATACAATTATTGGAGCATATTTGGGGGAAACAGCCTCAAGGCTTTCAAAACTATTTGAATATGCTAGTACGAGGCAATGTGTGTTGTTTTTTGATGAGTTTGATACAATTGGAAAAGAACGAGGAGATCAACATGAGACAGGTGAAATAAAAAGAGTCGTTAGCTCGCTTCTTTTACAAATCGATTCATTGCCAAGTTATGTTGTTGCAATAGCAGCAACTAATCATGATGCTTTATTAGACCAAGCTGTTTGGAGAAGGTTCCAAATGAAATTGGAATTACCAAAACCGACACGAGCCAATCTAGAAAAGTGGTTTGTGTTATTTGAAAAACGTATGAACTTTTCCTTTGGACTTGCACCAAGTACCTTGGCAAAAAAATTATATGGAAAAAGCTATGCGGAGGCGGAGGAGTTTGCATTCTCTGTTTTTCGTCAATATATTTTGAATGGACCAAGTGTTAAAACAAAAAATATTACCAATACGCAACTTCGCCTTTGTGGATATCAGACGGAAGAAAAATAAGGAGGGATAAGTAATGCCAGAAAGACCATTAGTGTTGTTTGCAGCTCCAACGGTTGCTGATAAGGAAAGAAGATATGGTGGTGCACCCAAATATTATTTTCCATCACATTCACGACAGGTATCAAGACTAACACCTCAGTTTAACGTGCTACAGAATACAATGAATAGTGGAAGTATATATTTTACTAATTATGCTACAGGCGTTGATCCAGAATATACATTAGTATTTGAGACAGTAGGAGATCCACATGATTTTTACAAAGCGGTTGATAAATTAAAAGAGACCTACCCGACCGTTGAATGGTTAATGGAGTTATCGGATTCTAATTTGGATAATTCTGATGATTTTTATGTTATGAATAGTCAGTCAGTTCGTGATGATTCAAAAAAACTAACGACAAAATTATTTTGTATCATGACGAATCAAGTGGCATTGAGTGAAATCATATCGTTGTGGAAGCATTATCAAACTGATGAAAATTTTAAGTTTCCTAGAGGAATGACTGGTTTCAAGCAATTGTTCAGAACATTGTATGATGTGCATAAATGGGGAATTCAGGAAAGGTTAGAGGATACGGGACTAACAGAAATATGGAAAGAAGAATTGCAAGATGCATCGCTGGAAAAGGTAAAGGTTCAGATTGAATTATTTTTTCGTTCATCAATTTCAAAGCGTCAAGAAGTAGAAGATAATATTAAAAATATTGTTATTCAAGTGGGAGGAGAAATTTTTAGTTGTTCGGTCATACCAGAGATTGAGTATCATGCCATTTTAGCTGCTGTTCCTCGTGAATATGCTCAAAAAATTATAGATAGAGAAGAAGTGGCACTTGTAATAGCTGAACCAATTATGTTCTTAAAACCATGTGTTCAAGCAATATTTTCAAGTGATAATAATAACTTTTCGGATTCAAATAGTTTTAGTGTTCCAACCAATGTAATTGAGGATCCTATCATTGCTATGTTTGATGGCGCGCCTCAAGCCAACCATCCTCTGCTAAAAGGAATGTTGACGGTCGATGATCCAGATGGATTTGAAAGTTTTTATGAGGTACGTGAGCGTGTTCACGGGACTTCTATGGCATCACTTATATTGAGAGGACAGGATATGTCTACTATTGAGGAAAAAATAAGAAAAGTATATGTTCGTCCTATTATGAAACCGGAAACTTGGAATAATAAAGTTATGGAATATATTCCAGACGATTTTTTATTAGTAGATAAAATCCATGAAGCTGTTCGTAGATTATTCGAACCAGAAGCTGGACAAGTGGCTTCGAATGTTCGAATTATTAATTTATCAATTGGGATACGGTATAGAGAATTTTACAATATTATTAGTCCTTTGGCACGATTATTGGATTGGTTGAGTTATAAATATAGAGTTTTATTTATAGTGAGTGCTGGGAATCATCCAGACGAAATTGAGACAGGGATTGATTTTAATAATTTTAAAAATTTAAGTGATGAAGAAAAAGATTCAATAATTATTAAATTCATAGATCAGGATATTCGTAATAAGCGTTTGTTATCTCCGGCAGAAAGTATGAATGCTTTGACGGTAGGAGCAATATTTGCTGATAATAATGATGAAAATCCAATTGGTTCTTTAGCAAAGTTGTGTTCTGATAATATACCTGCTGTTTATAGTTCATTTGGAAGTGGAATTAATAATGCAATTAAACCTGATATTTTCTTCCCGGGAGGAAGAAATTTTGTCCATGAAGATTATATGCATAGAGGTATGGTTAAATGGAGGGAAAGTTCAACAAGGGCACCTGGCATTTCTTCAGCAGCACCAGGATTAACGATGGGAGCAATTGTAAACAAAGCGTTTTCTTTTGGAACAAGTGATGCGACCGCACTTGTTACTAATAAAGCTCAGGAATGTTATGCTGTGCTGGATGAGATTTTCATGAAAGAGACAGGAATGGGAGTTCCTAATGAATATGTTGCTGTGTTAATAAAGGCAATGCTTGCCCATGGAGCATCTTGGAATGGCTGGGATAAAATGTTTCAGGGTGTCTTAAATATATCTGGTACTAATGCAAAGAATGCATTACATAGATATTTGGGATATGGAGAACCCGATGTTGATAAAGTTAAGGAATGCACAAAAGAGCAGGTAACCTTGATTGGATTTGGAGATATTGCCTAAGATAAAGCATTTATTTATTCAATACCTATACCTATTGAGTTTCACGAGAAAAGATTAAAAAGAAAATTGACAGTAACTCTTGCATATTTATCTCCTATACATCCTTCATCCATTAAATACAGAGAGAAACAAGTTTGGATGACAATAAATAATGGAAATAGTTTAATTGGTTCTAGAGTGGAATATGATTATCATGCTGTACAGAGAGGTACTCTTCAACATGAAATATTTGAAAATAATAGTATAGAGGTATGGGACATTGATGAGTCTATTGAATTAAAAATAAATTGTCGAGGATGTGCATCGGAGAATAACCCTGAAATGCTAATACCATACGCACTATTTGCAACATTTGAAATGGCACCAGATTGTGGAGTTGAGGTATATCAAAAAGTTGTTACTAAAGTTCAGACCAAGAATGCGATTAAAACTATGTAAGAGTATTTTTGAAGGTTTTTTTGGCAGAAATAGTATTGAGGAGAGAAAGAAAATTCTAATAATTAGTACAATAATAGCTTTTCAGTATATGATTATGAATAATGGTGTAGAAGAAATTATGTATACTAAAGTAATTTGAAAAATAGTGAAAGTTGAATAGACCTAAGATCTATTCAACTTTCATTACGTTATTGAAAGATATCTTTCTATAAAGAATCCAGTTTTTGGGTTATATCTCTAAATTATGCGATTTTTTCTTAGTTCGAGCAGGCTGATTTCGCCGCATTTCCTGTTCTCTCTGATATTTAAGTTCCCATGAACGATGGGAGAAAACATCAGGATCCTCCACATTGAGATAATCCACCTCATTGGCTGCAATATCACGGCGGTGATAGTCATAATACTTACCAAAAGTACCTTTGAGCTGCTCGATCAGCTTAT
>OLNW01003993.1_pt1 | contig 10841 bp, 9 predicted proteins | sample 1672121 | NCBI WGS metagenome assembly OLNW01 (sample SAMEA3136648, study PRJEB25190) | human gut metagenome
TACTGACTGCTCCTTGTAGCTCCTGTCGTATTTCTTTGCTTCTGACATGTCCTTCGCCCTCCTGATTTTAGTATATTATTTTGAGCGTGGGGTGTCAAGTTTTATTATACAACATCATTTGCCGTTCACATACTAAGTGGCGGGAAAAGAAAGAATTTTTAAGAAACCCGCTGATTTTCTTCGCAAATTTCAAATCATAATGTATTTCATCTGTGCTATTTAGAGCATTTTGAATTAACATATAAATCCCTGTAAAAGTAAATCTCCATCAATCGGGAGGTTTTTTTCGTTATATGTTGCAACAGGAGTCAATTCGTGGTATAATTGATATATAATCCGAATTGCAGATGGAGGGACGAGATATGACTGAAACAAAGCCTAAACGTGAAGATATTGCGAAGACCCCTGCAGCAAAATCCCGTTCAAAGGCGGCGGGGCTGAAATCAACGTTTGCGGTGAACGGCAGCGTACTGCTTACCTCTTTTGGCAGAGGGAACGATGCTGTTCCTGAAAAACTCATCACCGAAAAAGCCGTATCCGAGATTAACACAGTCAAGCCCAGATTCTCGGTGGAAAAACCTGCTACCAGCTACAGCAGCAGTTTCGGTATAAAAAGCCACATCTCCGCAACTGCCGACAATCCTCTTGCCGGACGAGCGCCTGTCGGAGAGGATGCAATCCATGCCAAGGAGGTACTGGAACAGCGTGTTTTCGGCAAAACTTTCTCCGATGATAATATACATATTCAACTCATATACAATATTCTAGACATAAGGAAGATACTGTCTACATACGCCAACAATGTTGTTTTCACCATCAACAGCATGCGCCGCCTCGATGAGTACGATCGTGAGCAGGATTATCTCGGCTATCTATATACCGGCAATTCTTATGAACGCCTCCTAGATATTGCTGACAAGTATGCAGTCGACGGAGAAGACTGGAGGAACACCGCCGCCGGCATTTCAAACGACTTTGAGAAAAAGCAGTTTCAGACTATTAACGGATTCTGGGATTTACTCGACATGATAGAACCCTACATGTGCTATTTCAGCGAAGCGTTCTTTTGCGAAACCACGGTCAAGGACCCTGACAGCGGCAGAATCGTTCCCTGCCTTGAGCAGCGCAGCGACGGTGATATTTATAACATACTGCGTATATTAAGCATAGTGCGGCAGACATGTATGCATGATAATGCAAGTATGCGTACCGTCATGTTTACTCTCGGTCAGAATTCCGTTAGAGATCGCAAGAACGGCTTTGATGAACTGGCAGAGCTTCTGGATTATCTGTACGATGAGAAAATAGACATTGTAAACCGTGATTTTCTGCGTAATCAGAAGAATAATATCGAGTTATTGTCCAGAATATACGGTTCCTCCGCCGATAGTCCCGAGCGTGACAGGCTGGTTCAGAATTTTTACGATTTCAGGGTTCTTAGTCAAGATAAAAACCTCGGCTTCAGCATAAAGAAACTGCGCGAAAAACTGCTTGATTCGCCTGCCTTATCCGTGGTGAGAAGCAAGAAATACGACACTATGCGCAGCAAGATCTACTCGCTGATAGATTTCATGATATACAGAAAATTCTCAGAAAACCACGTCGCTGTCGACGACTTTGTTGAAGAACTGCGTTCGCTGCTTACCGAGGACGAAAAGGAGAGCGCTTATTCCCGCTGGGCGGAAACCCTGATAAATGATGGCTTCGCGCAGGAGATTTTGGTGAAACTGCTCCCGCAGACAGACCCCGCAGTCATCGGCAAAATAAAGGGAAAAAAGCTGCTTAATGACAGCATCGCCGGCATAAAGCTCAAAAAAGATGCGTCCTTTTTCACTAAGATAATTAACGTGTTGTGTATGTTCCAGGACGGAAAGGAGATAAACGAGCTTGTAAGCTCACTCGTCAACAAGTTTGCAAATATACAGAGTTTCGTTGACGTAATGCGCTCACAGGGCATAGACAGCGGCTTCACCGCAGATTACGCAATGTTCGCAGAAAGCGGAAGAATCTCCCGCGAACTTCACATTCTAAAGGGAATAGCACGAATGCAGCACTCGATAGCGGGTCTGGGGGATGTAAAAATATACGGCAGCGACGACAAGTTCCACGGAGTCAGCAGGCGCGTTTACACCGACGCGGCATATATTCTCGGCTTCGGTGAACGCTCCGAGGACAACGACGGGTATGTTGACGACTACGTTTCGTCGAAGCTGCTTGGAGGCGCGGACAAAAACCTGAGAAATTTCATCACTAATAATGTTATCAAGAACCGCCGCTTCCTTTATACTGTTCGCTACATGAACCCGAAGCGCGCAAAAAAGCTGGTGCAGAACGACGCTTTGGTCGTTTTGGCGCTCAGCGGCATACCCGAAACGCAGATAGACAGGTATTATAAGTCTTGCATTGAGAAAAGAAGCTTCAACCCTGACCTGAACGAAAAAATCGCTGCCTTGTCCGAGATGATAACCACTCTAAAAATAGACGACTTTGAGGACGTAAAGCAGAATCCTGAGAAAAACGCCAATTATGAAGCGAAGAAAAATCAGCGCATAAGCAAGGAGCGTTATAAGGCTTGTATTGGGCTTTATCTCACCGTGCTTTATCTTATCTGCAAGAACCTCGTTAAGATAAACGCGCGTTATTCCATTGCGATAGGCTGTCTGGAACGCGACACACAGCTGCATGGAGTTGACTTCAAAGGAGCGGCTTATATGACGAGGGACGTATTCATTGCTAAAGGCTGGATTAATCCCAAAAAGCCGACGGTAAAGTCGATAAAAGAACAGTATGCTTTTCTTACTCCGTATATTTTCACTACTTACCGCAATATGATAGCGCATCTTGCGGCGGTAACAAATGCATATAAATACATACCGCAGATGGACAGGTTCAAAAGCTGGTTTCACCTCTACCATACCGTTATCCAGCACAGTTTGATTCAGCAGTACGAATACGACAGGGACTATGGAAGAAAAGGCGCCCCTGTGGTTTCCGAGCGCGTTCTTCAGCTTTTGGAGCAATGTCGGGAGCATAGCAATTATTCCCGCGACCTGCTGCATATTCTGAATCTGCCTTTCGGGTATAACCTCCCGCGCTATCTCAATCTCAGCTCGGAAAAATATTTCGACGCGAACGCGATTTAATATTGACAATGCCGATATTATGGTGTATAATGAAATCACTAAAGCCCTGTATTTAAATTTGACCCTTTGGAGTACTGTTATTTAACAGGGTTCTAAAACGGCATCAATGGTTATGTAAACCTCACTGAGCCTTTGAAGTACTGTTGTTTAACACGCTTCTGAATTCCAAACTACAAAAGTGATTAAGAATCGACATAGCAAAAATCCCATTCTGCGTAAAACAGAATGGGATTTTTTATTTCAAAACAAAAAAGAGGGAGCCGCTTACACGGCTCCCTCATGGAGAATATTCAGTTATTTTTCAAGCACAGTTTTGCGGTACTCCGAAGGAATATCCGGATGGTTTGCAAGGAGCTTGCGCAGTTTGTCCATCGCCTGCGTGAACACAGCGTCGTTTGTGTAGATACCGAGAGGCTCCGCCAGCTTCTTCACCGAAATTGCGCGGTCGTTCTCGGCATAGTATTTATCCAGGATTCCGATGATACTGCGTTTTTTCTCCTCCGTCAGCCATGACGCATGACGGACAAGAAGTATGTAGTCTCCCGAAAAATTGCACAGCAGCTTCACAAACGCACGGTCAAGCTCTTCCTCGCTGAATCTGACTTTCTTGTTCGACACCAACTCCGCAAATATCTGGAATATGTAGCTGTCGTCCCCAAATGCGGGGTCGCCGTCCGGCGCAGCAGGCTCGACAGTGGTTTCCTCGCCGTCTTTATCGGTGACGGTCGGTAATTCGCCCTCTCTGCCCTGAATATAACTTGTCAGTTCGTAGAGCGAGTAGGTTTTCATGTCGCGAACATTATGCTGTATCTCTGCAAGCAGGATTTCCAGCTCGTGCTTGTTAAGCAGTTTCGGATCGTCTTTATCAAAGAGAGTTTGCGAAAGGCTTTTGAGAGTGTACCAGAATGCCTTTGTTTCGACTGACCTTTCTTTCACAGAAGAAGTATCTTCTTCTGAAACAATATGGTTAAAGTATTTGTTAAAACACCCAAGAAAGTAATTTGAGAAAATACATTTACCGTCCAGCCGTTTTCTTGCGGTAAAGCTCAGAACAAATTTCTGGAACTTTCCGATGTCGGATAGCGTAGCGCAGGCAAAACTCTGTATCATCTCACCAATCCTAGATATTCCGGAATAATCCCCACTGCTTATGGTCATACGAGCAATGCAGTTCGCCATTAAGCACATAAGCTCCATACAGTCTTCAGAAAAGCGGACGTACCCTTCAAAATCTTTTTTGGAGAGTTTTTCGTATATCTCATCTGCAAGTTCGTCTATTGATGGCTGGGCATGTATTCTCTGCGTTATTGATTTCCACGCTGATGATGTATTTCTATCCCACATTGTCAGAGCCTCCTCAACAGTAGCGTTTTTTTATTTCTGATCTTCATTGAACGAGTTCAGTAGCTTTTCAAGATCGGCATTCGGGAGGAATGACATTGTATTGATGAGCTGCGACATACGATAAAGTTCCTTGATGTCGTAGATAGTAGGCGTTTCCGAGCCCATTACCTTACCGTAGACTACCTCTTTGATATGGCATTTCTTCGCCTGCTCGGCATATACCAGAGAAGCAAATTCGGTGATGGGGCTGACCTTTGAGCCATAAGTAAGATCCATAAACAGATCTGCGTCATCAGTTAATGCATTTCCTATATTCACAAAAAACTCTGTGTGCTTTTTCTTGGTTTCCTCATATGAAACAGGAATTTCAATGACATTCGAAGTAAGGTCCACGTTAAATTCATCAGACACAGCACTAAGTTCCTTGTAAAACAATTCAAGATTATGCTTGTAGTTCCCCGCCTGGGTAAAAATCACTATTACGCTTATTTCGGCAGTAGGATCAATATTGTGCCTTATCATGGGAATGGCAGGAAAGTACGACTCGACGGCGCTGCGTTCAGGATAGTCTGCGTAGATGTATGCTGCCTTTTTTAACGTCTTTTCATCTAAGATAGGGATGGTTGCAATGAACTGCTGTTTATTCATAACAGGCTCCTCCATAAAATTGTTTCCGGCATAAAATGCCGCCTTTTTATCATTATACTACCAAAAAGACCGAGTGTCAAGAATATAATGCCTTAACCACATTATTCTCATACACATCGCTCAGACCGAGAAACGAATTTTTCATACTGCTTAGTTATTTTCTGATGCAGTTTATCTTGAATAATGTTATATCGCTGCGTTATTACCGGACGCTCCCCTCTTCTGAAAACCACTATAGTGTTTATGGGCATATAAAGAACTTCGTCAAGTGGGGCATTCAGGCGTTCGCTTATTGAGCGCCCCGTTTTCAGATCCATGCCGCCCATAAAAACATATGTATCGCAATTGTTTATTATAGTGGCTGAATCGGTTCCGTACATCGACTCAAGCTGCGATTCCGACTGAATCAGAATGGTGACCGATATCTGCTTCTCCCTGAATACGGATATAAACTCAGGGAAATTTATTATGCGTCCTCCCACCGCGAAATCATCACACAGAATACTTACAGGTATGGGGAGCTTTCCGTCCGGAAGCTTTTCAGAATATTCAAAGAGCTGCTTGAATGCGTGCGCGTAGAACATGTTTATAAAACAGCTGAGCGTTGGATTTACTGCAGAAGTAGTTACAAACAGTACGGTTTTTCTGTTTGCTAATTTTACAAAATCCACTTTATTTTTCAGCTTGATCATATTTCTAAGCTCAGGCGAAAAAATCTTATCTATCGTGGCATTAAGTGTGCCAAAAATACAGCTTGCTGTTTTGACAGGGAGCGCGCGAAATGATTTCCAACAGGACAAAGCAAAGCATTCAGGCGCTATTTTTGCGATTGTCTCAAAGTTTCTGTCAAGTGAAGTTTCAATCTGTCCGCCATTTTCTTTGATGGTTAATTTATCGTGCAACTCAAGGACGTCTGCAAAAGTTGCGTCGTCCTTTGTCATCAGCACATAGGAGATCTCGGCTGAAAGAAGGCTGATTGCCGCCTGGTCCCAGTAGGGATCCGCATTTGACTGCTTTTTCATTTGATCTGCCATTACAATAGATTCTGCCAGAAACGTTATATCCGAATAGCTTTCAACATATTCCAAAGGGTCATAGGCAACATTGCATTGCGATGGATCTGCAAAATTCAGGTCATGCACATCATACCCTCTTTCGCGAAACAACGTACTGTACATATTTACTATCCGCCGCTTAGTGACAGTAACAATAAGGCTGGAATTATAGGTTTCAAGCAGCCGCGGTTCAATTATTGACATGGTTTTACCGCATCCGCTGGTTCCGACAGCTAATATGTTGTTATTAATATGTGTTTTGGAGCAGTCGGAATCATAAATGGTATCTTTGCCTAAAATAATACGATCATACTCATATTTCATGATTATCCCTCCATAAGCGTATCAAATCCCACAACAGCGTCTGCCAGTCCAAACTCCACACTTTCCTCGGGGCTGAAATAATGATCGAAAGCTGTTGCTTTCTCGATTTCGTTTTCAGAACGACCGGTATGTTTTGCAAGAATGAAATTTAGCTTTCTGCGAGTATCAATAAGGCTGTCGGAAATAGAGCGAATAGATGATGCATTTCCTGTTACATGGTTTCCAAGAATGGGCTCGTGAAGCATCAGTTCTGCATGTGGAAGCATATATCTTCCATGCTTGCCGCTTGCAAACAAAAGTGCTGCCATGCTGTAGGCGCGTCCCGCGCAGTACATTTTTATCGGGACATGAGATGACTGAATAATATCATATATCATAAGCCCTGAATTCACCTCTCCTCCGGGTGAATTGACAATTACACTGATTGCCTGCTCGTTTTCTTTTGACAGCAGAATTATTCTCTTCATAAAACCACACGCCAATTCGGAATTGATTTCTCCATCAATAAGGATTCTTCTGTCTGCAAGTAATCGCGTATCCTCAGGAATTAAAGTGATTCCATTGCTTGACTTGACTTGAACATACATTTTTTGTTCCCCCCTTCTCAAATAAATATATCCGATTCTTTAATTATTAAGTGCATGGAATAACTCTTATTTTTAAGTGTTAAGATAAATTTTTATACACGCCATGAAAATTCAATAACATGCAAGCCAAGGATGCCCTGATATAATATACCCGAAAAGCAAAAAATCATCTGTGCGCAGCAAGCTCCATCTATCCATTAAGCAGCATAAGAGGGGTTGTTCCTGCCAACAGTATTTATAGACAATACTGCATAGTTATTCCGAAAATGTAAATCTCTTAAATCGCAACGCCGACAAACCAGGAAATACCATTTTTTTATTAAACAATCAAATCCACACTTAAATTTCAAACACACAATTAGCCACCCCGAAGCTGTGACAGTTCCGAGGTGGCTAATGATTTATTAGAAGCAGGCGGAAGTATCCATAAAATCCGCCAAATCGTTTAAATCCATATCATAATTCTCTGTGGACTGCCACCACGAATTCTTATCATTGTTTCATGGTTCTTTCCAACTAATGATATGCTCGTTTATTATGATAATACTAATAAAAAAAGAGGGGTACAATAATTATTCCATTGTTACCTCAACAGGAATAGGGTTGCCGTTTTCATCTGTTTCATTGCAAATTGCAATAGAATCAGGTCTGATATCATAGCAACTGAATAAAGCCATGCCGTATGAATCCAGATTAACAAGTTCTTTCGACGCGATATCCATTACAAGCTTGTTAGCGGCATCAGGGGATAAATACTCATCCCTTTTTTTTGAACGTGAAAATAGTAATATCCCGAACAAAGAACAACTAAACAGCGATTGCATTCGTCAACCGACTTACCGTTGTAGGTTTCGACATATGCCGACTGAACCTCAATCGCAACATAACCGCCTCTTGCAACTAATGTGCCATAGTTTACGGTTTCTTCATATCTTCCAACGACTTTCATAACAAACCTCCATTATATGTCACTGTTGTGGCTTTAATTCCACTATTTTATTATACCATATTTCAAAAAAAAATCAATACTAACATCTAATTGATAATCTGTATACCGAGGAGAACAAAAGTCATTCACGTTGCGCGATTCTATAGGTCTGCACATACGCTTGCATAGAGGCATCCAAACTCGTTTTCAGGGATCCAAGTGCCGGGAATTTCCTTCTGGCCTTCCATGTTTATGCCGAGAACAGAGTACACGCTTTTCGTGACGATTCGGTTATCATTGCGTGAATTGAACACGATGCCATCAACGAAGACCACTGGGTAAATAGCTTAAAGCGGACTGTACTGCCACTCGTTGACCTCCGGCAGTATTTTGTCGGTTATCTGCGAAACCAATCCTTACAATATTTCGGTTCCGCGGATTTGCTTCAGCACATCTTGAATGTTACATTTAGACAGCCTTTTTGCATACAACTGAATGTTTTCGAGTTCAATATGGTCAGCTACTGACTATCGCTTTTCAATGACTTTTTGCCATAGCCATTTCTGCTGTTTCCGGTGTTGTTACCGGCAACGGAGTTCTTCTCATATCTCACAACCGAGATGCTCGTCCATTTCTACTTCCAGCATCTACCCGATAAAACAGCTTCTTCAGCTTAGCCTGAATGTTTCCGGTTGGCTAGCAGTCCGTCATCAGCAACTTTACCAACCCCATCTCTCTTTCATCTAATCTGTGTATTCTTTTCATGTGCAACACCTCACTTGTTCTGTGGTTTTTATTGGCATTTATACGGTTGGGTATGCCAAAATAGAACATCGTCTATATCGGAGAGCAGTTTGTCCTCAGAAACAAATGGAGCTAATAAAAAAGGCTCGCTCTTTAAGGAGAAACCAACATGGCTTATGCTTTGAGTGACATTATAGGTCGCGCAATGGTTCGCAAACTTCTTAGAAGTATACTGGCAAAACGTTTAGTAATACAGGTTTATAGTGAGGGATAAAATAACTCCTTAAAAACTTGATTTAATATAAGGTCACCTCTAAAAACCGGTTTGAAAAGGGAAAATGGGTAGAGTGCGCCGAATGCGATGAAAGCCGACGAAGTAAGGCTGTATGCCTTACGAGGAGGTTTGAAGAAGCAGTCGGTGTGCTATACACATTTTCACTCAAACAAGGTTTTTAGAGGTGACCATAAATGAAATAATTTTCAATCACTCTTGCATTTAGCTAAATGCTTTAACATTTTATGTTAGATGATTACAAATTCAATTGACCCAGTCAGCCAGTCAAAGAAAACAGATTTTGACCACGATTTCAAGTCGTGGTCAATTCTTTTATGTGTGACAAAACACCTGATTTTTCACGATTCAGGTGCCCAGTTTTTCGCACACATCTTGTAAGTGTCTCAGCAACATAGACTCACAATCTGACAAAAACAGGAAACATTTTTCGAGCCGATATGGGAACTATATATCTGCCCAGATGACTTGGACCACATTTGACAGATGCAGGGGCACTGACTGCTCCGAGAACTTAGAACAGTAATTCGGCGGACAGTCAGGCACGGTAAAACCGACATTTGGAGCATGATTTTACCTTGAGTATACAATTTGTACACGTGTGATAGCATCGCATGAAAAGTGTACAAAATCCCACATTAAATGCCGCATAGCAAAGCCATTTGTAGCCTCTACTATACAATTTGTACAAATTGTATACGGCTCTGAAAGCTGCTTTGTACACTGCGTGTACACTCAATAATCCGCATTAAAATGCGGGTTCACGCCGTTTACCTCAACTGACGTTTCGGAGTACGGCTAAAATTAGGGAAGAGCATAAGAGGCGGTGTCACACAGCCCCTGACGGGGCTGTGTGGTCGGCATAGCCGACGCCGCTGACTTTCGCGGACGAAAGTCACTTTCTGCGATGCAGAAAGCTCTTACTGACTGTCGGAGCAGTCAGGTTTCTGGCAATTATATGGAATTATTGAAACTGCTCTTTGAAGTCCGCTTCCGCAGAGATTTTGGAATAATATGGTGCGCGGGCGCTCTGTTCACAGCATCGCAAAAAATGAATTTAGTGTGACACTATCCCTGGTTCACGACATAGGGAAAATGACACACTGATTTTTTGGGCTCTATAAGAAACGCATATAGCCAGATTACGGAACAGTCTTTTCCCGCTGCTTGCGCAGCGGCGGATTGTTTTAAAAGGTCTTTCAAGACTGAAATTTAACTAAAGGTTTGTCGTCGCAGGGCGCCGACCGGTGTGTTTTTAAAGGTCTTATAAGACCAGAAAATTTGAAGAAAGACAGGTAAAATCACATGACTATCTCAGACATCAAATTCAGAAAATCGCTTGAAAGTGGCAACCTGAAAGCAATCGCTTCGCTGACGATTGACGGCTGCATTGCAATCCACGAAATCAAGGTAATCGAAACCGACCACCTTTTCGTGGCTATGCCGAGCCGCAAGTACGAATCCGGAGCATACCACGACATCGTTCACCCTATCAACGAGAGCGCACGAAATCTCATTGAAAGCGCTGTACTTTCCGCTTACAGAATCTACGCTGAAAGTCAGGCGCTCATCGCTGAAATCAACATCAACTCTTAAAGCAGAAAGGACACAACCACATGAACATTACAGACATTATTTTCAGAAAGACATTTGACAGCGGAAAGCTCAGAGCTATTGCATCCATAACAATTGACGGCTGCTTCACAATCCACGAAATCAAACTTATCCAGACCGACCACTTGTTCGTTGCAATGCCCTACCGCACGGATTCCTACG
>OLNW01003998.1_pt1 | contig 10829 bp, 5 predicted proteins | sample 1672121 | NCBI WGS metagenome assembly OLNW01 (sample SAMEA3136648, study PRJEB25190) | human gut metagenome
ATTTATTATCTTAACACCCTTGTCGAAAAAAGTCAATACCTTTTTTCAAATTTTTCAAAAAAATTATTATAGGTTAGTCAAGAATTGTAGATACTAATTTAATGGTTAATTATAATTTAGTAATTCTAAAACTGAGAAATATAAGTTCTGAATATAATGACGAATGTGATTGGAGAAACAATAGAACTTCTATTCAATTTTATGGAAAGAGTTCACGATAGTGGAAGGGTGCCATAAAATAAATTAGAAGTTCTTTAGTTTCGTAATGAGCCGAGGAGTGTAATGAAGAACTTATATTTCTCAGTTTTAGAATAAAAAACATTAAATATGCTATTAATTAATAAAAAAATTTGCCACTTAGATTCTTTCAACCTATAATAGCAAATTTTCTCTTCTATTTCTCTTTTTTCTTATTTTTAACAGGTTTATTCCAAGAAATATAATCACAAGATTTAGGATTATTCTCACAAATATAATATTTTCTTCTATTTTTAGCCTTTCTCACTTGTACTGTTGCCCCACACTTTGGACAAGGAACATCTATTGTTTCTACAATAGCTTTAGTATTTTTACATTCAGGATACCCAGGGCATGCTAAAAACTTTCCAAATCTACCATATTTATAGACCATCATCCTTCCGCATTTATCACATTTAACATCTGAAACCTCTTCTTCAATTTCAACATGTTCCAATTCTTTTTCCACTTTTTCAAGATTTTTTTCGAATGGAGTATAAAATTCGCCTATCATTTCTCTCCAATTTTCTTTTCCTTCTGCTATATCATCAAATTGATTTTCTACTTTTGCTGTAAATTCTACATTTATAATGTCTGTAAAGTTTTCTGTTAAAAGTTTATTTACTACTTTTCCAAGTTCAGTTGGAATTAATTGCTTTTGTTCCTTTTCTATATATCTTCTTTCTAATATAGTAGTAATTGTTGGAGAATATGTACTTGGTCTACCTATTCCTTTTTCTTCTAATGCTTTTACAAGGCTTGCTTCTGTATATCTTGCTGGAGGTTCTGTAAAGCTTTGTTTTGGATTTATTGATTGTTCTTTTACCTCTTGATTAACTTCTAATTCAGGAATAATGCCTTCTTCCTCTTCTTGTTTTTCATCAGTACCTTCTACATATAATGTCATAAATCCTTTGAATTTTAAATTTTGTCCATTTGCTTTAAATGTATATTTGTTTGCATCTATTATTACTGACATTGTATCATATACAGCTGGTGTCATTTGACTTGCCATAAACCTGTTATATATTAATTTGTAAAGTTTATATTGATCTTTTGTTAAAGAATCTTTTATATTATCTGGTTCTAAATCTGCATATGTTGGTCTTATACCTTCGTGAGCATCTTGTGCTTCTTTGTTTGTTTTATAATATCTATTTTCGTAATATTCCTCTCCATATGTTTCTAATATATGTTGCTTTGCAGCTGCTCTTGCTTCTTCTGATATTCTTGTAGAATCTGTTCTCATATATGTTATTAATCCTACTGTTCCTTTTTCCGGTATTTTTACACCTTCATATAAACCTTGAGCTACTGACATTGTTTTCTTTAATGTAAATCCTAGCTTTCTTGATGCTTCTTGTTGCATTGTACTTGTTGTAAATGGTGGTGCCGGAGTTCTTTTCTTTTCACCTTTTTTTACTTCTTCTACTATATATTTGGCATTTTTTATGCTAGATAGTATTTCATTAACTTGTTCTTGGCTATGAATTTCTTGTTTCTTTTTATCTTTTCCAAAGAATTTTGCCTCAAATGTTTTTTTAGATTTTTCATCTAATAATTTTACATATATGTTCCAATATTCTTCTGGAATGAATTTTTCAATTTCTTCTTCTCTGTCTACAATTAGTTTAACTGCAACTGATTGTACTCTACCTGCTGATAGACCTCTTCTAACTTTTTTCCATAATATTGGACTTATTTTGTATCCAACTATTCTGTCTAATACTCTTCTTGCTTGTTGAGCATCTACTAAATTAACATCAATATCTCTAGGTTCTTTTATTGCTTTTTGAACTGCTGATTTGGTAATCTCATTAAATGTTACTCTTGTAATTTTGTCTTTATCTACATCTAATATATATGATAGATGCCATGCTATTGCTTCTCCTTCACGGTCAGGGTCAGTTGCCAAATATACTTTTTTTGCTGACTTGGCATCTTTTTTTAATTCTTTTATTAAATCTCCCTTTCCTCTGATGTTTATATATTCTGGTTCAAAATTATTTTCTATGTTTATTCCTAATTTTGATTTTGGCAAATCTCTTATATGTCCCATTGATGCGACTACTTTGGTATTGCCTCCTAAAAATTTTTTTATTGTATTTGCTTTGGCTGGTGATTCTACTATTATTAATTTATCTGTCACTTCGTTTTCCGCTCCTTCCTGTTTATACTTCTATGTATTGTAGCTTAATTTTTTATTTTTTGCAAGTGCTTGTATTTTTTTATTTCTATTATTACATCTTCTAGCCCTATTGGAGTTACTTCATTTTCTTTTATTAATCCTAATATTTGATTAATTTCATTTTCATCATTTGTAAGATGTTCTATCTTATTTTGCTCGACTCCTATCTTCTCTCTGTATTCTGTTTTTATTACTTGAATCCCGTAGATTAACTTATTTTCTCTTTTCTCTTCATCTGTTATTTTATAATATTCTACTTTTATTGGATAATTTATTCCTGCTTCTGATAGTTTGTCGCGGTTTATAAAAATGCTTCCAAAAAAGTTTTTCAATTTTCTCCCTCCCCTTTTATAATATTTACTATAATACTTTATATAGAAAATTGCAAGAACTTTTCACCGCAAGTTTTAGCATATTACGAGCCTGCTCGACAGCATTCTACATACTTGTCTTTTTATATCTAATTTATCTTATAAAATGCTTTTTATTGTCGACTTTTTTCTTATGTGTTTTATGTAAATTTATGTTATAATATTTTTAACAAAAGGATTTTATATTCTTTAGGAGACCGGGATTCTTATTTGTTTCATTGTATTGATAAATCATCTTTTTATTCTATTTATCAATATATATTTAAAAAGACACATGTTTGTATGTGTCTTTTTTATTTATCTCGAAAGTTTTTGCCTTACATATTCATACATCACTACTCCTGCAGCAACAGAAGCATTAAGACTTTCAGTTTTTCCTATCATAGGTATTTTAGCTTTTTCATCTGCCATTTCTTGAATTTCTTTTGATACTCCATTTGATTCATTACCTATAACTATTATCTTTTTATTGAATTGAATATCATAAATACTATTTTCAGTTTGTAAAGATGTAACCATTAGTTTAAAATGATGTCTTCTCATTTCTTTTATAGCTTGAGGCAAACTTTCTACTTCTATTATCTTTACTCTAAAAATCGCTCCCATTGTTGAACGTACAACTTTAGAATTAAATGCATCTGCTGTTCCTTTTGATACTATTATTTGATTTAGTCCTATGCTGTCTACCGTTCTTAATATAGTTCCTAAGTTTCCTGGGTCTTGCACATCATCTAATGCAACTATTATATCTTGAGTATAATCAATTTCTCCATCTGCATTTTCCTTTTCTATAATCGCCATTATTCCTTGTGGATTTGTTACTTGAGTAATTGAGTTAAATATTTTATCCGTTACATATACACATTCATATTTTGCAATTTCGTACATTATGTGTGTTGGGATTTCATATGTTCTGGTTGTATCTTCACATATTATTATCTTTTTAATTTTTGCGTTTTCTTTTACCGCTTCTTCTATTAATTTTACACCTTCTATAATGTATTCATTGCTTTCATCTCTGTATTTTTTGTCTTTTAATTTTTTTATATGTTTTATCAACTCATTATCTTTACTTGAAATTACTTGCATATTTTAACTTTCCTTTCTTTTTTGAGCTTGGCAGTCTAAAATCATGATTAATTTTCACCTAAGCCTTTTAAAAATTCTATAGTTTCCCTTAAGCAACCTTTTTCTGTACTATCTTGAAAAACCAATGTTATTTGTGGTTTTATTCCTTGTGTAAATTTTATTCTATTTTTATATTTTTTCACCAACTCATTTACATCAATATTCAATTCTCCGGCTTCAAACATAAACAATACAAAATTTCTTCTTCCTTGTACTTTACTAATTTTTAGCTTTTTGCATAATGTTTTTATTCTTGCTATATCTAATAAGTTTTCTATTTCATTCGGCATATTTCCAAATCTATCTATCATTTCATCTACAACATTTTGTATATCTTCTTCATTTTTACATAGTGCAATATCTTGATACATTTCAATCTTTTGACTTGAATCTGAAATATATTCGTCTGGAATATAGCTTGTTACATCTAAATCTATTTGCACCTCTATTTCTGGTACAACCTTTTCTCCTTGAATTTCTCTTACTACTTCATCTAATAAATTGCAGTACGTATCATATCCTACTTGCTCTAAATGACCATGTTGAATTTCACCAAGTAAGCTTCCTGCTCCCCTAATTTCTAGGTCTCTCATAGCTATTTTAAATCCTGAACCAAATTCCGTAAATTCCTTTATTGCTTTTAATCTTTTATCTGCAACTTCTGATAATAGTTTGTTTCTTTTATATGTTACATATGCATACCCTTGTCTGTCTGACCTTCCTACTCTTCCTCTTATTTGATATAACTGTGCCAATCCCATTCTATCCGCATTTTCTACTATTATTGTGTTTGCATTTGGGATATCAATTCCTGATTCTAGAATTGTTGTGCATACTAAAATATCTGTTTTACCTTCTATAAATTCTTCCATTATATCTTCTATTTCATTTCCTGTCATTCTTCCATGTGCATATGTAACTTTTGCCCCTGGAACAAGTGATTCTATTTCATTTGCTTTTTGCATGATTTTTTCTACATTATTGAATAAATAAAATACCTGTCCTTTTCTTTCTAATTCTCTTGTTATTGCTTCTCTAATTACTTCTTGGTCATATTCTAATACATAAGTTTGTACTGGCTTTCTGTTATATGGTGGTTCATATATAACTGACATGTCTCTAACTCCAACTATTGACATATGTAATGTTCTTGGAATAGGTGTTGCTGTCATTGTTAATACATCTATATTTGTTTTGTATTGCTTTATTTTTTCTTTTGCTTTTACTCCAAAACGATGTTCTTCGTCTATTATTAATAAGCCTAAGTCTTTAAATTCAACATCTTCACTTAATATTCTATGTGTTCCAACAACTACATCCACTTCTCCGAGTTTTAGTCTTTTTATTATATCTCTTTGTTGTTTAGGTGTTCTAAATCTATTTAGTACTTCTACTTTTGTTCCAAATCCTTGCATTCTATCTTTAAATTCTTTGTATTGTTGTTCTGCTAATACTGTTGTTGGTGCTAAATATGCTACTTGTTTTCCTCCCATTACTGCTTTAAATGCTGCTCTTATTGCTACTTCTGTTTTTCCATATCCAACATCTCCACAAAGTAGTCTGTCCATTGGTTTATCATTTTCCATATCTTTTTTTACTTCGTCTATACAACGCAATTGATCATCTGTTTCTTGATATGGAAAGCTGTCTTCAAATTGATTTTGCCATGGTGAATCTTTTGGGAATGCATATCCTTTTGCTTTTTCTCTTTTAGCATATAATTCTATTAATTCTTTAGCCACTTCTCTTAGATTTTTCTTTACTTTTGCTTTTGTTTTTAACCATTCTTTTGAACCTAATTTATTTACTTTTAGTCCACCTTCATCTCCACCAACATATTTTCTGATGCTGTCTAATTGATTTGTTGGTACATATAAGATGTCATCACCATAATATTTTATTTTTATATAGTCTTTTGTTGTTCCATCTGCAGTTATAGTATTTACTCCTATAAAAATTCCTATTCCATAATTTTTGTGTACTACGTAGTCTCCTATTTTTAGGTCTGCAAATACTACTTTTTCGCCTTCTTTGAATGCTGAATTTTTATATGTCTTTCTTTTTTCTCCTTCTATTAATTCTTGTGATGTTATAACAAGTTGATTTGTATCGAAACATTCAAAGCCTGCTGATAGTTTTCCTACTGTAACTGTTACTAAACTCTCTGTATTTTTTACTATTATTGTTTTGTCTAATTTTTCTTCATATTTATTTATTATTTCATGTTCATTTAGTAATGCACATATTTTTTTAGCTTTCTCTTTTGTTTCTGCCAAAATATATATTTTCTTTTTAGCTTCTTGCGCTTTTATTAATTCTTTAAATAATATTTCTATTTCGCTTTTATAAAAATTCTTTTCTTTATATACCCAATTATATTTTTCTGCTTGTATTTTTAGTTCATCATCTGTTTTTGCAAGATATATTAATTGTCTTTTTTCTATTTTCTCGTCAAATTGAGCATAATTCATTATTGTTTTTATTGCATCTGGTACTATTTTTCCTTTTTCTGCTAATAGTTGCATTACATTTTGACTATCTAAATTTAAATTTTCTATTCTTTGATTTATTTTGTTTATTTCATCTAATGCAATTATAAATTTGTCATTTAAGTAGTCCAATATTGTTTCTTGCTTTTCATAAAAACAGTTTAAGTATTTATCTATTTTGCTTATATAGTTTCCGCTTCTGATTGTTCCTATGTCTTGTTTTACTTGTTCTTGTAATTTTTCATTATATATTGTATTTTCAATTTTGTTTATTACAGTAGCAATGTCTGTTTCTAGTAAATATTCATGTGCTGGAAATATTGTTGCTGTATCTGTATTTTCTGTTGACCTTTGACTTACTATATTAAAATATCTAATTGAGTCTACTTCGTCTCCCCAGAATTCTATTCTTATTCCTTTTTTGTCCGTTATTGATACATCTACAATTCCACCTCTTACACTAAATTGTCCTCTTCCATCTATTAAGTCATATCTTACATATCCTAAATCGATAAGTTTTTGTTTTACGTCTTCTAATTTGTGTTCTTCTCCTATTTTGAATTTTAAAACATTTTTGTATAATACATCTTTGCTTATCATTTTTTGTGCTACTGCTTCTATTGTTGTTACTACTATTCCTGTTTTCATTTCTTGAACTTGATTTAGTGCTTCTATTCTTTCATATGGCAGGTTTTTACTTTCTGCTATAAAGTCATATGTTACTATTTCTTTTTTTGGAATGTAAGTTATTTTATCTGTAAAATATTTTAAGTCTTCTATCATCTTTCTTGCTTGTATTTCATTATATGTAATTATACAGATTGGCTTTTTCGCAAATTCTTTTGTCGCAGATAACATCTGCACCATTCCAACGTCTGTTAAGCCCGATATAGCTATCGGACTTTCTTTATTTTCTATATTTTTTATATATTCACAAAATTTCGAATTTTTTCCTAACTCTCCTATTATTGTATTCATTTTTTTCCCCTATTAATATTTTATAACCAATTTATTAAATTTTGAATTTATATAGTTTTCTAATTTTGTCATAAATTCATTTGACTGAATTTCCTTTTTAGCTACCATATCTAAGCCTTTTTCCCAACTAGCTGTAAGTTTAGGATTCAACATATCTGGCATCGCATAATTTACCACATCATATATTACCTCTCCTTTTTTGGTTGGAGTAACTATTTGTGTTTTAGAATTTATCGCAATATATTGTATTCTTTCTAATTTTTTTATTATTTCACCTCTTGTTGCACTTGTGCCAATTCCTGCACCTTTTATTTGCTCTCTTAATTCTTCTTCTTCGATTAATTTTCCCGCATTTTCCATAGCTAAAATTATAGAACCAGAATTATATCTTGATGGAGGTGATGTTTCCGCATCTTTTATTTCATAATTTTTAGTTTCAACTTCTTGACCTTTTTTTAATTGCTTTAAAACTTCTAAATTATTCTCGTCTTTTTCTGTTTCACTTTCCACAGTTTGTTCGTTTTCTGTGGATTGCTTATTTTTATTTTTAGGTTTTAATACTTCTAAATATCCTTGATTTATGCATATTTTTCCACTCGCATTAAATGTTTCATTTTCTACACTTACTGTTAGGTTAACTTTGCTAAACTCTGCTGGTGGGTAGAATATAGCTATAAATCTTTTTACTATTGTATTATAAACTTTCTTATGTAGCTCTGGCAATTTATCGTAGTTTTCGTATCCTTGACCAGTTGGTATTATTGCATAATGGTCTGTTATTTTACTGTCATTGACATATTTTGTTTTTACTAAATTAGTTGAGTATTTTTCACTTACCATCTTATTTAATAACCTTTGAACTTCTTCATCTTTGTATCCTTTTATTAACCCATTTAAGTTCTTTGAAATTTCTTTGGCTACCGCAGTTGAAAGTACTCTAGCATCTGTTCTAGGATATGTTACTAATTTTTTTTCATATAAATTTTGAATAATCTCTAATGTTTCATCTGGTTTTATTTTAAACCTTTTGGTACATTCATTCTGTACTTCAGCTAAATTAAACAATAATGGAGCATTTTCCTTTTGCTTTGATTTTTTTAATTCTGTTATTACTGCTTTTTTTCCAGTTAAACTTTTTATAAATTCTTTGGCATCTTCTTCTTTTTTGAATCCACTCTCATTATATAGTTTATTGCTTTCAAACATTTGTGATTTTTCGTTTACTTTCCATTCTGCTTTAAATGCCCCATTTTCATTTCCAAATTCTCCTATTATTTTATAATATTTGGTTTTTACGAAGTTTCGAATTTCTCGTTCTCTTGATACTACCATCCCAAGCACACATGTCATTACTCTACCAATAGAGATTGATGCTTTTTCTTCATTTATTTCTTTTGCTACTTTTCTACCATAAATTATTGATAACAATCTTGAAAAATTAATTCCTATTAAATAATCTTCTTTTGCTCTCAAATACGCAGAATCTGATAAACTATCATATTCGCTTTCGTCTTTAGCTTCTCTTATTCCTCTTCTAATTTCTTCTTCTGTTTGTGAATCTATCCATACTCTTTTTATTTTGGCCTTTGGATTCGGTTTTGCCATCATAAATACGAGTCTTTGTATATATTCTCCTTCTCGTCCAGAGTCGCCTGCATTATATATTTCTTCTACATCTTCTCTTTGTAATAAACTCTTTACAATATTAAACTGATTTTGTACTGCTGGAATAATTTCGTATTTCCACTCATGTGGTATAAATGGCAGTGTGTCTAATCTCCAAAACTTTAATTTCTCATCATATACTTCAGGATAACTCATTGTTACTAAATGCCCTACACACCATGTTATAATCCAGTCATCTGATTCAATATAACCGTTTTTTCTATTGCTATTTATTTTTAATACTTTTGCAAATTCCATTGCTACAGATGGCTTTTCTGTTATGATTAATTTTTTTGGCATTTAGTCTTTCTCCTTTTTCTAATTTTTATATATTTTATATTTTTTGACCATATTTGTCAATACAAAAAGAGGAGGCACCTCTAGTAAAACTCCCCCTTATTTTACAACTACATTGTATATTTTATTTTTAACATATATTTCTTTTACAATATTTTTTCCATCAAGTTTTCCAGCAATCACTTCATGTACTTTTTCTTTTACTGATGCTTCTTCTTCATCTAATGCTATCATAACTGTAGTTTTTAATTTTCCATTTACTTGAACTGGAATTTCTATTTCATCATCAATTGTTTTAGCCTCATCATATGTTGGCCATTCATATGTTGCAATCTCTCCTTCAAATCCTGCTAATTGATTTAGTTCTTCTGTCATATGTGGTGCAAATGGATTTAATAATGTTAAAAATGTTTTATATTCTGCTCTATTTATACGTTTTAGCTTCGTAAATTCATTTAACATTGTCATAAATGTTGATACACATGTATTAAATTTCATTTCTTCTATGTCTTTTGAAACTTTTTTGATTGCTTTATTCATCATTTTTTCAGTTTCTTTAGTATATGTATCTCCATCTACTAGCATGTCTTTTAAATTCCATACTCTGTCTAAGAATTTAAAACATCCTCTAATGCTGTCCATTGACCAACTTGCAGTTTGGTCAAATGGTCCCATAAACATTTCATATACTCTGAATGTATCTGCTCCAAATTCTTTTATTATATCATCTGGATTTATTACATTTCCTTTTGATTTTGACATTTTTTCTCCGTTTGTTCCTAATATCATTCCATGTGATGTACGTTTTGCATATGGTTCTTTTGTTGGAACTACTCCAATATCATATAAGAATTTGTGCCAGAATCTTGAATATAATAAGTGCAGTGTTGTGTGTTCCATTCCTCCATTATACCAATCAACTGGTGACCAATATTCTAGTGCTTCTTTTGATGCTAATGCTTTATCATTATGTGGATCCATATATCTTAAGAAATACCAAGATGATCCTGCCCATTGTGGCATTGTATCTGTTTCTCTTTTTGCTGGCTTTCCACAGTGTGGACATGTTGTATTTATCCATTCTTCATGTTTTGCTAATGGTGATTCTCCATTTTCTCCTGGTAAAAAGTCTTTTACTTCTGGAAGTTTTAGTGGTAAGTCTTTTTCATCTAATGGAACCCATCCACATTCTTCACAATATACCATTGGTATTGGTTCTCCCCAATATCTTTGACGTGAGAATACCCAGTCACGTAATTTGAAGTTTACTTTCTTTGTTCCTATTTTATTTTCTTCTAGATATTCTATTACTTTCTTTTTAGCATCTGCAACTGATAATCCTGTTAAAAATCCTGAATTTACTAACACTCCTGTTTGTGTATCTGTAAAAGCTTCTTCTAATTTTTCTTTTATTTCTCCACTTTCTGGTGCTACAACTTGAATTATTGGTAAATTAAATTTGCTTGCAAATTCAAA
>OLNW01004009.1_pt1 | contig 10807 bp, 9 predicted proteins | sample 1672121 | NCBI WGS metagenome assembly OLNW01 (sample SAMEA3136648, study PRJEB25190) | human gut metagenome
CCGTTGGCACTGGTTCCTAAGACCAGCGCGTCTACCAGTTCCGCCACATCCGCATTTCATATGACAATTATTATTGTAGCATAAGCACACTTTCTATGTCAAGTAAAATTCATAAAAAGTTAAAAAAGTTTTGAAAATTTGTGCATTTGCAATTATTAGCTATAAAAAAGAAGCTATTATTTCTTGTTACTATTATTTAACAAAATAAAATAATAATCCACCAATTATTATAATTATGAATCCTAATATTTTTAATCCACTTGTAGCTTCGTTTTGATCTCCAAACCCAAAAAATTCCTTTGTTATAATTCGCGCATCATATATTAAGATACTTCCTAAAAGCAGCATTAAGGTTGCAATTAGTTTTATTATTATCTGAAACATATAAATCAACATCCTTTTCTAATTCTTTATTATAATACTATTTTTACATACAAAAGTCAACAATAAATTATACATGTTATTACCATAAAATCGCTCAATTCCCCTTATTATTTACTTTATTTGAATAAATAATAAACCTTTTCACATATTATTTTTATTGTTTTATAAATCTTACATTGCTAAAATGGAAATATTTGGTAAAATATATTTATGAAGAAAATTTATTTTCTAAAGACCAATTTAAGTAATTCTTTTATTTTTAATCTATTATTTTTAGGCAGGAGGAATTTATTATGGACAAATTAGATTTTATTATGGAAATAGAAGGAATTAATCGCAATTCAAAACGTGGTTTAGTTGCATCTGGCAAAGTAAATAATGGTGTTGTTTGCCTTGGAGATTGTTTAGAAATTGTCGGAAAAAACAATATATTAAAAACATATGTTGCAGCTATCGAAAAATTATCACAAAATCACAAAAAAGCAAGTTTTTCTACTTCAGCTGTAAGTGGAGACAATATTCAACTATTATTAACCAATAGTCGTAATGATGATATTGATATTGGACATGTTTTATCAACTCCCAAAACAGTTAGGCCTTATTCAAACTTTGAAGCTCAATTCTCTCTTTTGAATCCAAAAAGAGATGTTGAACTACTTCATTCTTCTTATTTAGAATGTTCAGTTCATTTTAGAAAAAATTCAAGTTCTAAGGCAAAACTATATTTATTAGGTGGTAAATCAAGTACTTATTTATATAATCATTTTTACATTTTATTAAAAATGGATGATACTATTATTTTTGATACTGGTTGTAAATTCGATGTTTTCTGTGGTTTAGATAAAATAGGGACAGGTACTGTAAATAAAATTATTGAATAAACATACTGATTAATTTATTAAATAATAGGTTACTTTAAATTTGGCCAAAGAGACCGCTTTTTTGCAGTCTCTTTTTATTATTATAATTTATATTTCTATTCTTCCCGTAAATTTATCTTCTATCAATTTTCTAAGTTTTTCATTTTTTTCTAACTCTAATTTTGGATCTTCTGCTAATATTTTCATAGCTATCCCCTGTACCATTTTTAATGTTTGAACATCTTCAAATAAATTTGCTATTTTAAATTCAGGAAGTCCATGTTGCATAGTTCCAAAAAAGTCTCCTGCCCCTCTTAGTTCAAGGTCTTTTTCAGATATTACAAATCCATCATTTGTTTCGCACATTACTTGCATTCTTTTTCTTACATTTTCACCTTTTCCTTCAAATTTTAGAACACAATAAGATTTGTATTCTCCTCTTCCTACTCTTCCACGCAATTGATGTAATGCTGCTAACCCAAATCTTTCTGCATTTTCAATTACCATTATATTTGCATTTGGTACATCCACCCCAACTTCTATTACAGTTGTTGATATTAATATATCTATTTCTTTGTTTTTGAATTTGTCCATTATTTCATCTTTTTCTTTTGGTTTCATTTTTCCATGTATATACTGTACTTTGTATTGTGGAAAAATCTCTTTACTGTATGTCTCATATAATTTTTCGACAGATTTTAGGTCCATTTCTTCATTTTCTTCTACTAATGGACATACTATATAAGCTTGTCTTCCTTCTTTTATTTGTTCTTCTATAAAGTGGTCTACCCTTGCTTGCATATTTTTTCCAACTGCAAATGTTTCTATCTTTTTTCTATTAGGTGGTAATTCATCTATTATTGATATATCCAAATCTCCATATAAAATAAGTGCCAATGTACGTGGTATTGGAGTTGCTGTCATTACTAATATATCTGGATTTTTCCCTTTTTCCGCAATTCTAGTTCTCTGTTTTACTCCAAATCTATGTTGCTCATCTGTTACTACTAAACCTAATTTTTTAAATTTTACATTTTCTTCGATTAATGCATGTGTTCCAATTATTATGTCTATTTTCCCTTCTTCTAGTCTTTTTAAGATATCTTCTTTTTTCTTCTTGGTTATTCCAGACACTAGTAATTCACATTTTATACCAAATTTTTCTAACATATTATTAAAATTTTCTAAATGCTGTTTTGCTAATATCGCTGTTGGAGCCATTATTGCCGCCTGATATCCAGTTTTTACTGCTTTATATGCTGCGCACATTGCTACTACAGTCTTTCCAGAACCAACATCTCCTTGTAATAGCCTATTCATTGGCTTTTCTGATTCCATATTATTATCTATTTCTTCTAACACTCTCAATTGTGCTTTTGTAAGCCTAAATGGTAAGCTATTTATAACATCTGACATTTTTACATCTTTACTAAATTGTATTCCAGTTTCTTCACTTACATAATTATTTTTCAATTCTAACAAAGCTAATTGTACAGATAATAGTTCTTCAAATACTAACCTATTTCTTGCTATATTGAAATCCTTTAGTTCATCTGGAAAATGTATATGTTTTATTGCATTGTTTATATCTTCTAGTTTATATTCTTTTGTAATATACTCTGGCAATGTTTCTTCTAAGTTCCCATATGTAATTGAAATTGCTGCTTCCATTATTTTTCTTAAATTATTTTGAGACAAGTTAAATGTTAATGGATATATCGGCACAATTCTGCCCGTATTTTGCATTTTTTCAATTCCTTCAAACACAGGTGCTGTCATCATATATTTTCCATTTTTTTTACTTATTTTCCCAAAGAATTTGTATTTATTACCTATTGCAAAAATATTTCGTAAATATGGTTGATTAAACCATGTTATAGTTACAGATGCTGTTTCATCTCTTATTACTAGTCTTTGCATAGTTCTTCCGCTCATTCTTACATTTGTAATTCTTCCACATGCTACTGCTTCTATTAATACTTCTTGACCATCTTCACATTCACATATAAATTTTGGTTTGCTTCTATCTTCATATGTTCGTGGATAATATGTTATCAGGTCTTTTAATGTAAATATTCCTAATTTATTTAAAAGTAAAACTCTACTTGGGCCTACTCCCTTTATGTATTTTACATCTTTTTCTAAATCTATCATCACTTTATATAAAGCTTTTATTAAAGCTTTATTTTCTCCTCCCATGCGTTTATTCTTATGTTAGTTTATTTGTATCAATTTAAAGTCTACACCATCTGCACTTACTAATTTAAATTCAATTCCAAAGTAATTACCCTCTACCGCTTCTTGTATAGATGTACTATGTAAATGCCCATAGAAACATTTTTTTATTCCATATTTTTGCATTACTTTTACATAGTCACTCGGTTCATTTTTTGCAATATGAGAATTTATTATAGGTGGATAATGCATAAATGCTATTATTTCTTTTTCTTCACCATATTGTTTTTTCCCTTCATTTATTGAAAGTTCTAGTCTCATGGCTTCTCTTTTAGCTATTTTTTTGTCCTCTTCTGATTCTCCAAAACTCCATCCTCTTGTTCCTACTATGATTTTATTTTCAAATTCATATGCATTATTATAAATAAAATCTATATTTGAAAATTTTTCTTCTTCTATAAAAGTACGTAATTTATTAAGAGTTGTCCACCAATAATCATGGTTCCCCTTTAATAAAAGCTTTTTTCCTGGCAAATTATTTATGTATTCAAAGTCTAGGTCTGTATCTTTTAAATATGTGGCCCATGAAAAGTCTCCTGGTAAAACTACTAAATCTTCTTCCTTTACTTTTTTTAACCAGTCTTCTTTTATTTTTTGTTCATGATTTGTCCAGTTTTCTCCAAATATATCCATCGGTTTATTTTCTCTAAAAGATAAATGTAAATCACCTATTGTATATATTGACATTCGTTTCTCCTTTTCTTTATTATAATTTTAAATTTGGTATTGCATTTAAATTTAGTTCATCTTGTTTTCCATTTATATAGTTATAGTATCCTGCTGATGCTATCATTGCTGCATTATCTGTACATAATTTTAAATCTGGCATATATACTTTAATTCCTTGTTCTTCTAGTTTTTTAAATTCTGCTCTTATATATGAGTTTGATGATACTCCACCTGCTAATGTTATCTTTTTCATTCCTGTTTTTTCTATTGCTTTTATAACATTTTCCATTAGCGTTTCGGTTACATTTTTTTCAAAACTTGCACATAGGTCGGCTTTGTTTATATCTGGTGTTTTATGATGTACATTTATTACTGCCGTCTTTATTCCACTAAAGCTAAAGTCTAATGTTTCTCCATCAAAATGTGTTTTTGGAAGTTGTATATTAGGTTCTCCTTCTTTAGCTGATTTATCTACTTTTGGTCCTCCTGGATATCCTAATCCTACTACTCTTGCTACTTTATCAAAAGCTTCACCTATTGCATCATCTCGTGTTTTTCCTAATACTTCAAATTCGTTGTAACTTTTCACATTTACTATTTGAGTATTTCCACCTGACATCATTACACATAAAAATGGTGGTTCTAATTCTTTATATGTTATATAATTTGCTGCAATATGGCCTTGTATATGGTTCACTCCTACTAGTGGTTTATTTGTCGCAAAACTTAGTGCTTTTGCATATGATAGCCCTACTAATAATGCTCCTACTAACCCTGGACCATATGTTGGTGTTATTGCATCAATATCTTCTAGTTTTACATTTGCTTCTTCTAATGCCTTTTTTGTTACTCTAGATATTGCTTCTATATGATTTCTTGATGCAATTTCTGGAACTACTCCACCATATTTTTCATGTATTGGTATTTGTGTGTCTATTATATTTGAAAGTATTTCTCTTCCATTTTTTACTATTGCTACTGATGTTTCATCACAGCTTGATTCTATTCCGCATTGTTAATATGTCTTTTTCCATTTTTGTTTTATTCTCCTTTTATTCTTTTCTAAAGCAAAGAGCAGGTTTTACTATCTTACTGGATAGACAAAACCTGCATTATCTTAATTATTAAAATATTAATTGCCCTAAACTTAAAATTCCAGATGTTACCCAATTTATCACTGGAGTAATAATTATTCCTGCTATTCCTGTTACCCATAATACTACAAATATAAGTGAAAATATTTGCTCATTGTTTACAAAAAATTCTTTTGCCTTGTATGGTAAAAATGGCATTATTATTTTTGAACCATCTAATGGTGGTAATGGTATTAGGTTAAATACTCCTAAACCTATATTAGTGCTAATAACTGAGACTATTAGTAATAATATTATTCCACCAACTGTTGAACTTAGAAAGGCAACTGATGCATATTTTTTTACTGCAAAATATATTAGTGTAAATATTATTGCAAGTAAAATGTTCATTATTGGTCCTGCAGCTGAAACAATTGCTTCACCTTTTTCCATTGATATTTTCCTTGTATAATTACGTGGATTTACGTGCACAGGTTTTCCCCAACCAAAACCAGCAAATAGTAACATTAATGTTCCTATTGGGTCTAAGTGGTCTAATGGATTTAGGCTAAGCCTTCCTTCATCTTTTGCTGTATTATCTCCTAATTTATATGCAACAAATCCATGTGCAAATTCATGAAATGTTATTGCTACTAATACTCCTGGTATACTTAAAAGTAAACTAAATAGTGCTCCTGGATTTGTTATATAATTTACAAGTGTTGTTAATACCATTATTGCTATTACAACATATACAACTCTTTTATCTAATGAAAAATTAAACATTCTGTTCTCCTTCTTATCTAATTAAGTGGTTTCATTGTTGGGAATAGTAATACATCTCTTATAGATGCTGCATCTGTTAGTAACATTACTAGTCTATCTATTCCTATTCCTATTCCTCCTGTTGGTGGCATTCCATATTCTAATGCTTGAATGAAGTCTTCATCCATCATTCCTGCTTCATCATCTCCGGCTTCTCTTGCTTCTACTTGTTTTTTAAATCTTTCATATTGGTCAATTGGGTCGTTTAATTCTGAGAATGCATTTCCATATTCACGTCCACCTATAAATATTTCAAATCTTTCTGTTAAACGTGGATCTTCTTTCTTTCTTTTTGCTAGTGGTGATATTTCTATTGGGTAGTCATAAATGAATGTTGGTTGTACTAGTGTTTTCTCTACATATTCATCAAAGAATAGGCTTATTACATCTCCTCTTGTTTCTTTTGTTACATCTGGTATTTCTATTCCTTTTTCTTTAGCTAGTGCAACTGCTTCTTCATCTGTTTGAATTTCATTAAAGTCTATTCCACAAGCTTCTTTTATAGAGTCTATCATTGTTATCTTTTTCCAACCTGGTGTTAGGTCTATTTCTTGTCCTTGATATGTTACTTTTGTTGTTCCTAATACCTTCATTGCACATCTTGAGAACATTTCTTCTGTTAGATCCATCATATCGTGATAATCAGCATATGCTTGGTATAATTCTATTGTTGTGAATTCTGGATTATGTCTTATGTCCATACCTTCATTTCTAAAGATTCTTCCCATTTCATATACTTTGTCATATCCACCAACTATTAATCTTTTTAAGTTCAATTCTGTTGCAATTCTTAAATACATATCAATGTTTAGAGCGTTGTGGTGTGTTATAAATGGTTTTGCTGTTGCTCCACCTGATATTGTGTTTAACATTGGTGTATCTACTTCTAAAAATCCTTTTTCATCTAAGATTTCTCTTATTTCACGAATTATTTTGCTTCTTTTTTCAAAAGTTTCTTTTACTTCTGGATTCATTATTAAGTCTACATATCTTTGTCTATATCTTAAATCTACATCTTTTAGTCCATGGAATTTTTCTGGTAATGGTCTTAAAGATTTTGAAAGTAATGTAACTTCTTTAGCATGTACAGATATTTCTTCTGTTCTTGTTTTGAATACAAATCCTGTAATTCCTATAAAGTCTCCTATATCATATGTTTTAAATGCTTTATAGCTTTCTTCTCCTAAGTCATTTATACTTACATAACTTTGGATTTTTTCATCGCTATCTTGAATTGTACAAAATGATGCTTTTCCCATTATTCTTTTTGCTATTATTCTTCCTGCTACTGTTACATCTTTTTGTTCATATTTTTCATAGTTTGATTTTATTTCTCCTGCTGTTTGTGTTCTATCAAATTTCGTTATTTGATATGGGTCTTTTCCTTCTTCTTGTAATTCTTTTAATTTATCTCTTCTTACTTGCATTAAATGATTTATGTCTAATTCTTCTGTTTGGTTATTTTGATTTTTGTTTTCTTGCATTTATAAATCTCTCCTTATTTATTTTTTATGTTAATACCTTGTATATTATATAGTAAAATGTGGAAAAAGTAAAGGTTTCTACTCATTTCTGTTAAATCTTTTTATATTATATTTCTACTAATATTCATAATAATATATTTTTTAAATTTTTTTATATAATTTATAATTTATTATTATACTCCTATTTTTACTAAGTTCAGTTCTACTTAATATAAAGTGCTGAACGGAAAGCCCTGTTGCTGTTGGCATCGCCATTAAAGCTATAGCGTTCGCTAGCTCTGTAGTAGCTAAGGTTGTGATAACCGCCACCACGACTGACAAACGGAATGCTAGTATTGTTTTTTTCTGCTACATATTCATAACAATTGCCTTCAAGGTCATATATATTTTGCACTTTATCTGATATATTGTTTCCTGTTTTTTCTACTCCTACATTATCTCCTTTGTGTCTAGCTTCATTATATGTTCTTACATCATAATTCTTGTTATTCCCATCTTTTTTACCATCTACAAACTTCATTACCATGTCCCATTGTATTCCTGAACACATTGCACTTTTTACATAAGTACTACTATCTCCATACATTGTTTTTCCTATAGTTTTAAAACTTTCTTGAGTTTCATTTGTATATACTGTTGCATTTTGCTTACTTACTACCTTTGATTTTTCATTTCCAGCCTCATATCTCGCTATATAAAATCCATTATATTTTAATACCGCCGTTCTTTCTGCTGTCTCATTATTTGTTGCATCATCTGTTGTCGGTTGTATATTTGATGGCAAATATCCTGTATCTGTAAATGTTGAATTTGCTGGTGTTGTATCTATGTTACTATCATAATAACTTGGATAACTACGTTCTCTTTGATATGCATCTGCACTTGCTACTGGTATCCATACAAATTGATTATATTTTGTTGCCGCTGTATTCCAATCAACACTTGATATTTCATTTTCTGGTATATCATATATTACTAATCCATTTGCTATTTTTTGTTCTCCAAGTAATCCTGATACAGTAAATCCTTGTGGTACTGTTGCTGTATCTGTTCCATCTGAATAATTATTTTTTTCTGTTTTATCTGCAGTTTCACCTGGTTTCAAAAGCCCTATTGACAAAGTTTTTTCTTCAGATGATATGTTTTCATTCTCTATTTTTATAGTATATTTCCCTTTTTCTGATATTATAAAACTCATGTCTTCTCTAGTTTGCCAATTTTCTTGCTCTTGCTTTTTGTACTTAACATACCATTTATCTATATATCCTCCAGTATACTGAATATTTGAAATGGTGATTTTCCACTTATTAGCAGAAACTTTTTCACTTGTTATATCAAATGTTGGCTTTCCATCATTTTTGTTTTCGTAATCAACATTATATAAATTACTTGGTAGTTGATTTAAAGTATAGTAGTCTTTCCCTTCATATGTAAATCCATCATAGCTTACTATGCTTCTTTTTTCTACATTTACAAAAAAGTCTCCATCAACACCTTCAATTCCTAATTTTTTTACTAATTCATTATTCCAATATTTATAGCCATCTTTATTAGTTATTCCTGATGCACTTTCAGTAAATACTTTGTTTGCTTGTGTACTTACACTATCTAAAGCTTGTCCTATATCTAGTATTGTTGAATTAGAGTTTTCGCTCTTTTTGTTTTCTCCATAATATGTTGTTCCATCAATTTCAATACTATTTCCATCTTTATATTTTTGATATATTTCATTTACTTTAGTTTGCATTATTTTCATTTCTGTTGTAAACACTGTTAACTTTGAAGATTTTACAACATTTAATCCACTATATGTTGCTATTGATGATAATATTAATAATACTATTATTGTAATTACTAAAGCTACTAAAGTTATTCCTTTATTATTTAACTTTTTCATTTGTTCCCCCTTAATAATATTTGGTTGGGGTACTGTGATTCGAACACAGGAATGTCGGAGTCAGAGTCCGATGCCTTACCGCTTGGCGATACCCCAATATATTTATTGCTATTATATCAAATAGTAATTTAATAATAAATAGATTTATGATTTTTTTTGCAATTTTCTTAAATTTTATTTTGCATTATTTTTTCATAAAATCACATTGGGATATATATATTAAAAAAGCTATTTTAATATGTAAAATATTGGGTAATTTATGCTTATATTTTACAAAATAAAATAACTTCTTTAGTACTTTTTATAAATCAATTTTCTTTAGTAAAACTATTTACACTTATTATATGTTTAATAGTATTTCTTCACATTTTTTGTAATCTGGTTTATATTGTTCTAACAATTTATAAAATCCTTTTGAATGGGTTTTATATTTTAAATGGCAGTATTGATGCATTACAACATAATCTATTACTTTTCTGTTATATTTTACTACTTCAGGATTTATTGTTATTTTTTTGTCTTTGCACATTCCTAATGTTTTTATTTTTGAAATTTCGTATTCTTCTGGTGCAAATCCTAATGTTATTCTTGCTTTTTCCATAGCTCTTTCTATTTCCACATTTGCAATTTGTTCATACATTTTTTCTATTGCTAAGTCTAAAATTTCTGTATTAGACATTTTTTTATATTTGTTTGGTAGTGATATTTTTATAGTTTTATTTTCTACATTTAATTCTGTTATTTTAGTATTTTTATATACTATTTTAACTTTGTAATCCACCCCTAGCACTGGTACTGGGTGTCTTTCTATGCTTTGGTTTATTGCTAATTTTACGTTTGTTTTTCTTCTTACTATATTCATTTCTTACCACTCCTTGCTAAATGTTTGTTTTGCAAATTATTGTTCGCTTTTGTTAAAACTATTTTATATTTTATTTTTTATTTTGTCAATACTTTTTTATAAAAAAATCAAAATTTTTGTTCGTAAAATTATAATCCATTTTTTCCCAATTATCAACTGTACTTAAATAAACAATTTGCTATATTTTTTTATGTTTTCAAATCTAATGGCAAAAAATAAAGCACTTAAAGTATCAACTTCAAATGCTTCACTTATTATATATTATTCAGCTGTGTTTTCTGCTTTAGCTTCTTCTACTGGAGCTTCAACTGCTGGTGCTTCTTCTTTTATAGGTTCTTCAGCTAATTCTTCTTTAACTGTAATTTCTCTGTTTTCGATTCTAGCTCCAACTTGTTCTTTAGTCTTAGCAGCTTTACCAACTCTGTCTCTTAAATAGAATAATCTAGCACGTCTTGCTTTACCAACTCTTACTAATTCTACTTTTTCAACTAATGGTGAATGTACTAAGAATGTTTTTT
>OLNW01004015.1_pt1 | contig 10796 bp, 7 predicted proteins | sample 1672121 | NCBI WGS metagenome assembly OLNW01 (sample SAMEA3136648, study PRJEB25190) | human gut metagenome
AGAAGTGCCATGCTGGCTACCACCACGATCCAGCGCCAGCCTACCAGCAAACGGAACATATATGTAATGTTCGGAAAAGATGCTGTCAGCAGGTCTACAATACGCTCACCGAATACAACAAGGATCAGCAGAATCAAAATCATGATCATCATGATCACGGTATATACACATGCGCGCAACCGCAGGAAAATATAATTACGGCGTTCCTTTACCCCATTGACCGTGTTCAGTCCGCGGATCAGCGCCAGCATTCCTTTTGCCGCCGACCAGATCGTCGCCAGAATAGACAGTGAAAGTGCTGTACCGGTTTTCTCATATACTTCATCTATTATACTGACAGACAGCGGTTCCATGTTCTGAGGCAGTATTTTCGTCACAAACATCATCAGCGTTGCTTTCGTGATCGGCGTGTATGGAATCGCACTGATCAGTAAAAGAAGCATTGGGATCAGCGATAAAAACGTAAAAAATGCCGCCGATGATGCATAAGCACTGATATGATGTTCATTCATCTGGAGGGAAAACTCCTGCCAGATCCGATATATCTTTCTTCTCATTCATTTACCCCTTCTATGCTGCACTCATAGAAAAATTGCAGGATTTGTTTATAGTCATAGCCCGCCTGTGCCATTCTTCTTGCCGCATTCTGACTCATACCGATCCCATGTCCAAAACCGCCGCCATACAGTGTATAAGAGATCACAACCGGAGCCTCCTTTGCTTTTTCTGTGGATATCCCGTCATCAGTCTCATAAACCGGCTCGATCACAAAAAAGGAGCTCGGCAGCATACCGTTGATCGTGCCTTTTTTACTGTAATCTGCCGATAAGGCGATCTCTGTATTTTCGCCTGCCAGCACATAACGGATATTCTGCTCGCCGCATACACGGTAGGTGTCTTCTGTTCCCTCGATCAGAAGCTCTGTCATCACGCCGCCTGTTGTACGTTTTACAGCCGTAAGTCCTGTTACCATGCCAAGCTTTTCCGGCTTTTCATCCACATAACCATTGCCTTTTTTTCGCCGGATATTGCCCGGACTCTTTTCATAACGCACCTGCAGATTGGCAAGCAAAAGTTCTGTATCCAAAGCCGTATCATACCGCCATCTGTAATACGTATCCTCTTGTTCAAAGCTGTCCGCATCCGCTGTTTTGATAAATGTGGCAAAGCTGTCCTCTTCTGCCAGCTTGCTGCCCTCTGCACTTTCCTGCGCATCAGAACTGTGTGCATCCGGATTCTGCGTATCCGACAGCATCTGCCCCTTTGCAATGTTTCTTGCCCGCAGATAACCGCCCGTTGCTGCCATTTCATCCCCATAGGTCAGATTCCATGCAGTCAGATCCGTTCCGTATCCGCAGGACGTCGAATAGAAATATGCGGTAACGGGCGTTCCGCCTGAAAGCAGCATCTGTCCTTTTGTCTCATACACAGCTTCACTCGTTTCCGATGCTTCCGCAATGTTATTGTATACCTGAAATGCCGCACTATCATCTACGTGCGCACCATAATTTTGCAGCCCCGCATGAAGCATATGCATATACGCATAGGTTCTGGCACAGACCGCCTGCGCCTTTAACGCCTCTGCAGGATAAGAAGCAGGCATTTCACTCGGTACCACAAACCGCAGATAGTCTTCCAATGCAAGTTCATTGATGAGCAGAAAGCCTTCGCCCGTCTTTTCTATCTCAAAGTTTCCCGGATAAACAGGTGTTTTCCCATTACGCAAGATCGAATCCACTGTTGTTTTGGCAGAAAGTGCCTGCGGTCTTGCATAGATCCTGTTTGCCGTTTCAAAGAGTGTACTGTCCGCCGCAATCTGAAGTGTTTCTCCCGGCTCCAAGGTCTGCACTTCTTTCAGTTCTCCTGTGCCATCCTCCGTGAGAAGATCCATCGCCGTATCACAATGAAGCGAAACCGTTTCATGCATCGCTCCTGCAAAATCATCTGTTTTTAAAAGTACACGGATTTGTTCCATCTCCTCCTGCTTTACCAGAAGTGCTGCTACAATCTTTCCTGTTTCATTTAATACAAAATCAGAAAAGGCATAACCGATCGTCAGATCCGAAATTTGGCATACAGTGGGCGTTCCAAGCAGGCTGTAACATTGCATATCTCCGGTCGTCTGTTTGACTCCCAGCTTTTCCAGTTCGATCGCATAGGTGCCATCCGCCTGTGTTTTTACACTGATCAGTTTATCATTCAGCTTTTGTTCGTATACTGTAACGCCGCTGACCGTTCCGTCCGTCAGTGTGATATCCGCGATCTGTCCGCTGCCTGACAGCGTATAACCGCCAAGCGGAACACTCCTAGATGCATCCCCCGAAAGTATTGTCAGTGTTTTTCCGTCATTTTCTGTAATATAACATTTGGAAAGCTCTTCTATAACAGGTTTGGGTTCTTCCGGAACCGGCTGCGGCTCCAAGCCGCCTTTGTGCCTGATCACAGAGATCAGCACGACGATCAGAACGGCAAGACTGACTACCAGAAGTACAAGCTGCCTTTTGGCATATGTATGTTTATTTGCATGCATGTTTCTATCCTCATGGCTTTCTGATGATCCAAAGCAAAGAAAACAGCCCCGAAGGACTGTTTTCTTTTGTCCCCAAAATGCTTTTCCTATATTTTGACTCCTAGCATATGGCTAGGTGGGTTACCGCAGCTGACACTTCTGCCGTCCTCTGACCCGTAGGTAAGGCGTGACATCCATGCAGCAATATAGGAGTCCCGTTTAAAGTAACTGTAGGTTCAAAATAATAGGAATTGGTAAGCACCTCAGGTTATGAATAGTATACTCAAATCAAAGCCGTTTTACAACTGTTTTTTCGTTGGAATTTTCAAAAGCATACGAAATGCCTGTGTCAAAATTTTTTTATTTTCTTTTTCTTCCTTATTCAGTCGTTTCATGATCGCCAGAATTTCCTTCAGATTCAGATCACTTAATGTCTTTGCACCGGTTTCCGTCAGCACACAGAAAAAGCTTTCCACAAATTCTTCCTTTTCTTCCGCATTCATCGACAGAATGAATTCACGAAGCGTATGATCGACCTTATAAGCAGAAGCTGAAATATCATCTACCTTCACAAAGGCATTTCTCTGCAGCTGCCAGGAAAACATATCATGCTGAAAAATACCCAACTGTGTACTTGCTACCACTTCATAACTTTCCTCATGCTCTAATAACATACCGATCACGGAGGACTGTGGCACGATCGTCCGGATCCGCTCGCTGATCTCTCCTTGACTCATCTGGTCAATTATATCTTTTGTAAAACCCGGACCGTCAAAATTATGCACCTGCATGATCCGTTTCTGGATCTCAGAACCGGTAAAGGCAGCAGCATACACTGCAATATTACCACCCTTGGAATGCCCACCAATTCTGAATTTACCACGTTTCTTTTTTGCAATCATTTCCAGATAATCCAGTGCCTGCAGCTGGGAAGGAACCGGTGCCTTGAAGCTCATATTAAAATCCTCTTTCCAGCCGACGATCGTATCATCGGTTCCGCGATAGGCAATATAATAGGAACCGTCTCCCAGATTGATCGTAATGGCTGAAAACTGTTTTTCTTCCTCTTCATCGATCTGATTCACATAATCAGATAAGATCATATCCCTGAAACGCGGCGTTCTTGACATCACATCCAGAAGCCGGAAGATGCTGTCCGGTACCAGACGCCCTGCTTTGATTTTTTCGTCCGCATGCAGCCTGTTAAACTGCTCCCCGGCTTCGCGGATCGTTGCTTTTTCTGTTTTCAGATCTGTTTCGATCAGTTCAAAATCAATATAAGATACCGTGCTGAGTATCAGACTGTCCACTTCATTAAAAGGATCCTGCGTCAGGTCAAGATCCCCACGCCAGTCAATATAGTCAAATATATTTGCCATTGCTTCTACCTTTCCGATGTTTCCTATTACGAATCCCGCTCTGATCAGCGGTCGTCAAATGCACTGCATAAATGCGTGTATTTTTCTCGTCGCCATAACAAGAAATCCGCAGCACACATATCGGCTATGTGGCTGCGGACTCTCTAAAACATGTTTTAAGTGTACGTTGTATACGCGGTACAAGGTTTCATCACGGTCAGTTTTTACGAAACTCCTTGGAATACATATTAACCAAGCTGCCGTAAGAACCTGTTACTTACACCAATGTTATCTGCATTATGGCAGACCATGTCATAAAAGTCAAGCTTTTTTCGTAAGCAGCGCCACACCTGAACTGGAACCGATCCTGTCGCATCCCGCATCCAGAAAAGCCTCGAGGATCAGGGCTTCAAGGCAAGCCTCGCCAGCGGCGAGGATCTCAAGCGCATGCTGGGCGTGTATTTTGAGCAGAATGCCACCACGGAAAAATATGAGGATTACGACGGGGAACGCTGGATCATTCTGAATGACTGACCCGTGCCCCACAATTTAATTGATATGGCCGTCAGGAGAACTTCCGGGCCATATCAGGAAGAAACAGTGCGATAAAAGATCTCCTGCCGGCCTGGACAGGAGGTTTTTTCATTGCCGAAAAACAGAACAAAGAACTCTCCCCGGCCTGTGGTGGAGGAACCATATATCAAGGATTTCCTCGACATGGTCGCCCCCTCGGTCATCGACTTCAAGGTGGACCACTACCTGTGCGGCAACACCTGCCGCTGTGTATGGGCGCTGCGGGAGTACCCCACTTCTACCGATGAGCAGGCCATCCTGCGGCATCTGGGCGAGATGGACGGGGTCACCATCCGCATCTACACCCGGCAGGTCACCCCCAGTGAGGAGCGCCGGATCATCCACAACGCCGCCAACAAGCACCGAATGTCCCGCTCCAGCACCGAGGATCTCCAGCAGACTGTCACTGCCGAGGCCAACCTGCAGGATGTGGTTACCCTGGTCTCCTCCATGCACCGCAACCGGGAGCCGCTCCTCCACTGTGCGGTGTTCCTGGAGCTGACCGCCCCGGACTACGACGCCCTCAAGCTGCTCCAGACCGATGTGCTCACCGAACTGGTTCGCTCCAAGCTCAATGTGGACCGGCTTATGCTCCGTCAGCAGGAGGGCTTTGTTTCTGTTATGCCAGCCGGCCGCAACGCCTTCGGCGCCCAATTTGAACGGGTCCTTCCGGCCAGCTCGGTGGCCAACCTGTATCCCTTCAATTATTCTGGCAAGACCGATCCTCACGGATTCTACATCGGCAAGGACAAGTACGGGGCCAATATCCTCGTAGATTTTGATAAGCGGGATGACGATAAGACCTCCGCCAACATCCTGATCCTCGGCAACTCCGGCCAGGGTAAGAGCTATCTGCTCAAACTGCTCCTGCTCAACTTCCTCGAGGCGGGCAAATCCGTGATTTCCCTGGATGTGGAACACGAACAAAAGGATATGTGTGAGACGGTGGGCGGCTGCTTCATGGATCTGATGGGCGGCGTGTACCGCATCAATCCGCTGGAGCCCAAGTGCTGGGATGACGGCAGTGGCCCGGAGGACAGGGACGCGCCGGAGGCATTCCGCAAATCCACCCGGCTCTCCCAGCACATCTCCTTTCTCAAGGACTTTTTCCGGGCCTACAAGGATTTCTCAGACCGCCACATCGACGCCATTGAGATCATGGTGGGCAAGCTGTACGCCAAATGGGGCATCAGCGACAGCACCAACTTCGCCGGCCTCAAGCCCCAGGACTATCCCATCCTTTCCGACCTCTATAAACTCATTGAGCAGGAGTACAGAGAGTACGATGGGAACTGCCACCAGCTCTACACAGCGGAACTGCTGCAGGAGATCCTGCTGGGCCTCCACTCCATGTGCCAGGGCGCCGAGGCTCAGTTCTTCAACGGGCACACCAATGTGACCTCCTCCCGCTTTATCGTCTTCGGGGTCAAGGGGCTGCTGCAGGCCAGCAAGAATGTGCGCGGCGCCATGCTGTTCAACATCCTGTCCTATATGTCCGACCGCCTGCTGACCATCGGCAACACCACAGCGGCGCTGGACGAGCTGTATGTGTGGCTGTCGGATAATGTGTCGGTGGGTACCACCATCATCGAGTATATCCGCAACACTCTCAAGCGGGTCCGCAAGAAGGAATCCAACCTCATCATGGCCTCGCAGAATCTGGAGGACTTTGACCGGGAGGGCATCCGGGAGTTGACCAAGCCCCTGTTCGCTATCCCGCCCCACCAGTTCATCTTCAACTGCGGCTCCATTGACAAGCGGTTTTATATGGATCTGCTCCAGCTGGAGGAGGCGGAGTACAACCTCATCCGATTCCCCCAACGGGGTGTGTGCCTGTTCAAATGCGGCAACGAGCGGTATCTGTTGGAGGTTCACGCTCCAGCCTATAAGGAGGCGCTGTTCGGCACAGCGGGCGGGCGATGAATGTGGTTGGGTATGGAGGCGGAACGGACAGCACGGCAATGCTGGTAGGACTGTGGCGGCACCATGTCCCAGTCGACCTGATCCTTTTTGCCGATCCCGGAGCCGAGCAGCCGCATACCTATGCCTACCTGGACACCATGAGCCGCTGGCTGGAGAACCATGGGATGCCGGCGATCACGCGGGTGTGGTACACCGAGAAGAACGGCCAGAGGCTGACGCTGGAGCAGGAGTGCCTCCGCTCAGGAACGCTGCCCTCCATTGCTTATGGGTACAAAAAATGCTCCCTCAAGCACAAGGTTGCCCCGCAGGAAAAGTTCTGCAGGCACTACCAGCCCTGCATTGATGCCTGGGAGAAAGGAGAAAAGGTCGTCAAGTTCATTGGATACGATGCCGGAGAGGAGCGCCGTCTGCTCAACGCCCTTCCTCATGACCTTCAGGATAAAAAATACCAGAAGGAATATCCCCTGATGGAGTGGGGCTGGAGCCGAAAGGACTGCATCCAGGCGATCCGGGATGCCGGCCTTCCCCTGCCGGGCAAGTCTTCCTGCTTCTTCTGCCCCAGCATGAAGCGGTGGGAAATTCGGACATTGTACCACCGCTACCCGGATTTGCTGCGGCGGGCTTTGGCGATTGAAGACGCAGCCATGCCAAACCTCACATCAGTGCGGGGGTTGGGCCGGAACTGGGCCTGGCGGGATTTTATCTGCGCGGATGAAAATCAGCTGGCGATTCCGGGCGCTTTCTCAGATGAGGATCTGCCCTGTTCCTGCTGTATGAAGGGTGAACTGCCAACAGCAGATCTATAAAAGAGAAAGGAAATTCGAATGAAAAAAATTGAATTGGAGCAGTGGGAGCCGTTTCCGGGAGATCCCCGGAGGATGCAGTATGCCGGTCAGCGCGTCGCACAGGAAGTCTTCGAGGAACTGAAGCACCGTCTGGAAAGTATGGGATATCTTCCGGACGAGTATTTTCTCATGGACCGGGAATGGGAAAATGGCCGGGAGATCCCCAAAGACGCCGACATCTTCTGTACCACCGACTACGGCGGCAACGAGGGCGTCTATTTAGATGTGTACCTGAAGTGGTATGAAGACAGCCGCCCCGTCACCAAAAGTTTCATCACCGGCAAGACGCTGGGCGAAACCGGCGCAGATCTGGACCGGATGTTCCTCATCTCCTCCGCCATCACCAAGGCGTTCCACGGGGACGGCGAAACCTATGCCCGACATCTCCGTCAGGGTGAGCGGGCGGAGCCGGAGGGCATGATCGTCCACCTGAATCCTACGGAGCAGCGCACCATCATCGAGGCGCTGGTGGAACAGCAGGAACGCCAGGAACAGGCCATGTCCCAGACGGAACAGCTCCTGCGGCGGATGACCGGGAGCATCACCGCCTATATGGATGAGGTGGGACGGTACCCCCTGCACATCAGCGACTACGATAAAACCGTGTTGGCCATTCGGGACGGAGAATTTGACGCCTTCAAAAACCTTTATCCCAGGGTATCAGACCAGACGGATGACCTGCTGATCGAGGTGGCGGGACGCCCCGGTGTCGTGGGAGGAAATATGACCCTGATACTTCTTGCGGCGGTGGAGAGGTTTTCCCCGGAGGCATATCTCACTGCCTGTAAGCGGGCGGTGGAAACGGGAGACAGTTGGCGGGTACAAACATTGGTGAAGGAATCAGAAGGCCGCCTCTCGGAGCCGCTCCCCTCCCTCCACGGTGAGGTGATCCTCTATGCCTATACAAATAACTGCCGGAACATCGCCAAAGACCTGATCGCCCAATGCACGCCGGAGCAGATTGCTTCTGTGCCCCCGAAGCTTCTCCGCTGGGTTGCGGAAAAGCTGGACTTCCAGACCGCGGTGGATCTGGTGGACAAGGGCGTCCGACCGGGCGATGAGGTGGCCGGCATCCTGCGCACCCTCACGGGCCAGCATCAGGAGTGGATGGCAGAGAGACTGCTGGAACACGGGATGCCGGTGGAGCCGGACAACTACGACGCGCTCTATGCCTGTGTCAGCAATCAGGCGGTCGGAGCCGCCAAGCTCCTGCTGGACCGGGGAATTGATCTGGAGCAGTACCAGCTGTGGGCGGAGCATCGGCCCAAAGGCGATGGGTACACGGAAACCATGGAGGAGCTGGCCGCGTACTGGTCTGAACTGCAGAACAGTACGCAGCCAGAGGATTCGCCCATGAAAGGTATGAACCTATGAGTGCCACCGTTGCAGCGGCCGTCAAAGCGGCGATAGTAATTCTTTCCAATGAGGAAGCCCGCAAAAAGGTGGGCTGGGGCATTGTGGCTATCCTTTCCCCGCTGATCGTTCTGGTGGTTCTGCTTTGCGCCATCCTCTCAGGAACCTCACAGCACAATGTGTCCGCCGTGGAGCTGTGCTTCCACGGCGGCTCCATTTCCGCCAGCGCCACGCCGGAGTACCAAAGATACATCGAGGATATGCGGAACAGCTTTGACCAACTGGACGAAGTGATCGCGGAGATCAATAGTCAATGCGAAGATGGAAAAAGCCTTGACGATACCCGCGTCAAGGCCATTTTTTATGCTCTGTATTTCGCCGCAGAACAGCCAGATACAGATGGCATCCATGAGTTTGCGGACTGTTTCGTGGATTATGAGGAGCGAACCCGAACGGTTACCACCACCGACGAAGAAGGCAATGAGGTGGAGACCACAGAAACCTACATGGTGGCCGTTCCTATTGAAGACCTGGCTGAAATTTATGAGCGGATCAGCCATGCCATTGGAGTCGAGGTCACCGCGGACCATCAGGCCAACGCTGACAGTATCTATCATCTCATCCTTTATGGCAGCCCCAGCGGGGAAAGCGGCGGCTGGTTCCCTGGGGCTGATGTCCCGTTCATTGGGGTGGATGGCTTCTGCTCTCCCATCGGAGCAGGCTGGGAGTCCGTGGTCACCTCGGAGTTCGGGTATCGCAGCGACCCCTTCACTGGCGAGACACGGGGACACACCGGGATAGATCTGGCAGTACCCACAGGCACCCCTATCCGGGCCGCACTGCCTGGGACGGTCACAGTTTCCCAATATAACAGCAGCTATGGTTACTATGTGATAATCGACCACGGCAATGGACTATCCACCTTGTATGGCCACAATTCCCGTCTACTGGCCCAGGTTGGCCAGACAGTGGAGGCTGGGGATATCATTTCCCTCTCCGGTTCCACTGGGAGGTCTACAGGTCCGCATCTGCATTTTGAAGTGCGGGTCAATGGGGAGCGTACCAATCCCCGCTATTATTTACCGAAGACTGGAGGATGATATTTTGCGGCTGAAACTTCAATTGCCGGCCAAGGCCGGACGCTTCCACATCTTTGAGTGTGAGGCAGTTCGGCTGGTTACGCTGCCGGACGAGGAATTCCAAGACTTTTTGAATGGCCCTCACCAGGATGGCCGCTGGGCTGCAGAGCCGTTCTATGCTGATGAACACGGTAGACGGATCTACCAGGGCGTCCTCGTTTTGGGAGAGGGGCATAAAGACGGAGTTTTTGCCTATGATGGGGGGAAACACTTTGCCTACTTGCCCGGAGCAAGAGCGGTGGTTGATTCCATTCTGGAGCAGGCAGTGGAAAAGATCATCAGGGAGGGAGCGGAAAACACCAACGAGGGTAGCTGGTGCTATTATTTCAGTGAGCTTTATGAGCAAATGGGATTGGTGATAGAGGACGGGAACGGCTTCGATACCATGCTCCTTGAGAAGCTGGAGCAGCGGCCGGAGGCGGCGGATGTCACCCTGACGGACGAGTGCTTTGATGTCTGCTATTATCTGGACTACTGCAAAAACCTGGCGCCGGAGCAGCCCGCCCCCTCTCTTTCCGCAGAGCGGAAGGAGGAGATCATATCAGGCATTCTGAACTATATGGCAGAGTATTTCGATGACAGCAGCCTCTACGATATCCTTCATAACACATTGGAAATCTGCAACGATGAAATTGGATGCCTCGGCTTCGCTCTGTATGATGAATATGTGGACGAGCAGATCGAAGCATCTGAGGTGCAGTCTGACCTTCTCCCAAAATCAGGGAAGCTGGTGAATCTGCTTTCCGCCTATGAAGAATTACAACAGATCCCAGATGAGGAACGAATCACCCGCCTGGCTCCAGGGGCTTTCGGTTACTGCCTTGACCCAAATGTGCCGGATGAACGGCTTCATACCGCGTACCAGCAGGCTCTGTCCGCTCTCGAACTGGAGAGCGATGAAATCCAGGAGGCCGAGAGCTTCACCTCCCGTGATGAAATCATTTCCCGTATGCGGGACTGCCTGTTAGCTAAGGAGCTGACGGCTGGAGACAAGGTGCTGTTTGTCGCTACCGAGCCATATGGAGGCCCCGGCGATTTCGATCTACGCGGTGGAGTAATAGAGAGCGTGGATGAAAAGGACAAGACTTGCTCTGTG
>OLNW01004018.1_pt1 | contig 10786 bp, 14 predicted proteins | sample 1672121 | NCBI WGS metagenome assembly OLNW01 (sample SAMEA3136648, study PRJEB25190) | human gut metagenome
AACAGGGAAAACGACCGTGGATTTAAGTGACTTGCGTTATGACCGGTTTAAAGCTAAAATATGATCAGATGACTCCGTAGGAAAGAGAAAACGGAAAGATAGATTAGTTCAGGAGATACGGTATGATCTGGAAAAAGGACAGGCTTCGTCCAACGCAACCTTACTTTGTGTTTGATACACTGGATTTTTATCAGGAAATTTATTTAAAACAGGGAATATCGCACTTTTACAGTTATCATATTGTGGAAAACACTCCGTTACGGGCTGTTCCGGATGGCTGCATCGATCTGTTTTTTGAATATGAAAAGGATCACATGCAGGGATATGTGTGTGGGACACCGTTAGAGTACACCTGTGCGGAATGCGAAGGTAAGGAAGAAGTGTTTGGAATCCGGTTTATGCCGGGAGTCCAGCCGGAACTGATCGGTTGTACGATGCGGGAGCTGCTTGGAAAGAAAATTCCGATCGAATCGGTCTTAAGAGGAGATTTCGGCTGGCTGAAGAAATTAGAGGAAGAAAGAGATTTTTACCAGAGGATCCGTATCTTTATCGAGGCATATACAAAAGCGGAGAAGAGGCGGGAAAAACCATTTGGAAAGCAGGAAATGGTGCAGTCCATCAAACAGATGGTCTATGAATCGGATGGTAAAATAAAAGTCGCTGAAATGCAGGAGAGAACCGGATATTCGGTTCGGTACATTAACAAAGTATTTATTGAGGAAATGGGATTTTCGCCCAAAACATTCTGCAAGATCATACAGTTTCAGAGGGCATTGGAATTTTTGAATTATGGCGCGCCGGATAAAATGACGGATGCAGCAGTATTTTTAGGATATTATGACCAGCCACAATTTATACATGATTTTTCCAGATACGCAGGGATCACTCCAAAGAAATATCTGAATCTGGTCGAAGAACAGCATTATAAAAACAGGATCATACAAAAAGAATGAACAACGTAGACAAAGGCGTCTGACAGGAAAGTCAGGCGCTTTTTGCTTTTTATAAAGGAGGAAATGATATGGGATTTTCGCAGATTGAAGTAGTTACATCCATGAACCGGCTGCAGAATTTGAAAGCAGCGTTAAGTAAATTAGGCGTTAGCGGAATGACCGTGGTACAGGCGATCGGTTGTGGGGTACAAAAAGGAACGTTTGAGTATGAGGCTGAGCAGAATAAGGAAATGGAGCTGCTGCCAAAGCAGATGATCCTCATTGTGGTAAAAGATGAGATCATTGATGTGGTGGTCGAGACGATCAAGAAAGAACTGTATACCGGGCACATCGGGGATGGAAAAATTTTCATTGTTCCACTGACCAATATCATTCGAGTCCGGACAGGCGAAGAAGGCGAGGATGCGCTGTAAGTACCAGGTGCAGGGAGGATCCTTAGATCAGGAGGGATTTATATGGATGAAAAAAAATTAGGACTGCCAAGTGTAGTGTCTACAGGGGTCGGACTGATTGTTGCGACAAGCTGTCTCATGTCACTTGGACAGGGCGCGGGAGCGCTTGGCACAGGATTTATCGTTTCTATGGTTTTGGCGTGTGCGATCAATATCTGCACAGCGCTTTCGATGGCTGAGCTGAATGCGCTTATGCCAAATCTGACCGGTGGTCTGGCGCAGTACACGCTTGCCGGAATTGGACCGTTTGTTACGATCGTAACCATGGTGGGCGGCTACATTGTTTGTCAGTCGATTGCAGGATCGGTCGAATGTGCCATGTTTGGAAACGCGATCAATTCGGTATTTCATACAGGGATACCATCCAGCGTCTTTTGTATCCTGCTGCTGGTGGTTTTGATCGTTGCGAATCTGCTTGGGATCGATATGTTTGCAAAGATACAAAACGTTGTGGTGTACGGACTGATCATTTCACTGGTTGCAATGGGGCTTCTTGGAATACTGGGGCTTGGAACCGGAGAGACGGTACAGCAGCCGATGAATCTGGCGGGCTCATTTTCGGATACGTTTTCGTTACTTGGCCTTGCGTTTTTCCTTTTTATCGGCAGCGAATTTGTGATTCCGATTTCAAAAAATGTAAAAAATGAGCGGAAAAATGTTCCGCTCGGAATGGTCATGAGCCTTTTGATCATACTTGTCATGCAGATCCTCGTGGTCTGTGGAATGGGAAGATATTGCAGATGGGAAGACTTGGAAAGCAGCGCTTCGCCTCATATTTTATATGGATCTTCACTGCTTGGATATGCAGGATCGCTGTGGATGATCGCGGTTTCCGTATTTGCGGTGATCAGCACAGTTAATTCTGCGATCAGCTTTTTGTCCTATATGTGTGCAGGTATGGCAAAGATAAGTCTGATGCCGGAAATTTTCCTAAAGAAAAATAAAAAGGGTGCGTATTATGTAGGCGTTCTGATGATCGGCACGATTATGATCCTTGTCAATGCGACAGGACTTTCCACGAGCGATTCGCTTTCTTTTATGATCACGTTGGCGATCGTATTCTGGATGGTGTCCTATGTGATCGCAAATTGTAATGTGCTGATCTTCCGAAAAAAATTACCGAAAGCGCCGCGCACATTTAAGGTTCCGCTTGGATCCGTGATCCCGGTCATAGGGATCGCAGGAAACCTTTTTATGATCTGGAACATTGATGGAAATCCGGTTGTCCGGACAAAAATATTTATGATCGACGGAGCGATTTTCCTTGTGCTTGCAGTTTATGCGGCATTTTGGTGCAGATACAAATTAAAGAAACCAATGTTTCAGCCGATCGCGATGCATGAAGTGATGGCAATGGAAAATACGTTGTATCTTACAGCGCATAAGAAAAGAAACAGCAGATAATAAGACAGGGAGGAAAAACAGATGGAATATCCAAAGATTGATTTTTTATATTTAAGTGAAGATGATATGATCGTAGCAGGTGTGAAGGACATGAAAAGCTGCGTAGAAGCGATGGAAGAAATGTTTAAGCTTATGAAAGTGGGAGATTATCGCATGGGCGGAGCCAATGGAAATTCCCACGGAAGTATGGTAATGTTCCCGGAAAAATCGCCGTTCCCAGAGATGCCGGTGGACGGCCCGGACCGCCGCTTTATGGCAATGCCGGCTTATCTTGGAGGCAAATTTGATATGGCAGGCATGAAATGGTACGGATCCAATGCGGCGAACAAAGAAAAAGGGCTGCCAAGATCCATCCTGATGCTCATATTGAATGACAAAGATACCGGAGCACCGTTGGCATTTATGTCCGCAAATATTTTATCGGCATACCGGACCGGAGCGGTACCGGGGGTCGGATTTAAGTATTTTGCAAAAGAAGATGCAAAGACGATCGGAATAGTCGGCCCCGGAGTCATGAGTAAGACGGCGCTGGCGGCAGCGGTCGCGGTAAGACCGACGCTTAAAAATGTCAAGGTAAAAGGCAGGGGAAAAGCTTCTCTTGAAAAGTTTATCGACCATGCGAAAAAGGAATATCCGGGATTAAATATATATGCGGTCGATACCATAGAGGAAGCCGTCCGGGATTCGGATATTGTTTCGGTATCAACCTCATCTCCAACCGGCGATCCGTCCTTGTATCCATACATTGCGGAAGAGTGGATCAAACCGGGTGCGATCATTGAATCGACAGCGGCGCTGCGTTTTGATGATGACTTTATCATCAACCGTGCACGGACCGTAACCGACAATATCATGTTGTACGAGGCGTGGGAAGAGGAAATGAAACCGAACGCATATCACACCATTCCGATTCCGGCAGTTCATGTGGAGGATCTGATCGCAGAGGGAAAAATGAAACCGGAACAGATCGACGACCTTGGAGATGTTCTTCTCGGAAATATTCCGGTACATAGAAAGAAGGATGAGGTTGTAATTTATTCGGTAGGCGGCATGCCGACGGAAGATGTTGCATGGGGCAGCGTTGTATATCGAAATGCACTGGAAAAAGGAATCGGAACAAAACTGAATCTCTGGGATACACCGAAAATGATGGTGTAAGAGGATGGGCAGCAATGATCAAGTAGTCATTGCTGTCTTTTTTCTGGTTTAATTACCGTTTATCATTTATAATAGATCTGTATTGTGCAGTTAGCAGTTTAGGATTTGCAGGAGGGAGCATATATGAGTGTATTAGGAAACATACTTTGGTTTATCTTTGGAGGATTTTTGAGTGGAATGTCGTGGATCGTGGCAGGCTGTCTGTGGTGCGTATCAATCATCGGCATACCGGTAGGATTGCAATGCTTCAAGTTCGCGGGGCTGGCGTTCTGGCCATTCGGAAAAGAAGTGGTATATGGCGGCGGGACAGTCAGCCTGATTGCCAATATCATCTGGCTGATCGTATCGGGAATTCCAATGGCAGTCGCAAATGCATTGGCAGGTGTTGTGTGCTGCATTACGATTATCGGAATACCTTTTGGAAAACAGTTTTTCAAGATTGCGAAGTTGGCGCTGATGCCGTTTGGAGCAGAGGTCAGGTAATATAGAAATGACGGGCTGTTGTCTGCAGATTGGAAGTTATAAGAGAAGGGATTGGTATGGAACGAAATATGCAGATCAGGGATATTATTCAAAAAAATCAGGGATATAATGGAAACAATTTGAATGTGCCGAAGTCATTAAAGGCAGCTGCACAGAAATTATGCCGGGAATATAATCAGACGATGCCGGACGAAGGAGAAAAGCGCAGCGAGATTCTGTATCAGCTGTTTAGAGAGTGTTCAGATCTGACATTTATTGAACCGGCTTTCCACTGTGATTATGGATTTAATATTTTCACGCATGGACTTGTCGTCATCAATTATAACTGTACGATCTTAGATACTTCTCCGGTACATATCGGAGAAAATGCTTTTATTGCACCGGGAGTGTGCATTGCATGTGCGGGACACTCGATCGATCCGGTGCAGCGGGCCGAAGGGATCAGTACTTCAAAGCCGATTACGATCGAAAAAGATGTATGGATCGGTGCCAATGCTGTCATATGTGGCGGGGTTACGATCGGTGAAGGAAGTGTGATTGGCGCGGGAAGTGTTGTGACAAAGAAGATTCCGCCGCGGGTGGTTGCTGCCGGAAATCCCTGCAAGGTAATCCGTGAAGTACGAAAAGAGGATAAGATTCCGGCAGAGGAACTGGCATTTTGATCTGTTCACCAGGCCGCTTTTATTTCAGATCAGAATGTGTCGATCGATAGCAGGGAAAATACAGGAAAATTGATAGAAACATATTGACTGTAAACCCTGTTTATAGCTTACAGTTGCCATATCAAACAGCAGAAGGAGAACGTTTTATGACAATGAAAGAGGTAGAACAGTTATTGGAAATACCCAGAGCAACTGTAAGATTTTATGAAAAGGAGGGACTCGTAAGTCCTGAACGGGGAGGAAATGGGTACCGGAATTATACGGATGAAAATGGGAAGCCGTATGATTCTTTTGCAAAGTGTATGAGAAATATGGTAATCGTGACAGGACTGGCAGGGTGTCTGGTGTGTATGATGGAAAGGGAATGGACACTTCACAATTTCCTGGATGGATTTACAGGCATCTTAAAGATTACGCTTGTGGAGGTTGTGCTGAGTGTTCCATTGTATTTCATTGGAAAGAAAATTCCGTGGGTTCGGAAGAATCGAAACAAGGTATTGATCGGGATCTGTGTTGTCTTAAATTTGTTATTGTTATTACTGGCAAATTTATTTGGAATCTAACTGGACTTGTTTTTTCAAGTCGCTATGGTGTTAGGATAAGAGCATTCAAGCGTCAATAAAATCGGAAGTTAATTGTACAACTTCATATTTTATTGATTAGAATAAAAAATAGATTGGAGAATTATGAGAGAAGAAGAATTATGGAAAGCATATTGCGAGAAAGAGAATATAGATATTGATACGCCTTATGAGGCGTGGGGATTTGGAGGTGCACCTGATAAGCTGGCAGACCTTGTATTAAAGGGAATTAAGACAGCAACTGCATCTGGATATGATTTGTATTTTATTGAAGGAGAAGAGGAACCATTACCACAGCCAGGTGATTATAGTGTTATTTTAAACTCAAAGGATGAGGCAGTTTGTATTATTCAAACCACTAAGACTACAGTGGTTCCATTTGATGAAGTATCAGAGGAGCATGCCTACAAGGAAGGTGAAGGAGACAGAAGTCTTGCATACTGGAGAGTGGTTCATGAAGAATTCTTTACAAAAGAATTTGAAGAAACAGAAATTGAATTCAATGGACAAACAAGAATTCTTTGTGAGGAGTTTAAAGTAGTTTACAAGGCGATTGATGTAAATTAAATTATTAATACGTGAATTTATGAACTTCCAGTTTGCAGAATTAAGAAAATTGGTAATTGTGAGGAGAAAAGCATGAATATAAAGCAATTTTGGAAAGCTGTTCTTGCCCAGGATGAGGAAGAAATCAGAAAATATTTCCACAAGGATGCCTATGTAAATTGGCATTGTACTAACGAACATTTTACTGTGGATGAATATATTATTGCGAATTGTGAGTACCCTGGAGAATGGGATGGAATTATCGAACGGACAGAAATGGTAAATGAGTTAATTATCACCGTTACGCAAATCTATCCCAGGGATAAAAGTATTTCTTTCCATGTAACTTCCTTTATTCAAACAAAAGATGATAAAATCATAGCAATGGACGAATATTATGCCGATGATGGAAGTGCACCGCAGTGGAGATTGGACAAGCACATAGGAACATCCGTTAAATAGTTTCCAGTTTGTTGAACTGGATCATTCAAAATTTGCGGAAGGAATAAATTTGGTTCTGGCATTGAAGCAATATTATACGCACCATATGGGGGTTAAGTTATACTCAAATTCTGGATTTGTTCATAATGAAAATTTTATGCAATATAAACTATAGTTTAAAAAACGGCATCTTGAGAGGTGATGTAATGAGTAAAACATATGAATTTTTGAAAGAATGTGGTTATTTTTAATAAATGGTGATTTCCCTGCGGGGAGGCCATTTGGTGCTGTAATGGAGTATGACGGCAAGTTATTTATTTCTACAAATGACGGAAACAGCGTACATAAACAATTAAGAGATAATGGAAATATTCAGATAGTTGCCAAAAAGGAGGCAACAAGGGAATGGATAAGAATAACGGGCAATCCGTAAAATCACAGATGCCGATAAGAAAAAATATCCGATTTTTGACGACAGTCATTCTGCGTGAAGTGTTTCATAGGAAATGGATCAGGACTTGAGGGAAAACAAGAAATAGGAAACCTTCGAATTTACAGAGGTAAAAAATTTGAAAATTGTTACAATATGTGGAAGCATGAAATTTGAAAATGAGATGAAAAAAGTGGCTTTCATTTTAGAGACGAAACATGATATGAGTGTGTTGCAATGTGTCTATAACGAAGACAAATTGGAACTTGGTGAAGATGAGATAGCTGCTTTAAATTCGGCACATTTAAAAAAGATAGAACTTGCAGATGCGGTTTATGTAGTTGATCTTCATGGTTATATTGGTGAACAGGTAAAGAAAGAGATAGCGTTTGCCAGGAAGCTTGGTAAGGAAGTAATTTTCCACACCGAATTCCCGGCAAACAGTTAAGCAGTTTCCTTTTGACGTTCTCTGAAAATTGTGCTAGTGTTAGTTAGTGACATCTAACTATCAGATCAATGTTAAGGAGAACTTCTTATGACACCAGAAAAATATAAACAGCTCTCGATCAAAGAATTTACACAGGCAGCTAAGATCTACGACAGCGGACACGCCGGGATTTATGAATTATGCAAGGACGACTACCCGCCGATCCTGGCAGAACTGGAAAAAGAAACGTTTCACGCTGTGCTTGACTGCGGCTGCGGAACCGGGCCAATGATTCAGCTGCTTCATGAAAAATATCCGGAGAAACATTATGTCGGTCTTGATCTCACGCCCGAGATGATCCATGTCGCGCAGGCAAAAAATCTCTCCAATACGGAGTTCCTTGTGGGCGACAGTGAGAATCTGCCTTTTGCGGAGGAGTCTTTTGATGCGGTCATTTGCTCGAACAGTTTCCACCACTATCCGAATCCGCAGGACTTTTTTGACAGTGCATACCGCGTTTTGCGAAAAGGCGGACGCCTGATCCTCCGGGACTATACTTCCTCGAATTTCATAATCTGGCTGATGAACCATCTGGAAATGCCGCTGGCAAATCTGTTTGGACACGGCGATGTGAAAATACGCAAACCGGAAGAATTCGTTGCCATGGCAGAAAAAGCCGGCTTCACAGTGCTGACGATGGAGAAGCAGAAAGGCTTCCGCGCACATCTGGTTGCACGGAAATAACGGAGTTTATAAAGATATTGACATATTCCCCAAAATGGTTATAATTCAAACTGTTTGAATTATAACCATTTTTTCTTCAAAGGAGATGACGATATGGATGACAGCTTACACTACATGATCATGGCGAATCAGATGCTGGTACAGAAAGCGTTGCTGGAGCAGCTCAAAGATACCGGGCTTACGATCGGTCAGCCAAAGATCCTTGATTATCTGAAAGAACATGATGGCAGTAATCAAAAAGAGATTGCAAAGGCGTGTTTTCTTGAGGCAGGTTCTTTAACGATCATTCTTAATAAAATGGAAGAGAAGGGACTGATCGAACGCAGAACATTAAATGGAAACCGGCGCAGCTTTCATATTTTCATGACGGAGGAAGGAAAAAAGAAGCAGCAGCTGGTAGACAAAGCTTTTTTGAAAATAGAAGAAAAAGCTCTGGCAGATATTTCCGGGGAGCAGTATGAACAGTTTATAGCTGTGTACAGGAAAATATATGCAAATTTACAGGATAAAACAAACGAATGATATGTGTATCAGAAGGAAGAAACGGATCAGTAATGAATAAGTTAAAAAGATATCTTTTGTTTCTCGTGGGACTATTTATAAACGCGCTTGGTGTCAGCCTTGTGACAAAGGCGAGTCTTGGAACATCACCAATTTCATCGATTCCCTATGTGTTAAGTCTTAATTTCCCGTTTACGCTTGGAAATTTCACCATTGTATTCAGCATTTTTCTTATACTGTTGCAGATACTGATTTTAAGAAAAAACTTTAAAATGGAAAATATCCTGCAGATACCGGTGTCCATTGTGTTCGGATATTTCATCGATTTTACCATGTATCTGTTTTTCTGGGTAAATCCGGAGAATTATTTTGTAAAACTGATCGCGCTTCTTGCGGGCTGTATCATTCTTGGATTCGGCGTTTATCTTGAAGTGGTAGCAGATGTAGTTATGCTGCCGGGTGAGTCATTTGTCCGTGCCATCGTGCAGACATGGAATACGAATTTTGGAACGACCAAGATCCTGTTTGACTCGTCCATGACGATCATCGCAGGTGTTCTCTCCTTTGTCTTTTTCGGAAAGCTGAACGGAGTGCGTGAAGGTACGATCATTGCAGCACTGCTTGTCGGTTTTATCGCAAGACTGTTTGGAAAACATCTTGAATTTATCAAGCCGTATCTCTTCCCGGAGGAGTATAAAACGAAGGGTGCAGGGGAGACGCAGGAGAAGAAGAACGAAGAAACGCAGCATAAAAATGTGATAGTCATCGGAAGACAGTATGGTTCCGGTGGACATGATATCGGAAAAATGCTGGCGGACAGATTTGGCTATAAGTTCTATGATCAGGAGATCATTGAGATGGTTGCAGGAACCACGGGAATGACATCTGAATTTATCGGTAAGAGAGAAGAGTCCATGACAAACAGCCTGTTGTATGATCTGGTCAATCAGATGTATCAGTATGGAAGTGAAAAGGAAGAAGCTCCGAAGGATAAGATCTTCGAGGCGGAGTCACAGGTGATCCGGGAACTGGCAGATAAAGGAAACTGTGTTATCATAGGAAGATGTTCCGATTATGTTCTAAGAGATGACAGCCGGGTCTTAAAGGTATTTTTCACGGCACCGATAGAGAGCAGGATCAAACGTGTGATGAACCGGCTCGGAATAACTGAAAAAGAGGCACAGCACAAGATCAGCAGGGAGGATAAGATGCGCGCGGACAATTATCGCTATTATACGGGCAGAATGTGGGGCGCGGCGGCTAATTTTGATATTACCTTAAATACGGATCTTGGTATGGAATACATTGAAAAATGTATGAAAGGCGCATTATAAAATAAAAATCAGGAAGTAGTAGTGGGGGACAAAACGATCCACCATCGAATTGGCTTACATTTTCGGGGGAGAAACTTACACTTTCGTAAGATTGCGGTTTCTTCAATTTGCACTTCAATATGCAGTGTGTTAAAATGTGAATTAGTTCTAACTAACCAAAGAACGAAAATATATCGTAGAAAATGTACGGACTGGGAGTGGAAGAAATGAAAGTATATGAATTTGGAGATCAGGAGAAGCCGGTTATCATGCTTTTTCCGGGAACCTGCTGTTACTGGAAAAATAATTTCGGACATGTTCTCGACCTTCTGCAGCAGCACTTTTACACGCTGGTGGTAAGCTACAGCGGGTTTGATGAAACAGAGAACACGACATTTGTTTCCGAGCTGGATGAGACAGAAAAGATCGAAGCGTTTATCAAAGAACGGTTTGACGGGAAAATATTCGCGGCATACGGCTGCTCACTCGGAGGTTCGGTCGTATCTTTGCTGGTGAGCCGGCAGAATGTCCATATCGATCATGCGATGATCGGTTCCAGTGACATGGATCAGGCGCCAAAGTGGCTGGCAAAATTAGAGACAGCGCTCATGATACCGCTGTTTTATCCGCTGATCACCGGAAATGGAAGCTCCGGATTGGAAAAGAAACTGGAGAAGAAAATGAACGAGGA
>OLNW01004025.1_pt1 | contig 10778 bp, 7 predicted proteins | sample 1672121 | NCBI WGS metagenome assembly OLNW01 (sample SAMEA3136648, study PRJEB25190) | human gut metagenome
AGGGGAGATTTATTGGCATAGATCAGGACCAAGATGCAATAGTTGCTGCGAGTGACAGGCTGGCCGCCTACGAGGACAGAGTGACGATCATTCGCAGCAATTATTGTTACATGGCTAATGAACTTCACAGCCTGGGAATCCAGAAAGTCAACGGAATTGTTTTAGACCTGGGAGTTTCATCGTATCAGCTGGACAATGAAGAGCGGGGATTTACCTATCGGACAGATGCACCTCTGGATATGAGGATGGATCAGAGGCAGAGCAGGACAGCCGCTGATATTGTCAATGGTTATGAAGAGAAAGAACTGTACCGTATCATTCGTGATTACGGTGAAGATAAATTTGCAAAGAATATAGCGAAGCACATTGTGGCGGCCAGACAGCAGAGTCCGATCCGCACCACCGGAGAGCTGACAGAGATCATTCGTCAGTCTATTCCGATGAAGATGCAGGTAACCGGAGGACATCCGGCGAAGCGGACGTTTCAGGCAATTCGCATTGAGTTAAACAGAGAACTGGATGTTCTCAGAGAATCACTGGATGGAATGATCGATCTCCTTGATGATGGAGGAAGAATATGTATTATCACGTTTCATTCTTTAGAGGATCGTATTGTTAAGACGATCTTCCGCAAAAACGAAAATCCATGTACATGTCCATCGGACTTTCCGGTGTGTGTATGCGGCAAAAAATCCAAAGGAAAAGTTATCACCAGAAAGCCTATTCTTCCAACGACAGCAGAACAGGAAGAAAACCCAAGATCTAAAAGTGCAAAACTGAGGATTTTTGAGCGGAGATTTTCAGACTGAAATATAGGAGTTGAAGGGCGTAGATGGAAAGGACAAACAGGGCAGTTACAAACAGAAAAGGCAAAGTAAATGCAAGAAATGCCCGTGGGATGTATATAGATGGAAATACAGTAAAGAGACTGCAGGAGGTGCCGGGACGCAGACCGGCGGCTTCCCGGGAGCAGTCTGTGAAGCATAGAAGTACAACACGCACAGTAACAGCCGGCACTCAGAGAATAAGTCGTGAGACCAGGCGTAACCGTGAGAAGGCAATGAGTATGGGACGTGGATTTGTAACGTTCCTGGCAGTTGTAAGTGTGGCAGTGTTGTTTTGCTGTGTCAACTATCTTCAGCTGAAGGCAGAGCTGACAGGAAGGATTAAATCCGTAGCAGGCCTGGAATCCGAATGGGCTCAGCTTAAAGAAGAAAACGATGCATATGAAAGTCAGGTGACATCGGAAGTTGATCTGGATCAGATCAGAGAAACCGCGATCGGCCGTCTGGGAATGAACTATCCCACTGACAGTCAGAAGAAGACTTACAGTGTGCCAAGCAGCAGTTATGTGAGACAGTATCAGGATGTACCCTGAAAGTAAGAGGTGAGAATTTGAGCGATACCAGACAGAGGAAACGTAAGAAACCTCAACCAAAAATCAATCATACCATGCGGGGAAAGCTAGTAGGACTATTTGCAGTAGTAATACTAGCTTTAGTTTGTTTGTTGGGACGTATTACGTATATTAATGCGACCAGTGGAACCAAGTATAAAAAACGAGTGCTTCTGCAGGCACAGCAGTCCTATCAGAGCAGTGTACTTCCGGCCAAGCGAGGCAATATTTACGATTGCAACGGAAATCTCCTTGCTACAAGTCAGAAGGTTTATACAGTGATCCTGGACTGTAAGGAAGTCAATGATGAAAAGCATGACTATGTAGATGCGACGGTCAAGGCACTTGTAGATGTTCTGGGGATTGATGAGGATGATATCCGAAAGAAACTTACAGATCCTGCAACAAGCTCCAGCCAGTACCAGATCCTCAAAAAACAAATAACAATGGATCAGAAGAAAGCATTTGAAGAATATGCTTCTCCCGGTGAGGACAGCGGTCTTTCCGAGAAAGAACTGGAAGAACGTGCAAATGTACAGGGAGTCTGGTTTGAGGAAGATTATCTGAGAATCTATCCTTTTGATGAACTTGCCTGTGATACCATCGGTTTTACTCTTTCGCGAGAAACAGCAGATGCTGGGCTGGAAGGTTATTATAACAGTACCCTGATGGGAACGGATGGCCGTCAGTATGGATATATCAATGATGAGTCAGATGCTGAACAGACGATCATGGAGCCAGTAACCGGGGAAAGTATCGAGACGTCGCTGGATGTGGGAGCACAGCAGATTGTAGAAAAATATGTCAATGGCTTCAAAGCCAGCATGGGTGCCAAGAACATTGGTGTGATCGTAATGAGGCCGTCAACCGGCGAAATCATCGCCATGGATGGAGGAGACAGATATGATCTGAATAATCCAAGAGATATGTCACAGGTGTATTCTCAGGAAGAAATCGACAAAATGTCAGATGAGGAAACCGTGACGGCATTGAATGCCATGTGGGGAAATTTCTGTGTAACAGATGCTTTTGAAGTAGGATCCGTTGTAAAGCCAATCGTCATGGCAGGTGCCCTGGAGAAAGGCAAGATCTCAGCAACGGATACGTTTAACTGCGATGGCGGCGAAACCTTTGGTGCAAACGGAGATACCTATATTAAATGTGCGGTATGGCCGGATGCACATGGAACGGAGACCTTAAGGGAGGTCATTGCAAACTCCTGTAATGATGGAATGATGCAGATCGCAGCCAAAATGGGGACAGAGGCTTTCCTGAAAGCACAGAGTCTGTTTAATTTTGGTTCCCGTACAGGAATCGATCTTCCGAATGAGGGGGCGGGCGTTATCCATACGACAGAGACCATGGGAGAAACGGAGCTTGCCTGCTCGGCATTCGGTCAGGGATTTACCTGTACGATGCTTCAGGAGATCAATGCAATGTGTTCGGTTATCAATGGCGGATATTATTATCAGCCGCACCTGGTAACTGCAATCAAGGACAGCAGCGGAGGTACGGTCAGAACAATTAATCCGGTGCTTCTCAAACAGACAATCTCTTCTGACATTTCGGCAGATATTCGTTCTTACATGCAGGCCAGTGTTCTGGAAGGTACAAGCCGCACCTCCAAGGTAGAAGGCTACAGTTCTGGTGGTAAGACAGGTACTGCCGAGAAACTTCCGCGAGGAAATAAGAAATATATCGTTTCTTTTATTACCTTTGCACCGGTGGAGAATCCGCAGGTACTTATGTATGTGGCTGTAGATGAGCCGAATGCGGAGGAACAGGCAGACAGTAAATATCCTCAGTATATCGCACAGGGAATCCTGTCAGAGCTGCTTCCGTATCTGAATGTAACACCGGATGAATCAGAGGATGGAACCATCCCGAAAACAGAGTTGTGGGAAGGATTTAAGGGAAATCTTGTGGATGCCTCTGGAAACACTGTGGATGTAAATGTGGGCACGGATGATGAAGGTGATCTGAAAGAAGCAATTTCAGATACAAACGTGCCGGAACCACCAGAAGACAGTGAAGAAGATGCTGAACAGGACAATGATATGGAAAGTGAAGGTCTTACTAATGAGGAGGCCGGACTGGACTAAGATACGGTGATTCCCTCCGGGGACTGGACATATAATAGTATGACAGTCTTCGGGGGGATTTTTTTATGAAAAAAAATCTGACTTTTCATAAAAAAAAGGTATGGACAATTTTTCTTTTATGTGCAGTCATGATGCTGGGGCTGGTAGGAAGACTTGTTTATCTGATGGGGGTCAGAGCGGACTATTATAGTGAGAAAGCACAGGAACTCCATGAGAGGGAACGACCGATCAAAGCAGCGCGGGGAAAAATAGTGGATGCGAAGGGAAAAGTTCTTGCATCAAATAAGATTGTCTGTACGGTATCTGTCATTCACAGTCAGATTAAGGAGCCGGAAAAGATCATTTCCCTGTTGTCGCAGAAACTGGAACTATCAGAAGATACAGTGCGAAAAAAAGTAGAAAAAATATCCTCCATAGAGAGAATACGGACAAATGTAGAAAAAAAGGTGGGAGATGAAATACGAAAGGCCGGTCTTGCGGGGGTAAAGGTGGATGAAGACTACAAGCGATATTATCCATGGAAATCGCTTGCCTCCAGAGTCCTGGGATTTACAGGAGCAGACAACCAGGGAATCATAGGTCTTGAGGTGGAATATGAAGATGTGCTGAGCGGTGATTCGGGCAAAATCCTCACGACTACTGATGCGAGGGGAATCGAACTGGATGGAGTCGGAGAAAACCGGAAAGAACCCAAGACAGGCAGCACACTTCGAACCAGTCTGGATATCAGCATACAGGAATATGTCCAGCAGGCTGCTCTGAAGGTTATGGAAGAAAAAGATGCTGAAAGAGTTTCGATTCTTTTGATGAACCCTCAGAACGGAGAAATCTATGCCTGTGTAAATGTGCCGGAATTTGATCTGAATCACCCGTTTGAACTGAATACAGATGCGGATACTTCCGGTCTGAGTGCAGAGAAGAAGCAGGAACTGCTGAATCAGATGTGGAGGAATCCCTGTCTGAATGATACCTATGAACCGGGTTCTACATTCAAGATCATCACAATGGCAGCAGGTCTTGAGGAAGGGGCTGTAACTATGGAGGATCGTTTCTACTGTCCCGGATACAAGCTGGTCGATGACAGAAGGATCCACTGTGCAAACAGGAGAGGACATGGTTCGCAGAATTTTGTAGAAGGAGCACAGAATTCCTGCAATCCCGTATTTATCGAAGTAGGATTGAGACTTGGGGTGAAAAAATACTATCAATACTTCAGAAAATTCGGACTCCTGGAAAAAACCGGCGTTGATCTTCCGGGAGAGGCGGGTACGATCATGCACAAGCCTCAGAATATGGGAAATGTAGAATTGGCAACAGTTTCCTTTGGCCAGTCCTTTCAGATCACACCGATCCAGCTTGCGGCAACCGTGAGTGCACTGATCAACGGAGGACGACGGGTCACTCCTCATTTTGGAGTGGCGGTTGAAGATGAGAGCGGAGAAATTATAAAAGAGTTGGAATATCCTGTAAAAACAGGGATCCTCTCAGCCGAAACATCTGAGAAAGTCCGGTATATACTGGAAAAAGTTGTTTCTGAGGGTTCGGGAAAAAATGCAGCGATCGAGGGATACAGAATCGGCGGCAAGACGGCTACTTCACAGACACTTCCAAGAAGTGCCAACCGTTATATCTCTTCATTTCTTGGATTTGCTCCCGCAAAAGAGCCGCAGATACTGGCCTTATGTATCATTCATGATCCCAAGGGTGTCTATTATGGAGGAACCATTGCAGCCCCTGTTGTCCAGACAATTTTTGAGAACATTCTTCCGTATATGAAAATAGAAGGATAGAAGGAAAGGGATGTAACTGTTCACAGTAACGATAGGGTTGCGAAATACGTCAAAAAGCCTTATAATCAAACATGATAAAAAAACAAAAGAATGATAAGAGGTGTGAGGATGAATTATCAAGTTGTAATCCCTGTGCTGATCTCTTTTGCGATCAGTGTGATTTTGGGGCCGATCATCATCCCGTTTCTGAGAAAACTCAAGATGGGACAGACAGAACGTGTGGAGGGTGTGCAGTCGCACCTGAAAAAAGCAGGAACTCCTACAATGGGAGGCGTCATTTTTCTGATAGCTACGGTTATAACATCCCTGTTTTATGTCAGAGATTATCCGAAGGTGATTCCGGTACTGTTTCTAACACTGGGATTTGGTATTATCGGATTTCTGGATGATTACCTTAAGGTAGTTCTGAGACGTTCTGATGGTCTTCTTCCATGGCAGAAATTTTCTCTGCAGGTAGTTGTAACCGCAGTATTTACGTATTATCTTGTGAATTATACAGATGTAAATCTGGCAATGCGTATCCCATTCTGGTCAGATCATTATCTGAACCTTGGATGGCTGGCTGTTCCGGTTCTCTTCTTTGCAGTGATCGGAACTGTGAATGGTGTAAACTTTACAGATGGTCTGGATGGACTGGCATCCAGTGTAACACTGATCGTTGCGGTATTTTTCTCTGTGGTTTCCATTGGAACAAAGAGTGGAATCGAGCCGATCACCTGTGCAGTTGTGGGTGGCCTGATGGGATTTCTGCTGTTTAATGTATATCCTGCCAAAATTTTTATGGGTGATACGGGATCTCTGGCACTGGGAGGATTTGTCGCAGGAGCTGCCTATATGATGCAGATGCCGCTGTTTATCCTTCTGGTAGGTCTGATCTATCTGGTAGAGGTACTGTCCGTTATCATACAGGTAACTTATTTTAAGAAAACACATGGAAAACGTATCTTTAAGATGGCTCCGATCCATCATCATTTTGAATTATGCGGATGGTCGGAAACAAGAGTTGTAGCTGTGTTTTCTATTATAACAGCAGTGATGTGTCTGATCGCACTTCTCGCACTGTGATTTTGAACAGGTTGCTGTGAACGAAGTGAAGGGTAACCAGCTTACAGGAGGAAAAAAGAATGGATTTACAGGGAAAAAGAGTACTTGTCTTTGGAACAGGCAAAAGTGGTATCGGAGCCGCGGATCTTCTGGAACAGACAGGGGCTCATGTGATTCTCTTTGACGGAAATGAAAACACAGATAAGGATGCAGTTCTGGGTAAACTTGCACATGGAGAGAAGGCTGAGATCTATGCGGGAGAACTCCCGAAAGAAGTAGAAGCAGGCCTTGATCTGGTAGTACTCAGTCCCGGAGTACCGACAGATATTCCGGTCGTACAGAAGTTTTATGATATGGGACTTCCGGTATGGGGAGAAGTGGAGCTTGCTTATCGTACAGGAAAGGGCCGTGTGCTGGCAATCACCGGAACAAACGGAAAGACTACTACGACAGCATTGCTTGGCAAGATCATGAGTGATGCAGAGGAATCAGTTTTTGTGGTAGGAAATATCGGAACACCGTATACATCCAAAGCATTGGAAATGAAAGAAAATTCTACAACAGTGGCAGAGATCAGCAGCTTTCAGCTTGAGACGATTGAGGAGTTTGCACCACAGGTCAGTGCGATCCTTAACATCACAGAGGATCATCTGAATCGTCATCATACAATGGAGGAATATATCCGCGTCAAGGAACTGATCGTCAAAAATCAGAAACCGGAGAATTTCTGCATTTTGAATTATGAGGATCCGGTACTGCGTGAATTTGGCAAGAATATTGTTCCGAAAACGGTTTATTTTTCCAGTGTAAGGAAGCTTGACGAGGGAATTTATCTGGATGGAGATCTGATCGTACTTAAGCTGGAAGGTAAAGAAATTCCGTTTGTACATACAGGTGAACTTAAGCTTCTTGGACAGCACAATTTTGAAAACGTGATGGCGGCAGTGGCAATGGCATATTGTGCAGGCGTTTCTGTGGAGAGTATCTGCAAAAGTATCTGCGAATTTACAGCAGTTGAGCACCGGATCGAATATGTCACTGAGAAGAATGGCGTTGTTTACTACAATGATTCCAAGGGAACCAATCCGGATGCTGCGATCAAGGGCATACAGGCTATGAACCGTCCTACGCTTCTGATCGGAGGCGGCTACGATAAGGGTTCCAGCTATGATGAATGGCTGAATGCTTTTGATGGCAAGGTGCGCTGCCTTGTTCTGATCGGACAGACAAAAGACAAGATCAAAGAAGCAGCGGAGCGTCTTGGCGTGTGTCCGTGTATCATTCTGTGTGAGGATCTCAGGGAAGCAGTGGATATCTGTGCACAGAAGGCAGAACCGGGAGATGCAGTCCTTCTTTCTCCTGCCTGCGCAAGCTGGGGACAGTTTGATAACTATGAACAGCGAGGCGATATGTTCAAAGAATACGTAAAAGCACTTTGATAAAAATGCTGTACTTATATTAATATAGAAGAAAAAAGAAAGTCAGATTTGAATGAAAACAGATCAGACTTTCTTTTTGTTTACAGCAGATTTGAGAAACTGATACAAAGAAAGAGAAGAGAATCACAGAAAATTTCACGAAACATATAATAAAGGTAAGAGGCCCTTTGGGAGTGAAACGATTGGATAAACTTCGCATAGCAGGAGGAACTCCTCTTCATGGTACGATACGGATACAGGGTTCCAAAAATGCTGCACTTCCCATGATGGCGGCTGCACTTCTTTATCCCGGAATCAGCGTACTCAGAAACTGTCCCCGGATCGCAGATGTATTTTGCATGGAAGAAATCCTTGGTACACTCGGCGTAGATACCCGGTGGCAGGAACATGATCTGTATCTGGACTGTACGAAGGTACAAAAAACAGAAATATCTGCTTTTTATACAGAAAAAATGCGATCTTCTGTTATACTGCTCGGAGTACTGCTGGGAAGAGTGGGCAGGGTATCTATGGGATATCCGGGAGGCTGTGTGATTGGAAAAAGGCCGGTGGATCTTCATCTGTATGCACTTCAGAAGTTTGGAGCAAAAGTAGAAGAGTGTGCAGAGAAGCTGGAAGCGGTATGCGAAAAGCTTCATGGAACGGAGATTTTTTTCGCCGGAAAAAGTGTGGGGGCAACGGAGCAGGCTGTTCTGACAGCAGTTTCTGCCAGTGGAAAAACAAGAATTTATAATTGTGCAAAAGAACCGGAGATTATCTGGCTGTGCAGATTCTTAAAGAAGATGGGAGCAAGTATTCAGGGAGAAGGAACGGAGGAGATTCTGATCGAAGGAGGAAAAATCATTCAGGGTGCAGATATGCAGGTGCCGCCAGATCGAATCGTTGCCGGGACATATCTCTGTGCAGCAGCAGCCACCAGAGGAAGGATTGAGATCCAGAATCCTCCACAGGGTGAACTCACGGCCTTCCTTGAAGTATATCGCAAAATGGGTGGACAATATGAATGGAACAGTGGTAAACTAGTAGCGGACGGAAGCCGGGTGCGATTTCCTGTTTCTATGACAGAAACTGCTGCATACCCGGGATTTCCTACAGATCTGCAGTCACTTCTGATGGCAGTGCTGGCAACGATTCCGGGAAAGAGCTGTATTCTGGAATCTGTTTTTGAGGATCGCTTCAAGATAACCGGAGAGCTTAACCGGATGGGAGCAGAGATCAGAACAGAGGGAAGAAAGGCGTGGATCAGAGGCACCTCTGATTTACAGGGAGGATATTTACAGGCACAGGAACTGAGAGGTGGAGCAGCACTGGTAGTTGCAGCACTTGCTGCAAGGGGTGAATCTATTGTAGAGGGATATTCATTTATCTGCAGAGGTTACGAAGATATCGTTCAGGATATTTCAGATCTTGGCGGGAAAATCAAGAAGGATACAGGAATGACGACATATGAATACATCCAGTAATATTAATACACGGAAACTGATCATGGGCAGTGTGACCATCATAATCCTGGCCGCTGTTATTTTTTTCTTCGCTTTTTTTCAGGTGAAGACCGTTGAAGTCATGGGAAGTGAGCATTATTCAGAGGATGAACTGAAAGAGGCAATCCTTAAGGGACCATTGACCTCCAACACGATTTTTGCTCCGAGATTTTATTCCAAAAATGCGGCAGAAAAATTTCCATATATCGAGAATTTCAGCGTGAAACGTTCCGACAGACATAAACTGATCATCAGTGTCAAAGAAAAGAGCGTGGTAGGCTGTATTCCTTATCTGGACAGCTATATTTATTTTGACAATAACGGATATTTTGTAGAGGGAAGTAAGATAAGAGACACAAAGGTGGCTTTTTTTGACGGGATACAGCCTTCAAAGATTGTGATGAAAGAAAAGCTTCCAATCAAAGGAGCAGTCCTGAACACGGCGGTTGCTCTTTCTACAATTTTTGCCAAGAATGATAAGGTGCCGGATCATATCAGTTTTGATGACAATTATGAAATCAGCCTTATGTATGGTGATGTCACGGTCCAGCTTGGCAAGGATGAATATCTGGAGGACAAAATGACAAGGGCGATCGCCATTTTGCCACAGCTTGAGGGACAGAAAGGAATCCTCCACATGGAAAATATCTCACGCAATTCAAAGATGGTGACATTTGAAGCCGAAGAAGAGGAGATCACCGCAGAGAACTGGAATGGTGGTTATGATGAGAATGGTGATTACACCGGTGACGGAGAATATGATGAATCCGGAAAATATGTGGGACCTAAACCGGTGACAGCACTGGATACGGCCATTGAGAACTGGGTAGGCGGCTACGACGAAGAAGGGGATTATACCGGAAGTGGAGAGTACGACGCTGATCTTAATTATGTTGGTCCTGCACCGACGCAGGAACTGCTGGACAGCTTCGGTGACTGGACCGGCGGATACAATGAGTCGGGCGGATTTGACGGAGTTGGTGAATACGACGCAGAGGGAAATTATGTAGGAGCAAAACCAGAAGATACAGAAGATAACTCTGATACGGATAATGAAGATGGAAGCTCGCAGGAAGAAGATTCCGAAGAAGAAAGCACCGAAAACACCGGGGAAGATAGCTATGAAGACGGCTACAGTGAGGAGGAAAGCGACTATTATGAAGGGGAAGAATAGGCTGCGGTCCACTCCGTTTACAGCCTCTGGGCAAAATCCATTCCAGATCACCGATGACGAATAATCGTGAAAAAAGTATAAAAAAACAAAATTAGTGGTTGATTAATTCAAGAAAAAAATATATGATATATCTATATGTAGTTTGATATATGATAATATCAGGGAGATAAAGGAGGAAGTACATTGTTAGAGATTATGTCAAATGAGGCCGAGTCTTCCGCCAAGATTATTGTAATTGGCGTAGGCGGAGCAGGAAATAATGCAGTAAACAGAATGGTGGAAGAGGCCATCGGAGGAGTAGAGTTTGTTGGTGTAAATACTGATAAACAGGCCCTGACACTTTGCAAAGCTC
>OLNW01004026.1_pt1 | contig 10778 bp, 8 predicted proteins | sample 1672121 | NCBI WGS metagenome assembly OLNW01 (sample SAMEA3136648, study PRJEB25190) | human gut metagenome
CAACTGATCTCTTCCCACACGGTCGAGTGTAAATTTGAAACGCTCTCCCGGGTTTGCATGATCTGCAAAAAACTGAATTGCCGCATCTGTCACACGGAACAGCTGCTCCTCTGTTTTGATCAGCGGCAATGGTGAATATCCTGCCTCAATATGATTTCCAAATGTTCCTCCAAATGAAACCTCATATGCATTCGTTGCATCCCATGCATCTGTCGGACAGCTTTTCACGCATCTTCCACAATAATTACACTTCTCATAATCAACTTCTACTTTACCGTCCTCGATTGTGATCGCGCTCTCCCGACAGACCTTTGCACACAGTCCACAGTTAATGCAGGCTTCTTCTTTCCACTTGATCTCCATGGCACCTTTAATACCGACATCATTTTCTTCTGCTTTCAGACAGTTATTGCGGCATCCTGTGACACCAAATTTAAATTTATGTGGCAGTTCTTTTCCAAAATAACGCTCATCCAGCTTCTTTGCAATGTCATAGGAATCAATATTTCCACTCGGACAGATCTGGTTTCCCTGGCAGGCTGTTACTGTCCGGACTCTCGGTCCGCAGACTCCCGGTTTGCAGCCGCCCTCTGCCAGTTCTTCCTTCACTGCATCAATATCTTCCAGTTTAATAAACGGGATCTCTACTCCCTGTCTGGATGTCAGATGCACATATCCATCTCCGTACTTGTCCGCAACCTCTGCAATCTTCACCAGATTTTCTGATGTCAGTGCACCCCCGACGACTGCCAGTCGGAGTGAAAAATTATTTTTCTGTTTCTGTCTCATGAATCCGCCCTTTTTCAGGGTTCCATAATCAACTGCCATTTTTATTCCTCCACACTCTCTATTGCCTGTTTAAAGTCTTCTTTCAAATCTTCAATATCTTCAATTCCAACACTGATCCTGATCAGGTCATCATAGACCCCCGACTGTTCCTTTTCCTTTTCCGAAAGATGCGTCGCAATGGTCGATTCCGGATGGATCACCAGTGTTTTTGTGTCACCGATATTCGCTAAAATATACGGCAGCTTCAATGCGTTTATAATCTGGAACGCTTTCTTCTTCGATCCAACCCGCACTGTCACGATTGCTCCATATCCATGTGAAAGCAATCGCTCTGCCACTTCGTGATACGGACTGCTCTTTAAACCTGGATAATTCACTTCCAACCCCATCTCCGACTCCAGGAACTCTGCCAGTTCCAGTGCATTACTGCACTCACGGTCCATACGAAGTCCCAGCGTCTCAAGTCCCAGCGTATTATAAAACGCATTCTGTGGGGACAGACACCCACCGGTATTCCGGAACAGTCCGTTCCTGAGTTTTACAATATAAGACATGGCTCCAAATTTTCTGTACGGTGCAAGTCCCGGGTATCTGTCATAATCCCAGTTGAATTTTCCGCTCCACGTAAGAATGCCGCTGATTGAATTACTATGTCCATTCATATATTTAGAAGAGGAATTTACAACAATATCCGCTCCCAGTGCGATTGGCTTTACGAGATAAGGAGTAGCTACCGTATTATCAATCACCAGTGGAATCCCATGTGCATGTGCAATTTCTGCAACAGCCTTTATATCTGTGACATCCAGCTTGGGATTCCCGATGGTTTCAGCAAAGATCAGTTTTGTCCTGTCTGTAATCAGTGCTTCATAATTCTCCGGAGCATTGTCCAGTACATAGTTTGTCCTGATACCGAGTCCCTCAAGGTCATCAAACAGTTCTACCGTTCCACCATACAATCCGGCCGCTGCAACAATCTCGTCTCCTGTCTGTAAAATATTCACCATCGCATTAAATAAAGCCGCCATTCCGGAAGCACATGCAACGGAAGACATTCCGCCTTCCAGCAGGTTTACACGCTTCTCAAATGCTTCCACGGTCGGATTATTGATTCTTGTATAGGAAAATCCCATCGCCTTGTTATTAAAAATCTTTTCCAGTTTTTCTGCATCCGGCTGCTGGAACGAACTGCTCTGATAAATCGGAACCGTTGTTGTACCAAATGGATTCCCATCCTCAATTCCATGTAATAATGTTGTGTTAAAGCCGTATTGCTTCTCTGACATAACTCCACCTCTTTTTTACGATATACGTATATTACCATTTCTTTCATACTAAGTCAATATGTTTTGTATGGATATCGCATTTTTCATGTTACTGTTCACAGGTAACCTGCAAACAGTAACGTATCTCGCCATTTAGAATCGCCTACGGCGATGGGCGAAATACATTCAGGACAAAACGTGCATCCTCCATGCCAATCAGCGGAATGATTGACATAGAGTAAACAGTAACTGCTGTGTTGCTGTTTAAATAAATGCACCGCCGTCCACATCTTCACTGTGAATTCCTGAGTGTCTGAAGATTCTCTGTGCTGCTTCGGCCGCAGTCATTTTCTCACTCTGCCATTCACTGATATAAGAATGGTTCTCGGCAAAGGCAGAAGTGTCTATGCCATCTGCATACAGCAGGACAAGAATTCCCGCATTGTTCAGATGTTTTACCACGAGGCTGATATCCTCCCCGTTCTTCGGAGCATACAGGTAAGTATGTCTTCCCAGAATTGCAAGTTCTTTTTCTACCTTCTGAACAAATTCTAATGTGTTTCCATATTTTCCGGCTGCAAATTCCATCGTAATTGCACGCTGTCCTTTGAAATTACTTCTTGTCTCACGGTCAATGACATAATCTGACGAATCACCGGAATCAGCTAACAGTTTTGTGACAACACCACATGCAGAAGTCATGTTCGTAACACGGTCGATCAGAATCAGCTCACCAAGTGTCTTATGCTTTTCAAACAAATCCACTACAACGGAATCCACAAACACTAACTCGCATACTGCGATTTCATTTTTTTTCATGGAAGAAGCTTCTTTCTTTTCCCCTGTATTTACATCGATCGTATACTGAATATTTTTGATCACACCCGGAATTAATTTTGTTCCGAGCTTCACATAATAGTTCTTTCCTTCCTCAAGTTCCGCATCATCCATCCAGAGAAGTGTTGCCTCCACAGAGGATGTTACGGATACGTTGGAATCAATGGACAGCACACAGCCTCTTGAAACATCCACTTCACGATCTAACTGGATGGTTACAGGTTCTCCGGTCTGTGCCTGTTCTGCCTGTCTGTCTGCAATGTAAATTGTCTTTACATGTGCCTTCTCGTTGCTTGGATACGTTGTGATCTCATCTCCCACACTGACCGTGCCGGCTTCGATCTGTCCCTGGAAGCCACGGAATGTATGGTTTGGGCGGCACACTCTCTGTACCGGCATATAAAATCCCTGCTCTTTCTGACTGTCCTGTATATCTACCTGCTCCAGATACTGAAGAAGTGCCGGTCCCTCATACCAGGCTGTATTCTCACTTTTCTTTGTAACATTATCGCCTTCTGTCGCAGAGACTGGAATGATCCTAACATTTTCAAGTCCCAGTTCTCCTCGCAGTACCTCGATCTGTTTCTCAATTTCTTTAAAACGGTTCTCATCGTAGCCAACCAGATCCATCTTATTTACAGCAAACACAAAATATTTAATTCCCATCAGCGCACAGATTCTTGCATGTCTTCTTGTCTGTGTCAGTACGCCCTGTTTTGCATCGATCAGAATGACTGACAGATCTGCAAAGGAAGCACCCACTGCCATATTTCTTGTATATTCTTCATGTCCCGGTGTATCTGCCACAATAAAGCTCCGGTGATCTGTTGTGAAGTAGCGGTATGCAACGTCAATGGTGATTCCCTGTTCGCGCTCTGCCATCAGTCCGTCCAGAAGCAGAGAGTAATCAATCGCTCCTTCTCTGCTACCGACTTTAGAATCCAGTTCCAGTGCTTTTTCCTGATCTGCATACAATAATTTTGAATCATATAAAATATGTCCGATCAGTGTGGATTTTCCGTCATCCACACTTCCACATGTGATAAATTTCAGTAATTGCATATCCGTTCCTCCTAGAAATATCCTTCTCTTTTTCTGCGCTCCATGGAGCCTGCTGCCTCATTGTCGATGACTCGTGTTGTACGCTCGGAAGATACTGCACTGAGCGTCTCTTCAATGATTGCATCTAATGTATCCGCATCTGACTCCACTCCTCCCGTTAACGGATAACAGCCAAGTGTTCTGAAACGGACTTTTTTATACTCGATCTTCTCATCCGGGCGCAGACGCTCTTTCATACGGTCATCATCAACCATGATAATATTTCCGTCACGGACAACAACCGGTCTTTCCTTTGCGAAATAAAGTGACGGGATCTCAATCTTCTCTCTTTCGATATACTGCCAGATATCCTTCTCAGTCCAGTTGGAGAGCGGGAATACACGAACCTCCTCCCCTTTGAACAGTTTTGTGTTGAACAATTTCCACATCTCCGGTCTCTGGTTCTTCGGATCCCAGGCATGTTCAGAATTACGGAAAGAGAAGATTCTTTCCTTTGCTCTTGACTTTTCCTCGTCTCTTCGTCCACCGCCAAATGCTGCTGTAAATCCATATTTGTCAAGTGCCTGTTTCAGTGCCTGTGTCTTCATGATATCTGTGTAAGCAGAGCCGTGGTCAAACGGATTAATTCCATCCTTCACGCCCTGTTCATTGATATATTCAATCATATCCAGTCCATATTTTTCTGCAACATAATCACGGAACTCGATCATCTCATGGAATTTCCATGTTGTATTTACATGCAGGAACGGGAACGGTGGTTTTTCCGGATAAAATGCCTTTAATGCCAGGTGAAGCATTACTGAGCTGTCCTTTCCGATTGAATAAAGCATTACCGGCTTTTCACATTCTGCCGCAACTTCTCTGATAATATAGATTGCTTCTGCTTCCAGTTCATCTAAATGTGTCCTCGTACTCATATGTGGTCTCCTTTAATACTTATTTGATTCCTTTGTATTGATTACAATTTCCTTTTTGCTGCCGTCCGGAGCTGTCACGGTCCAGGTTCTTTCATCCCCTTTTTCTTCTACAGATAATACAGAACCCTTTCCTCCCATATCAGCACCCAGGAAAAATGAAATTGCCTGCACCTTGCATTCCTTCAGACAGGAAGTGCATCCCCAGCAGTCTTTCGCTCTTTTGATCACTGCTTTTCCATCTTTCAGTTTGATCAGATTTCCGGGACAGGCCTGTACGCATTTTCCGCAGCCTGCACATTTGTAACGATTGATTGCAATACTCATTCTCTTTCACCTCCGGCAATTACCTGATTCCTGTCATCAAACTGAAAGATCAGTCTATGTTCTGCATCTACCAGTTTTCTCTCCACGATGTGAAGTTCTCCGTCTTTCTTATAAGAATTCACATACTTTTTGTAAGCATCATTTTCTTCCGGATAATTCATATTCTCTGCAAAACTGTGCCATCTTGTTTCCTTTCGTGCTTTGAGATGTTCAATCACAGAGAAGCAAACCGTCATTCGTTCCCTGATCTCATAAATCTGCAGCAAATCATCCATGTCTTTTGCCTGTAATGCATCCACCACCGGCAGCAGACTCTCCAGATGTTCTCTGGCAAGTGCAAGTCCTGTCTCATTAAACTGATAATTGCTTCCGATTCCACCTGCATAGGTATCCATGATCTTCTGCATCGTCTCCTCTGCCTGTTCGATGGAGATCAAAGAGGACGGATTGGAAAAATAATGCGCGTACGCTTCCACGATTTTCTGAATCATTGCTGAAAGCTTCTCCTCACTCTGTGCCTGGTAACCACCTTCATCCAGAAACTGTTCCATACCTGCCGCCGCAATCTTTCCTTCTACAATAGCACCGGTCACATATTTCTGAGGAGCTCCGCCTGCGACATCTCCGGCCGCATATAAACCTTTGACCGTTGTCGCACGATTGTCATCAATCCAGTAACCACTCGCTGTATGTCCGCCGACAATGTAAGGTTCAGTTCCTTCAATCTCAACATTCTGTGTCTTCGGTCCCTGCCCGCCTTCCAGCCATTTTAATGTCTGGCTCGGTGCCATATTCAGGTATGCCTTATATAAATCTTCTTCCTGCTCGGCACTGATCTCATCTGTCTTCAGGTAACATGGACCCCTGCCTTCCTGGTTCTCCTTCGTTGTTCCATATACACGCTCACAGGTTGCAACTCCATATTTTGTTTCATAAATCTCACCCAGACCGTTCATCTGCTTTGCATGAACTCCCTGTGCGATCGTACCGGTCGGTGCAATTGTATCCTTACAGCGAAGTGCAATAAAACGCATCTCGAACGTTGTCATCTCTGCGCCAGCTTCGATTCCCATTGCATATCCTGCTCCTGTATCAAACGGCGGATACCACATCTTATGTCTTGAAAATCCCGGATTGTTCGGTCTGTAAAGACCTGCCGCACCTCCGGTTGCCACAAGCACTGCTTTCGCCCGGATAACATAAACTGTCTTTTCATCGACATCGAATCCGACCGCACCATAGATCTCATTCTCATCTACGAGATAGTCTGTGATATTCACATGATTGATCACTTGTACATTCTTCTGCTTCGTTGCCATCTCTGCCAGAATCAGCTTGATATTCTCACCATTGATCTTTATGTTCCGGTTACCTCTTGTGACATAATTGCCATTCTCGTCTTTCAATATCACAAGACCGTTGTCTTCCAAAACCTTTGTAACTTCATTCAGCCCCTCGGACATGGACAGGAGTAAATCTTCACGGACAATCTCTTTGGCATCTTTTTTTGCATAATTCACATAATCCATCGGAGTTCTGCCTTCTGTAATATAGGCATTGATTGCATTTACGCCTGCCGCCAGACAGCCGCTTCTTTTAATGTTCGCTTTCTCTGCGATCACAACATCATATTTCCCGTTCTGGCCCAGCACATATGCTGCATAACAGCCTGCCGTACCTCCGCCAATGATTAAAATATCCGTATTCAGAGATTTCCTTTCAAATGTTTCGCTCATATCGGCTCCTCTCTTTTGTTTCTGCTGCTGACTACATAAATACTTCGTCACCAAGCAATACATAATTATCCAAAATCTTTACTTCATCTTTCTTTGTTAAAATCAGTCGATAGATCAGCACATACACATCTTCACCGACTGATACCGGATTGTCACCCATACTTCTTGAACCAACGATGGTCTTGTCTCCAACCTGGACTGTAATCTCAGAATAATCCCCACGGAATACAACCCTGATTACTTTTCCCGGTGAAGAAGCCGCTGCAAACTGCTGTGGTTCATTTTCCTTATAGATCCGGACGAACTCCGGACGGATCAGCACTTCATCAAAATCTTCTTCCTGTTTAAAGGAACGAAATCCGTGATAATCCTGAAAGACTGCATTCTTCCCAAAGAAATTCGCAGTAAAGGAAGTTCTCGGATTCGCATAGATATCTGCCGGAGTGCCAATCTGCTCAATCCTTCCTTTATTTGTCAGTATGATTTCATCTGAAACCTCTATCGCCTCATCCTGGTCATGTGTCACGAAGATACTGGTGATCCCCAGATTCGTGATCATCTCCCGCAGCCAGCTTCGAAGCTCCTGTCGAACCTTTGCATCAATCGCCGCAAATGGCTCATCCAGAAGCAGCAGCTGTGGATTCGGGGCAATGGCCCTTGCAAATGCAACCCTCTGTCTCTGTCCGCCGGACAGCTGATTCGGGTAACGATCTCCGAGTCCTTTCAGATTGACCAGTTCCAGCAGTTCCTCCACTCTTTCTCTGATCTGTTTTTTAGGAACTTTCTGGATCTTTAATCCGGTTGCAATATTCTCTGCCACAGTCATGTAACGGAACAGTGCATAATTCTGGAATACAAATCCAATTCCCCGCTTGCTTCCCGGAAGATCATTTACGATTTTCCCATTAATGATAATATCGCCGCTGTCCTGTTTTTCCAGTCCGGCAATCATCCTGAGAATGGTCGTTTTTCCGGAACCGCTCGGTCCAAGAAGGGCAACCAGTTTTCCCTTTTCAATACTGAAACTGACATCCGTGGATGCCTGATAATCGCCATATGTTTTATTAATATTTTTCAATGTCACGTATTCCATATTAGACATCCTTCTTCTCTAAAATATTTCTCAGGATCAAAATGATCACTGCCATCACCATAAGCAGGGACGATACTGCAAAAGCTCCTGTAAAATCATATCCCTGATACAGCATCTCCACATGCAGCGGCAGTGTATTGGTAAGTCCTTTCAAATGTCCGGATATTACAGACACTGCTCCGAATTCACCCATGGCTCTTGCAGAACAGAGTACAACTCCAAACAGGAACGCCCATCTGATATGCGGGAATGTAATCTTACGGAAGATTGTAAATCCATTCATTCCCATCAATGCTGCCGCCTCTTCTTCCTGTGTCCCGATTGAATTCAGCACCGGAAGAATCTCTCTTGAGATATATGGAAATGTAACAAAGATCGTTGCAAGAACCACTCCCGGAACTGCAAAGATAATTGAGATGCCAAATTCGTCAAGCAGCGGATACAGAATGCTCTGACGGCCATATGTAAGTAAAAATATAAGTCCCGCTATAACCGGTGAAATTGTAAGTGGAAGTTCGATCAGCGAAGTGATCACTTTCTTTCCTTTAAATTCAAACCTTGTCAGACACCAGGCGGCACAAAGTCCGAACACTGTGTTCACGAGAAGTGAACATACTGTTGCAAGAATGGTAAGCTTCATCGCCTTTAATGTGTATACATCTGTGACAGCTGCCACGAAACTCCTAATTCCTGCACTGAAAGAGGTATATATAATATAGCCAAGTGGAAGGATCAGCATAATAAACAGAAACAATGTACAGACACCGATCATCAGCCACTTTACAAGTTTATTTTCTTTCTTAACCTGTGATTTTTTCTCCATAACATTTCCTCGTTTATTTCACTTTCTTTGCTGCCTGATACTGGATCGCAGAATTGATCATCAGAATCGCAAATGCTGTAACAAGCATCAAAAGTGCAATGGATGTAGCAGCTTCGTAATCAAATTCCTGCAGTTTGGACATGATCAGAAGTGGCGCGATCTCCGTGTCAAACGGCTTGTTGCCGGCAATAAACACAACGCTTCCATATTCACCCAGACATCTGGCAAAGGCCATTGTAAATCCACCTGCAAGGGCCGGAAAGATTTCCGGGAAAACTGCTTTCCGGAAAGCCTGAAATGGAGTTGCTCCAAGAATTTCCATCGCCTCTTCATAAGAACCATCCAGTTTTTCAAGTACCGGCTGCACACTTCGTACTACAAACGGGATTCCGACAAAGATAAGGGCGAAGATGATTCCGGCCTTTGTGTATGCAATTTTGATTCCAAATTTTGCAAAAAATCCACCGATCCATCCATCTGTCGTTGTCAGATGCGTAAGCGCAATACCTGCCACCGCTGTCGGCAGTGCAAACGGTAATTCAATCATCCCGTCCATCAGTTTCTTTCCTGGGAACTCATACCGTACCAGCACCCACGCCAGAAGCAGTCCCATAACTGCATTGACCGCAGATGCAATAAAGGCAGTAAAAAAGCTGACCCGATATGCGCAAAGTACTCTTTTATTTGTAATGATCCGGAGAAATTCCGCGGGTGACTGATTTGCCGCATAAATAATCAGCGAGCACAGTGGAATCAGAACAATCACACTTAACATGGAGATCATGATTCCAAATGTCACTCCAAATCCTGGAATTACTCTTTTTTGTCTTTTATTGCTCATATATTTTGTCGAAGAACCCGCCATCACTAAAATGCTTTCCGGCAGCTTCTTTCCATCCTCCAAAATGTTCAATATCTGTCATATCAATATCTGTAACAATCCATTTCTGATCTTTCGGGATTTCCTTTATCTCCCGTTCTCCATCCGGAAGTGCATACTCAGCGGCAATCTCCTGATCTACCGGACGGTAAAAGTTTTCTGCCTCCAGCTGCTGTGCTTCTTTCGAATACAGATAATTGATATATTCCGTTGCCACATCTTCTGTATCGTGTTTCTCAGCCATTTCATCTACAACCGCCACGGTCGGCTGACAAAGGATCGTTGCAGAAGGAACGATGATCTCATACTCCCCGGGATATTCCTTTAAACTGAAAAAGGCTTCATTTTCCCAGGCAATCAGTACATCGCCCTGTCCATTCTCCACAAAGGATGTGGATGAGGCTCTTGCACCGGAGTCAAGTACCAGAACGTTCTTGTAAAGCTGCTCCATACATGTAAGGATTTCCTCTTCGGTTTTTCCCTGATTTTCAAAATAATACCAGGCTGCCAGATAGTTCCATCTGGCTCCGCCGCTTGTTTTCGGGTTTGGCGTGATCACGCCAACATCCTCCCGGAGCAGATCATCCCAGTCCTGAATCTTCTTGGGATTCCCCTTTCTCACAAGAAACACAATCGTGGAAGTATACGGTGCCGAACTGTCCGGGAATTCAGCAACAAAATCTTCATTTATCATTCCCTGATCTGCAATTGCCCGGATATCCTGTTCCAGTGCGAGTGTAACAACATCTGCTTCCAGACCATTCGACACCTCAAGTGCCTGCTTTCCGGAACCACCATGCGACTGGATCACTTCAATGTCTTTTCCCGTCTTCTCTTTCCAGTGTTCAGTAAACATCTTGTTATATGCTTCATATAATTCTCTGGTCGGATCATAAGACACATTGATGATGTAATTTCTCTTTTCTGCTGTACATCCTGTAAGCATCAGCATCAGAAGTAATACAATGCATGTAACTTGTTTTATCCTTCTCTTCATGTTATTTCCTACCATTTTCATAGATTTGTATATCATAGGCTTCCCGCACATTTCT
>OLNW01004042.1_pt1 | contig 10753 bp, 6 predicted proteins | sample 1672121 | NCBI WGS metagenome assembly OLNW01 (sample SAMEA3136648, study PRJEB25190) | human gut metagenome
ACATCATCCTGCTGGTGATCGGCATGTTCATGGATATCACCCCGGCCATCCTGATTTTCACCCCGATCTTCCTGCCCATCGCCACCAGCTTTGGCATGACGGAGATCCAGTTCGGCGTTATGCTGATCTTCAATATGTGCCTGGGCAACATCACCCCGCCGGTCGGCTCGGTTCTGTTCGTCGGCTGCGGCATCGGCCATGTCTCCATCGAGCAGGTCACGTCCAAGCTGATCCCCTACTTTGTGGCACTGGTTGCCGCCCTGCTGGCCGTCACCTACATCCCGGCTCTGTCTCTGGGCCTGCCCAGCCTGATGGGCCTGATTTAACTATTGGCTGATTAAAATAGTACAGCCCCCGCCAAGCTCTATGAGTTTCTGGCGGGGGCTGTGCTGTTATTTTGCCAATGTATCTGCTGCGTTTTTATTCCTTTGCCATCATAGTGGTCAAGAATCTTCCATGCGCAGCACGCAGTATTCCGAAAATATCTTGGAAAAATTGGACGATTCGCTCGTAAAAGGTTGACGCGGCTGCGTTCGGGGGTATATCATACTTGTATAGATCTTTGCGCGGGGGGAGGAACGCACGATGATCCGAATCGGCATTGTGGACGATGAAAAACAAGAAAGAGACCAACTGAAACAGGCACTGGCGCGGTTTGGCGCGGAGAACGGCACAGAACTGAACGTACAGGAGTTCGACTGTGCGGCAGTCTATCTGGCGGCGCAAGACCGTGATTTTGACATTTTATATCTGGACATTGACATGCCGCAGATGTCCGGCATGGAACTGGCCGAAAAAATCCGGGAGACAGATCAAGACGTCATCCTCATTTTTTGCACGAATTTGCAGCAATTCGCGCTGAACGGGTACAGCGTCGGCGCGCTGGGCTTTATTGTAAAGCCGATACAGTGGTACTCCTTCCACATGTATCTGACGCGGGCGCTGAAGGTGCTGCAAAAGCGCGCCGGTCAAAAGACTGCGCCGCCGCACATTGTCGTCAAGGACGGCACCGTGACGCGGCTGCTGGATGCAGCGGAAATCGCCTATGTGGAGGTGCGCCAGCACGACCTGCTGTACAACCTGTGCGGCGGGGACGGTAAGACCGAAATCATCAAAAACCGCGGTTCGATGCAGGAAATCGCGGCGCAGCTGACGCCCTACGGCTTTGCGCGATGCAGCGCCAGTTATCTTGTGAACCTGCGCTGTATCACGGCGGTAAGCCGTATGAATGTCTATATCGGCGGGGCGGCACTGCCCATCGGGCGCACCTACAAGGACGCCTTCACCGAAGCATTCTCTCGATATATGGCAAAAAAGGAGTGGGAAGACCCGTGCCGGTCATAAATTGGATACTGAACCAGCAAATCCAGCTGGGTATGATTCTATGCGCTGGCCTGTTTGTCCCGTGGGGGCAGCGCCGCAGCTGCTTCGTTCCGCGGCTGGCGGCGGGTGTATGGGTCTTTCTCGCACTGACGGACACCCTGACATTCCTGCCGCTTTGGGCAAGATTGCTGCTGTATACGACGCTGCTGTTTGGTCTGATATGGTTCAGCTTTGACTGCAGCCCGCTGCACGCCCTGTTTTATACAACCTGTGCCTACGCGGTGCAGCACATTGCCAGTAAGCTGGCCTATATGCCTATTATTTGGCTGATTCAGCATGGGCGCACGGACAGGCTCATTACCTTTGTCATTCTGCTTTTCAGCAACCTTGTGGTCTGCCTGGTCATCTACCTGCTGTTCACCCTGCGCATCCGGCGCGGGTGCCTGCTGTTTGACAATGTCAAGACCGTGCTTTACTCCAGCTTTTTCCTGATTGCCGCGGTCTACCTGAGTGTTGTGCTGGAGGATGTCCTGGACAGCAGCGCAGAGTCCTACCTGACCGCCTATCTGGCGCTGAATGCGTTCTGCATCCTGTTTGCCATCACGATTCTGGCGCTGGAATTTTCAAATTGCAGCATCAAGAGTCTGGAACAAGAGAATGAAACGCTGGCGCAGCTGCTGGAATGTGACAAGCAGCAGTATGAGCAGGCAAAAAAAGACATGGAAAAAATCAACATCCGCTACCATGACCTGAAACAGCAGTATTCCCGCGCCACAGATGAGGAACGCGCCCGTCTGGAAGAAGAGATGGACAACCTGAACCTGCGCTATCTCACCGGGAATAAGGCGCTGGACATCACACTGACCCAAAAGTCGGCACTCTGCGGGCAGGCAGGTATTCAGCTGGTCTGCTCGGCAGACGGCAGCTGTCTGGAGGATATGAAGCACTACCACATTTACTCCCTGCTGGGCAATGCGCTGGACAATGCCATTGAGTGTCTGACGCAGGTAAACGATGCGTCTAAGCGGGTCATCACACTGGACATCAGCCGCTGCCGTGACATGGCGGTTATCCGCGTGCAGAACTACACCCCCGCACCGCCGACGCTGCGGGACGGCGCTATCGTCACAACCAAACAGGATACCGAGGAGCATGGCTACGGCATAAAAAGCATCAAAAGCATTGCTGAGCTGTACGGCGGCACGGCAGACTGCTTTGTGGAGGACTCGATTTTTTACCTGGTGGTCACCTTCCCCTGCGGGAAAAGCCAAAAAGAAACTGCATAACCCAAAAGCGGCTGCCTTTCGGCAGTCGCTTTGCTTTTGTGTCATTTGTGCCGTGTTTTTTGACGTTTGCGCCAACTCCATTGACCCGGTCAACGCTTCCCTTTATGATAGCTTTGTGAAAAAGATATGAAAGGTTTCTGCAAAAGGGAAGTGCGCAGTCCTTGGCAGCAAGCGCATCGTATCATTCATCTGTGACAGTTTAGGAAGGAGAAAAACCTATGGCACAAAAGGAAACCTCAAGCAAGTCCCGCCGTTGGCTGGGCTTGTCCGGCGCGGCTGTGCTGGTGGCCAACCTTGTCCTGACCGGAACGACTATTGCGTTCCAGCAGGAAGGCGAAGTCAACCATGCACTCGGCATCGAAGGCGCTGGCGCATCTTACGGCGGCACGGAGTTCTCCGCTGACGGCACCCTGTCTGACGCAAGCTACGAAAAGTACATCGAAGCCGCTTATCAGTTCTGTGAGCAGGAAGAGGAAGAGGGCAGCGTGCTGCTCTACAACCGCAACAACGCCCTGCCGCTTTCCGAGTCTGAGCGCAACGTCACGGTCTTTGGCCGCGGCAGCATCGACCCGGTGTTCCGCAGCACCGCAGGCGGTTCCTCCACAAACCCGGATTACCAGAAAACCCCCGTTGACGCCCTGCAGGATGCCGGCTTCAACGTGAACCAAACCGTGCTGGACGCCTACGCTTCCGCCGACGCGCCGAAAGAAAGAAGCGTTTCCAGCGTGGGAGAATATGACCCGGCGCTGTTCACCGGCAGCGTCACCGACTCGTTTGCGTCCTATGGCGATGTCGCGTTTGTTACGCTGTCCCGCTTTGCCACCGAGGGCAACGACCTTGCGATGGTCAACGACGAGGGCAAGCGTATGCTGGAGCTGGACGACAACGAGAAGGCAATCTTCCAGCAAATCAAGGATTCCGGCAAATTCAAGAAAACCGTCGTCCTGCTGAACTCCGTCTTTGCGATGGAGATGGACTGGCTGGACGAGTACAATGTTGACGCTGTGCTGTGGGTCGGCAACCCCGGCTTCTACGGTATGCCCGGCGCCATCCGCGTTGTGACCGGTGAGGTCAACCCCTCCGGTCACACCACCGCCACCTTTGCCGCCAACTCCCTGTCTGCGCCCAGCGCCGAGAACTTCGGTCTGCACGCCTACAACTACGGCAGCAAAACGCCCCGCGCGGCAGGCGACAGCTTTGTCAGCTATAACGAGGGCATCTACGTCGGCTACCGCTACTACGAGACCCGCTACGAGGACACCATCCTCGGTCAGGGCAACGCCGATTCCGCGGTTGGCACCAAAGCCTCGACCGACGGCTGGAACTACGCCGAGGAGGTCTGCTTCCCCTTCGGCTACGGTCTGTCCTACACGAACTATGAGTACAACCTTGACAAACTGGACTACAACAGCGACACCGACACCTTCACGGCGACCGTCACGGTGAGCAACACCGGCGACAGGGACGGCAAGGCTACGGTGGAGTTGTACGCACAGACCCCCTACACCGACTACGACAAGCAGAACAACGTCGAAAAGTCCTCGATCCAGCTGCTGGGCTATGACAAAATCGACGTGGCCGCAGGTGCATCCGAGACTGTCACGGTCGATGTGCCCGGCTACTTCCTCGCGTCCTATGACGCCAACGGCGCGAAGGGCTACATCCTCGATGCGGGCGATTACTACTTCGCCGTCGGCAACGGCGCACACGAGGCACTGAACAATGTGCTGGCCGCCAAGTGCGGTGACGCCGTTGCGGGCAAGCTGATCGATCAGGACGGCAATGTCGTCACCGGCAACACCGCCGCCGTGGCCACCTGGACCGCCCCCAACACCGAGGTCGACACCGAAAAGTACCGCAACTCCCGCTACAACAGCGATGTGGAAGTCACGAACACCTTCGACGACGCCGATGTGAACTACTGGGCGAACGACGACGAAAAAATCACCTACCTGTCCCGCAGCGCGTGGGATACGACCTACCCCACCACGCTGGAGACCCTGACGGTCAACGATAAGCTGTACAACGGTCTGAATATGCAGACCTACGTCAAGGCAGCCGACGCCAAGAGCGTTTCCGACTTCAACCTCGGCGTGGAGCTGGATGAGAAGATCAACTTCAGCGATATGATCGGCGTCGCCTTCGACGACCCGAAGTGGAACGACTTCCTTTCTCAGCTGACGCTGAGCGATCTGCTCATCAACATGGGCGACTCCAAGGGCATCAAGGCTGTCAAGGCTGTCAACAAGCCCGGCTGCACCATCGTCGATGGTCCCGAGGGCATGAACGGTCAGTTTAAGTACGGCGACCGCCGCAACTGCACCGGCTGGGCTACGCTGCCCATCGTCGGCGCAACCTGGAACCACGATGTGCAGACCCGCTTTGGCGAGATGTACGGCGAGGATGCGCTGTATGCGTCCATCCCCATCGCCTACGCGCCCGGCGCGGACACCCTGCGCTCTCCCTACTCCGGTCGTACCTCTGAGTATTTCTCCGAGGACGGCGTTCTCAGCTACTATGCTGCCAAGGCCGTTTCCCGCGGTATGCGCAACAAGGGTCTGATCGGCACGGTCAAGCACTTCTTCCTGAACGAGCAGGAAGCCGGTCGTCAGGGCATCTCCACCTTTGCGAACGAGCAGTCCATCCGCGAGATCTATATGCGCGCCTTTGAGGGTTCTCTGGCTGAGGGCGATTCTCTCGGCGTTATGACCGCTTACAACCGTATCGGCGTTATGTACGCTGCCGCCAACCAGGGCATCCAGCACATCCTGCGCGACGAGTGGAACTACGGCGGCTACATCATCGACGATGCGCTGACTGCGTCCGAGTATTCCTCCGCCCCCGAAATGCTGATGGCGGGCAACAACATCTTCTGCCTGGATACCGCCCGCCCGAACGAAATCGAGAAGCTGATCACCAGCACCGATGACGGCGACCTGCTGCAGAAGGTCATCGACTCCAACCATTATCTGTACTACATCATGCTGCAGTCCTCTATGGGCGGCTCCGGCGCGGAGGACGTTGTCGTTTCCGACGCAGCCCCGTGGTGGCAGACGACCCTGCGCGCTCTCGATGTTGTGTTCTGCGCACTGGCCGTTGCCGCTGTCGTGATGTATGTGCTGCATACCTACACGGACGTTTTCTCCGAGGAAAAGCGGAAGAATCGTGCCGCCAAAAAGAATTGATGGAGGTGGAACCTGATGAATAAAGGCTTGAAAAATAAAGGGCTGGGCAGCTGGTTCTGCCTTGCCGCAGCGCTGGTCGCGCTGATCACCGGCATTGTATTCCTGTCCACACAGGCCACGGCCGCCCCTCTGGGTCACTCCGGCACGATGGCCGGCGTGGTGCTGCTGGTCGGTGCTGCCGCTTCGCTCGTTTTCTTCTTTGTTTCCGTTCCGTTCAGCGCACTGATTCAGGCGGTCATTTATAATATCGCCCTGTATCTTGTCGTTGTGCAGTTGTATTTCGTCTTTGCCGACGTCATCAACCATGTCACCTTTGCAGGCGGCAACGCCGGTCTGTGCGTGTTCTATATGGTCGGCACGTTCCTTGCCTGCCTGCTCAGCGTGATTGCCTGCTTCTGCAAGCAGACGAAAACCGGCGAGGCAAAAGCCACCGGCAAACAGTTTGCTGCCGCCGGTGCGGTGGTCGTGGTCGCTGCGGTCTGCGTGGGCGGTTTCTCCCTGCAGAGCAGCAGCCTGCCCTCGAACGGCGATGCGGAGGTTGCCCCCGATGCGGCGCAGACTTCTGCCGATGGTCCCGTTATGAACTACAACGACAACGAGTACGTATCCAAGACGCTGGATGACCTGGTTGCCATCCCGCAGGAAACCTGGGAAGCCAAGGAGCCGAACGGAGAAGTTGCCTACTTCTTCGAAGGTCAGTACACCGAGGGCTTCAGCACCGTCGTGGATCCGGCCTGTCTGGATATGTACTGCTACACCGACGGTTCGATGTGGGGTTCCTTCAGCGGTCCCAGCACCTCCGTGGGCGGCGACTCTATCTCCCATGTTTACGGCTACTGGTACAACTACGATGAAAACGGCGAGAAGAACTTCGTCATTCATCTGCTGGGCAATCAGGACGCCGACGGCACCGTGCGCCCCACCGATGTGGAGGGCGGCGCAGATGCGGATATCTTCATCTTTGACACCGACCACGGCGCATACAGCATGGAAGCCAGCCTGAGCTATGGCGTTATGGGCGGTATGTTCACCCGCAACATCAACATCTACGGTCAGCCCTATGCCCCTGCCAAGAGCCTGACGATCGATGCCTCCAACCTGCGCACCTTCTACACGGGCGACACCTTCAACCCGGCTGAGCTGGTTGTCACGGCTACCCGCGCCAACGGTGCGGAGGAGTCCATCTGGGGCGGTCGCTTGACCTTCACCGGTTACGACAGCGACACCGCAGGCACCAAGACCGTGACGGCCTCCTTCCTGGGTGCAACCGCTACGTTTGAAGTGCAGGTCGAGGAACTGGTCACCGAGCAGTACACGGGCAGCTATGAGCTGGTGCAGGGCGAAACGCCCACCGCAACGGATGCCGTGCTGCTGGTGGATTACTCCCACAAGGTCTGCACGCTGACTGCCGCCGACGGCTCTGCATCCATCACCGGCACGCTGGTGGATGTGCAGGACGATGCCCTTACCATGACCCTGAACGGCAGCGATGCCCTGACGGTGCCCATCACCGAGGGTGAGGACGGCAGCAAGCAGCTGACCATCCCCGCCCACGACGAAATCGTTTCCGGCTGGGGCTCCAGCACCACCTACTCCATCAACGAGGCTGTGGTCACGCTGGCGGCAGAGTAAGCGTCCATTGCCCCTGATAAAACATAACGGTACTTGCTGAATGAAAGCCGCGTCTGATGTCTGCTTGCAGGCGTTGGATGCGGCTTTTCTTATGAGAAGGGAAAAATATATGCAAAGTACAGAACTTTTGCTGAAAAAATTGACCTTGGAAGAAAAATGCGCGCTGCTTTCCGGCGCGGAAACCTTCAAAACGCGGGGTATGCCCGAACACGGCATCCCGCAGATCTGGCTGTCGGACGGTCCCCACGGCTTGCGCAAGCAGGCGGGGGAGAGCGACCACTTGGGGCTGAACCCCAGTGTTCCCGCCACCTGCTTTCCCACAGCGTCGGCTGTTGCAAACAGCTGGGATGCCGCGCTGGGCGAGGAAATCGGCGCAGCCTTGGGCGAGGAAGCCGCTGCGCAGGAAGTGTCGGTGGTGTTGGGACCGGGGCTTAACATGAAGCGCAACCCGCTGTGCGGGCGCAGCTTTGAGTATTTCTCCGAGGACCCGTATCTCGCGGGCAAGCTGGCGGCGGGATATATTCGCGGCATCCAGTCCAAGGGCGTAGCCGCCTGCCCGAAGCACTTTGCCGTCAACAGTCAGGAAACGCGGCGTATGGCTTCGGATTCCATCGTGGACGAGCGCACCCTGCGGGAAATCTACCTGACCGGGTTTGAAATTGCCGTCAAAGAGGGGCATCCCCGCAGCATTATGTCGTCCTACAATCTTGTGAACGGTACGTATGCCAACGAGAATAAGCACCTGCTCATGGAGATTTTGCGCGGTGAGTGGGGCTTTGATGGCGCGGTCATCACCGACTGGGGCGGAAGCAACGACCACGCGCTGGGTGTGAAAAACGGCTCCACGCTGGAAATGCCCGCGCCCGGCGGGGACAGTGTGCGCGAACTGCTGGCGGCGGTGGAAAGCGGGAAAATCTCTGAATCCGACATCGACGCCCGCTTGTCAGAGTTGCTGCCGCTGGTGTTTGATACCAAGGCTGCGCTGGACGCTGCCCCGCGTGAGTTTGATGCGGCAGCCCATCATGCGCTTGCCCGCCGCGCCGCCGAGGAAAGCCTTGTGCTGCTGAAAAACGAGGGCTCTTTGCTGCCGTTGGCGGCGGGTAGCAAGGTGGCTGTCATCGGCGACTTTGCCAAAAATCCGCGCTACCAAGGCGCAGGCTCCAGCATGGTGAACTCGACACAGGTGGATGTGCTGCTGGATAAGCTGATCGACTCCGAGTTGAACGTCATCGGGTATCAGCAGGGCTTTGACCGCCACGGTAAGCCGGATGCTGCTTTGCAGAAATCCGCCTGCGAACTGGCGACACAGGCGGATACAGTTATTTTGTGCATGGGTCTGGATGAAATCGCCGAGAGCGAGGGTCTTGACCGCAGCAATCTGCGCCTTGCGCAAAATCAGGTGGATCTGCTGCAGGCTGTGGCGGCCGTCAACCCGAAAATTGTCGTGGTATTGTACAGCGGCAGCGTAGTCGAAACGCCGTGGCTGGACAACTGCCAAGCCCTGCTGTACGCCGCCTTAGGCGGTCAGGCGGGGGCGGGCGCCGTTGCGGATGCACTGACCGGCAAGGTCAATCCCTGCGGCAAGCTGGCAGAAACATGGCCGTTGACCTACACCGACATCCCCAGCGCCGCCGACTTTGCCACCCGCCGCAAGACCGTGGAGTACCGCGAGGGGCTGTACATCGGCTACCGCTACTTTACCACGGCGGAAAAAGCTGTGCGCTTCCCGTTTGGCTATGGTATGAGCTACACGACGTTTGCGTACAGCGACATGGCTGCCGATGAACAGGGGGTCAGCCTTACCGTAACGAACACCGGCAGTGTGGCAGGCACGGAAATCGTGCAGCTGTATGTTGCTAAAAAGAACAGTGAGCTTTTCCGCCCTGCCAGGGAACTGAAAGGCTTTGCCCGCGTAACACTCGCCCCCGGCGAGAAACAGCGCATCACCATCATGCTGGACGATAAGGCGTTCCGTTTCTGGAATGTCAAGGCTAACCGCTGGGAAATCGAGGGCGGCGAGTACGAGCTGCTTGTCGGCGCAAGCGTGGAGGACATCCGGCTGTGCGAGAAAATCTCCGTGCATGGAACGGCTACCGTGCATCCGTATGAGGATAGGGACCTGGATTGCTATTATAAGGGCGATGTGCTGTGCGTTTCCGATGCAGACTTTGAAAAGCTGTTGGGGCATCCCATCCCGAAAGGCAAAACCAAAATTGACCGCAATCTGACCTTGGGCGAACTGAACCACGCACGCAGCCCGCTGGGCTGGCTTGTCTGGCTTGTGCTGACGATCCTGCTGGATGTCAGCTATAAGCGCGGCAAGCCGGATTTGAACATCTTGTTCCAGTACAATATGCCCCTTCGCGCTCTGGCAAAGATGACGAACGGTGCCATCAGCATGGGCATGGTGGACGGCATTGTCATGGAATTGCAGGGCTTCTGGATCCTGGGTCTTGTGCGGGTGATTTATGAAGCGATTAAGAATGTGGTGCTGAATGCGCAGATGGAAAAGCGTCTGCGCGGCGCTTGATGGAGGTTGCATTATATGCAGTTTTGGAATAATTTTGCGGCAAAACACCCCGCCGCAGCCAAGTGGGTGCGCGAGGGCGGTCTGTTCGTCATCGTGTCGAACCTGATTACCGTGTTCAAGTATCTGCTGCTGCAATTTTTGCCCGCTGCGTTCAGCAGTCTGCCGGTGGTGGATTTCGGCTGGCCCGGCGTGGATGTGACCCTGTTTGGGGAAACCTTCAAGTGGAACATCCTTGGCTACGATGCCGCCCACGGCGGTCTGCCGTACTTTTGCGCTTACATGATTGCTATGGTGATTGGTGAATGCATCAACTTCCCGATCCAGCGCAATTTCGTGTTCCGCAGCAAGGGCAATTTAGGCAAGCAGATCGCGTGGTATGTGCTGGCTTTCTGCGTCATCACCTGCATCGTCAACTCCATCAACTGCGTATGGGTTGCCGTAGCCGGGCTGCTGGTGCCGGACTTTATTTATAACATCGGCACGACGGTTTTGAACGGCGGCGTGTCTATGGTCATTTTCTTCTTTGTCAACAAAATCATCTTCCCTGAAAGCGGGAAGTGATGGAGAGAATATCACTTTACGAGCGCTGCAGATAACGCATTGCAGTTTTGGATGATGAGCAAGCCCTGCTGATGAAATCCGTCATAGGTGGATTGTCGCCGTGAATTGTGAACGTCTCGTAAGCAATTTGCACTTACTATTGACCGACTGATAATGACTGGAGTAAAAAGAGCCCGGAGGGCCTTACCAAATCGGTAAGGTTCTCCGGGCTCTTTTTTCTCTCCGGAAAGTGTATT
>OLNW01004052.1_pt1 | contig 10732 bp, 8 predicted proteins | sample 1672121 | NCBI WGS metagenome assembly OLNW01 (sample SAMEA3136648, study PRJEB25190) | human gut metagenome
TTCATTCTGCCCGCCTTGGCAAGCGTCAGGATCTTCTTACAGTCTGCGAGTCCCTCTGCATGCTCGATATTTACCTGAGTGCCAGGATAATACTCATTGATGCATCTCTCGATCGCATCTGCCACACCACCGGCACAGGCATATCCACGTCCGGCTCCTGTTGCATCATGGAAGGAAGACTCTGCCTCATACTCTGTCAGATCGATTCCTTTGGCATCAAACATTGCCTGCAGTTCCTCAAATGTCACAACGAAATCCACGTCACTGCGAACCGTTCTTCTGGATGCTTCCAGCTTCTTTGCCGCACAAGGTCCGATAAATACTACTTTCGCATTTGGATGTTCCTGTTTGATCGTACGCGCTGTTGCAACCATCGGAGTCAGCTCCTGGGAAATCTGATCTATCAGATCCGGGAAGAACTTCTTGGCAAGCATTGCCCAGGACGGACAGCAGGAGGTCAGCAGGAACGGAAGCTCACCCGTTGTAACCTTCTCTACATAGTGATGTGCTTCTGCAATCGCGCCGATATCTGCACCGAGTGCCACTTCATAAGTCTCTTTAAATCCCAGTTCTGCCAATGCTGCTTTCAGATTTCTCGCATTGATATTCGGTCCGAACTGTCCTACGAATGCAGGTGCAACTTCTGCTACAATGTCCTCTCCTTCGGAAAGTGCACGTGCCAGCTGGAAGATCTGTGATTTATCAGAAATAGCTCCGAACGGACAGCTTACCATACACATACCACAGGATACGCATTTATCCGGATCAATATAGGCTCTTCCCAGTTTGTCTGATCCGATTGCATTCACACCACATGCTTTTTTACATGGACGCTCTTTCTTTGCGATCGCATCGTACGGACAGGCTGATTTACATTTTCCACATTTGATACATTTGGTCTGATCGATAAAGGAGCGGCCGTTGACCATTGAGATCGCTCCTCTCGGACAGACTTCCTGACATGGATGCGCCAGACATCCTTTACACATGTTGGATACTTCGTACTTGTTCTCTTCACAGCTCTCACAGCCGGATGGAATTACCTGCATCAGCGGTGGCTCATAGTACTTCTCAGAAATATTACTTGCCTCCACGCCTGCGGTCAGATGAACTGGTTTATTCTCCGGACGAAGGGAAAGTCCCATAGCCAGACGCACACGCTCTCTTACGATAGCACGGGAACGGTATACGCTCTCTCTGAATCTCTCACTCTCATCATTTACAATTTCATAAGGGATGGCTTCCATATCATCTACCAGGGTATCTGCATTGGCTTTAAAACCAAGCTTTGCGACCTCTGTAAATACACGCCGGCGGATCGCTCTTACCGGAGTCTGTAATCCTCTTATCATCTGTTTTCCTCCTTAGATAAGCATCGGAGCAATGGCTGATCTGACAAACATCTGTTTCTCCTGATTCTCACTGCTCCTTTTTCTTTTTCCATTGCTTCTTATACTATAATATATTGATAATTTTTTGTCAATAAACTAACTTTAAGATATTACGCAAACACTTTCTGAGCATAATGCACGGACTGCATCGCATCTTTTCCATAAAAGTCTGCACCGATCATATCTGCATAATCCTGATTGAGCACGGCTCCACCGACCATCACCAGACAATCCGGTGCTTTCTCACGGAGCTGTTTGATCGTCTCTTCCATGCTGACTACGGTCGTTGTCATCAGGGCGCTTAACCCGACCAGATGAATATTCTGCTCCAGTACTGTATCCACAACTGTCTCAGGCGGTACATCCTTTCCAAGATCGATTACTTCAAAGCTGTAATTTTCAAGCAGAACCTTTACGATATTCTTACCGATATCATGGATATCCCCTTTTACGGTAGCAAGAACAATCTTTCCTTTCTTCTCCTGTACTTCCCCGCTGCTCTCCATCTTGTCTTTCAGAACAGCGAACGCACATTTGGCAGCCTCTGCACTCATCAGAAGCTGTGGAAGGAAGACAGTTCCCTTCTCAAATCCTTCTCCCACCGTATTCAGTGCCGGGATCAGTTCCTCATTAATAATGTCCAGTGCATCTTTGGATTCAGCCATTTCCGTTGTGATGCTGTTAGCCTCTTCTTTCAGTCCACGTTCGATCGCACTTTTCAGGCTCATGGAACTTCCTGATGTCTTTCCCACCGGTGCTGCTGTTGTTCCCGGCTGCTGTGCATATCTGGCAATATACTTTTCACAGTTGCTGTCCAGATTCATCAAAGCATGATATGCATACCATGCTTTCATCATATCCTCAGAAGACGGATTAATGATTCCCTCACTCAGGCCGTTCTGCATTGCCATTGTATAGAAAATGGAGTTAACGATCGGGCGACTTGGAAGTCCGAAGGAAATATTCGATACACCAAGCACGGTACATACGCCCACCTCATCTCTGAGTCTGCGCAGTGTCTCCAATGTTACTTTCGCTCCTTCCGGCTCTGAACTGATCGTCATGGCAAGTGCATCGATGACAATGTCTTTCTTCTCAATGCCATATTTTGCAGCTTCACTGATAATCTTCTTTGCCACACGCACACGTCCTTCTGCGTCTGTCGGAATTCCGTCCTCATCCAGTGCAAGACCGATGACTACGCCGCCGTATTTCTGAATCAGCGGGAAGACCACATCCATGGACTCCTGTTTTCCACTTACAGAGTTGACCATCGCTTTTCCATTATAGATACGCAGCGCATTCTCCATTGCAACCGGATCTACAGTATCGATCTGCAGCGGAAGATTCGTGACACTCTGAAGTTCCTGTACCACTTCTTTCATCAGTGCCGGCTCATCAATATCCGGAAGACCTACGTTAACATCCAGAATGTGTGCACCGTTATCCTGCTGTGTGATTCCCTCTTTCAGAATATAATCCAGATCGTGCTCTTTTAACGCCTGTTTGAAACGCTTCTTTCCGGTCGGGTTGATACGCTCACCGATAATCTTAGAGCCCGTTCCGAGAAATACGCTCTGTCCGTAAGAAGATACTACTGTAAAATTCTTCTTTACGATTGGTTTAACCGGAAGATTTCTACAATCATCTGCCATACAACGGATATGTGCCGGAGTTGTTCCACAGCATCCGCCGATCACAACAGCTCCCAAATCTACTACATGCTTCATAACAGAAGCAAATTCTTCCGGTGATACATCGTAATAAGTCTCGCCGTCCTTCTGCTTTGGAAGTCCTGCATTTGGTTTTACAATGATCGGAAGTGAAGAATATGTCATGAGCTGTTCCAGAATCGGAAGCATCTGCTCCGGTCCCATTCCACAGTTGATTCCAAGTGCATCGATACGGAGGCCTTCCAGCATATCCACAACAGATGGGACATCCGCTCCGGTCAGAAGTTTTCCTCTCTCATCGAAGATCGTTGTTGCAAATACCGGCAGAGAGGTATTCTCTTTTGCTGCCAGCACCGCTGCCTTCAATTCGTAAGTATCACTCATTGTCTCAATATGGATCAGGTCAGCTCCTGCCTTCTCGCCGTAGATCATAACTTCTTTATATGTCTCATAGGCTGTCTCAAAGTCCAGATCTCCCATTGGTTTCAGCAGTTTTCCTGTCGGGCCAACATCCAGTGCTGTATAGATTCTGCGTCCGGTTGCCGCTTCCTCTGCCGCAACTTTTACATTATTGACTGCACGCTGAATCAATTCTTCAAGGGAATAGGCGTCATCATGAAACTTTAATGCATTCGCCCCGAACGTATTCGTCAGGATAATATCACTTCCGGCTTCAATATACTGTCTGTGTATCTCCCGGATTTCCTTTTCATGAGTAAAATTCCATGTCTCAGGCAATTCACCGGGCTGAAGCCCCTTCGCCTGAAGCAGTGTTCCCATTCCTCCATCAAAAAATAACAGTTCTTTTCCAAGCCGTTCTCGTAACATGTTTCTTTCCTTCCTGAATTTCTCTTTTTGTTTCCTTCTTGCAGCTCAATTTCTCTATCGTTCTGCTTTCCTATACTACTGTCTGCACATTTTTTATATTATCATTCTCATCAATATCAGACCATCAATAAAAGAATCTGGAAATGAGATTCCTTTGATATCAACGTCGATACGCACAGTCCTTCTTTGAACAGGTCTCGCATCCCGAGATCGGGCAACGCTCTTTTGTCGTACTGATCCCGATCACTGCTGTCACTGATTTGGTCGGACTCATCATATAACTGTCTGTCATCGTCAGTCCGATCGTCTTTGCACAGTCGAGCATCCGCATCAGCGGTTCCTGAAAATGAATGTCGAAATCTCCATATCCCGGACTGAATCTCGGACGCAGATACAGGCCTTTCTTTTCAAGCTCTGCTGCGATCTCCATCTGGCACTGGTCGCAATATTCTTCCAGTTCTGCCGCCGCGCAGGCCTGCAGTACCACTGCTTTCGCCATATCTGTCAGCGAAACTCTCCGGATCAGGCGGTCTGTCCCTGCTCCCAGCGTGGCTCCAAACAGCACGATCTGTCCACATCCTTTCAGATTCCTGTTCAGGCTTCTGCTCTCTATCTCCATAGAGCCTACTACTAATTTTCCATCTTCTCTGTGATCCAAATCAAAAATGCGGCTGATCGATTTGGGACTTGCTTCCCTGTCAAGATCCTCAAAAGATTCTTTTACCAGTTCACAAGTCCGCCCGTCCGCCGCATTTCTTCCAAATCCCAGATATCGTATTGCTTCTCGTGTCTTCCTGTCTGTATTACTCATCTGGCATTTCACTTTCTCAGCACTTAATAATCTCTGAAATATTCTTCATGATTGCTTCTGTAATCTCCGGCTTATTCATAGAATAAATATGAATGTTCTTTACACCGTTTGCCAGCAGGTCAATAATCTGGTCTGTCGCATAAGCAATACCAGCCTGCTTCATTGCTTCCGGTGAATTTCCGAAACGATCCAGAAGTGCGAGGAATCTTCTCGGAAATACAGTTCCTGAAAGTTCCTGGCTGCGCTTCATCTGAGAAGCACTTGTGATCGGCATGATGCCCGGAAGTACCGGAACATTGATACCCGCTTCTCTGATTCTATAAAGGAAATTGTAATGGATATCATTGTCAAAGAACATCTGTGTTGTAAGGAAATCAACTCCTGCATCTACTTTCTGTTTCAGATACCGGATATCATCTGTCTTATGTTCATTCTCCACATGTCCTTCTGGATAACAGGCTGCACCGATGCAGAAATCTCCCTGCTTTCTGATCTCTTCTACAAGTTCATATGCGTAATGGAATCTGTCTCCTTCCGGAAATACCATTCCCTCCGGGATGTCGCCACGCAGTGCAAGGATATTCTCAATTCCAAGTTCTTTCAGATTTGCGATTACCTGGCGTACCTCTTCTTTTGTAGAAGAAGCACAGGTCAGGTGTGCAAGGCTGAGTACATTCAGATCGTCCTTGATATGCGCTGCAATCTTTGCCGTATTCTTACTTGTTCCTCCACCAGCTCCATAAGTTACACTGATAAAAGCCGGATTCAGTTTTGACATCTCATCGGTCGCTGTTTTCACCTTATCAAATCCCGCATCTGTCTTCGGCGGAAACACTTCAAATGAAATGTTGATTCTGTCTTCATTCAGTCTGTCAATTATCTTCATCGGGTTATTAACTCCTCTGTTCTTTTCTGTTTTCTCTTTATTATTCGCCGATCAGGCTCCTATACAGTTCATCGTACTGTCCTGCAGAATTCTGCCAGGAGAAATTCTGGTTCATGGCACGTTCTACAATCTTGTTCCAGTCACGTTTTCTGTCATAGTAAATTCTCTCTGCGTAACGGACTGCATTGAGCATCTCATGTGCGTTATAGTTTGTAAAACTGAAACCTGTACCTGTCTTTTCAAATTCATTGTACGGCTGTACTGTATCTTTCAGTCCGCCTGTCTCTCTAACGATCGGAAGTGTTCCGTAACGGAGACTCATCAGCTGGCTCAGGCCGCAAGGCTCGAACAGTGATGGCATCAGGAATGCATCACATCCTGCGTAAAGTCTGTGTGAAAGATCGTCTGAATAGAAAATATTTGCAGATACTTTTCCTGAATACTTCCATGCAAAATGACGGAACATATTCTCGTATTTTGGATCTCCTGTTCCAAGTACTGCGATCTGAACCGCATCCTGGCACATCTCATCCATCATATAATCGATCAGGTCAAATCCTTTCTGGTCTGTCAGTCGGGATACGATACCGATCAGCATCACATGATTGTCTTTGTCAAGTCCAAGTTCTTCCTGAAGAGCAGCCTTATTCACCGGTTTGTTCTTTCTGAAGTTCTCTACATTGAATCCTTTTGCGAGACGGTAATCTGTCTCCGGATTCCAGTCATTGTAATCCAAACCGTTTACAATACCGCACAGATCATTCGCTCTTGCGTTCATCAGACCGTCCAGTCCTTCTCCGTAGAACGGAGTCTTGATCTCTTCTGCGTAACTGTTACTTACAGTTGTTACTTTATCTGCATATACGATACCACCTTTTAAGAGGTTTGCATCTTTGTATGCTTCCAGTTTGTCCGGTACAAAATAGTATTCCGGAAGTCCTGTGATTCCCTGCACAGATTTTGTATCCCATACTCCCTGGAACTTCAGATTATGTATTGTCATTATAGTCTTGATTCCACGGTAGTACTCGCCAAGGAAACGGAAGTTATCCAGATAAACCGGAATCAGGCCTGTCTGCCAGTCATGACAGTGAATCAGATCCGGGCGGAAACCGATTACCGGAAGAATACTCAGAGCTGCTTTTGAGAAGAAAGCGAACTTCTCAATGTTCCACTTCGGATCTCCGTCATACGGAGCGAATCCCGAGAAATAGTATTCGTTATCGATGAAATAGAATGTAATTCCATCCAGTTCTGTCTTGAAGATTCCAACATACCGATTCTGTCCTGCAATATCCATATAAAAGTTTGTGATATACTCCAGTCTGTCTTTCCATTCCTGTTTCATACACATGTACTTCGGAAGTACGACACGCACATCATATCTTTCCTTGTCAAATTCTTTCGGGAGTGATCCTACAACGTCTGCAAGTCCTCCTGTTTTAATAAACGGCACGCATTCTGAAGATGCGAACAAAATATTTTTCATATACACAATCCTCCGTTTTCGCTTACATCGCCTGATCGGCGATTAACTAAAAATATTATACCGCATTTTCATCATTATGCAAAGGATTTCTTTGTTATTTCTTGTGTTTATACTCCAGCTGTATTGTATCTGCGATCAGGGCGATAAATTCTGAATTAGTCGGTTTTCCCTTTCCGGTACTTACCGTATACCCGAACAGTTCATCCAGTGTATCCAGTTTTCCTCTGCTCCACGCCACCTCGATTGCATGACGGATGGCACGTTCTACGCGACTTGAGGTAGTCTGATATTTCTTTGCCACCGTGGGGTACAAAATCTTTGTGATCGCATTGAGTACATCCATATCTTCCACTGCCATAATGATGGAATCCCTGAGATAATGATATCCTTTGATATGCGCCGGTATCCCGATCTCATGCAGCATATTTGTCACACGTGTCTCCAGATTTTCTCCCCACATTGTATTTTCTGTAATTCCGTCTTCCGCTCTTCGTTCGGAACTCCGGAATGTTTTTCTTACGGATTTAATCCGTTCCAATAACATCTCATTATTAAACGGTTTCATGACGTAGTAATTTGCCCCTTTGTTAAAGGCATCTTCTGTAATTCTCTCCTGTCCCACCGCTGTGATTACGATAAAATACGGACGTTTGCTGACTGCTTTATCCTGATTGACATGATCCATTACAGTCAATCCGTCCATTTTCGGCATAATCAGGTCGAGAAGAACAACATCCGGTTTTTTCTCCTTGATGATCTGACACATCTCCTCACCATTTTTCGCCTTACCAACCAGATTCAGATCTTTATCCAGGCCAATCACCTGCTCCAGCATATCCAGCATTTTCTGGTTATCGTCAGCGATGGCTACATTCAAATGTTCCATTCTCTTCTCTCCTTATGGATGTCTGAGAACCGTCTTGAAAACGCCACGGCATTATTATATTCCAGCTTATCTTGCAGAATCAAGCAGATTTTGTAGCACTATTTCGACAAATTCCGGCTGTTTCCATGAGATTTTCTATCAAAATGCATTCTTTATTCACACCGGATTTTCCCGGTTTTTCTGTATTTTTCGAGAATTTTGGATCGAATGTCCCAATGATTTCAGGATAGAAAAACATGTCGAAAACTTTGTATCAGAAAGTATTTTTAAATATGCTCTGACAAACAGAAATCCACAGCATGCAATCGACTGCTGTGGATTTTTTATCTAGAGCGTCCCTCAATCCATACTTTTTTCCGTGCCAGCCACCAATCACTTGCCACGGAAATGAAAGAAAGGAACATTAATGAAACTGATGCTTACCAATATATTCAATAAACTCGTCTTCTGGCATCGGTTTCGCATAATAGAATCCCTGTACTTCATCACAGCTCAGTTCTTTGATGATCTCCAACTGTTCTGTCGTCATCTTGATCCTGTCATTATAAATCGCAGCCGATTCTGTCAGTTCGATCGGAACACTTGAAAATGGGATTCCATTCTCTTCTTCTGCAGATGACATACCTCACGGAATACATATTTTTCAATTTGAGATCATATTCTCAATAAAAATTCCATACCCTTTCATCGGATCATTAACAAACACATGTGTCACTGCCCCAATCAGTTTTCCGTTCTGTAAAATCGGGCTGCCGCTCATTCCCTGAATGATTCCTCCGGTCTTTTCAAGGAGCTCGGGATCTGTGATCTGAATGACCATTCCTTTCTTCGCTTCCTTTGAATGTAAATCCACTTCCAATACTTCGATCTCATATTCTTTTACTTCATTGTCAATACAGGAGCGGATTACCGCCGATCCTGTCTCAATCTCTTCTTTTGCCGCCGTCTCTACTGTCTCTGAATTCATAAACAACGCATCCTTCTTTTCCAGCGTTCCATAAATACCTGTCTCTGTATTTTTCTCAATTATTCCGAGCTGATTATACCGGTTGTAAACGATCACACCCTCCATTGTGCCTGGATTCCCGCTGATTCCTTTGATGATATCCTGAATTCTGGTCCGATACAGAATCCCGTCGGAAATATTCATCAGTGTATTTGTGTCCGTATCATGGATTCCATGTCCAAGCGCTCCAAACCGATTTTCTTCGGTGAGATAAGTAATCGTCCCCAGTCCCTGCACATTATCCCGCACCCAGATTCCAAGACGGAATTGTTCCGGTGCTGTCTCCACAGATTTCAGCCGCACCTCCATCGTCTCTTCTCCCCGTCGCAGTGAAAGTGTCACCCAGGGATCCCGCAGCTCTTCCACTGCCTCAAGGAGCTCCCGTTTTCCATCGACTGTTTCCTGATTAATTGCGGTGATGTAATCTCCCGACTGCACGATTCCCTGTGCCGGTTCATACTTTCTCCCGTCCATTCCCTGAATCGTCTCCGTATTCAGCACCAGAATTCCATCCGTCTCCATATAGATCCCCACCGGCATACCTCCCGGAATCACCGCGCCGGTTCCGGTGGCAGATGCCGCCGTCTCTGTGGGAGTTTCTGAGGAAGATTTTTTTGCTGTAATATCCCATTCTGTCACAACACCTGATAAAAATACAGCTAGAAGTGCAAAAACAGCTCCGAAAAATACAGCTTTCCTTTTATTATGGCCCTTTTTCTTTTCTGTGATCGACTGCATTTTGTCCACATTCAGAATAAGGCTCTTTTCTCTTTCCTCTGATTCCATATCATTTTGGATTTTTTTCATTCTTTCTGTCTTTCTTTTCTGCAAGTTCATTTCATGGTCACATCCTCTCACTGTATTTTCCAACCTCAGTCATCACAACTGATTCATTCAAACTCCATTCTTTATTCTGTTAAAATTCTTTCCCAAAAGCCCCAGCGACCTGACACCCACTCGAGCCCACACACAATTATTTTGCTTAACACTAACACCTCAGCATTTCCCCCTGCAAATTCAGCCTGCACAAAATGTAGTTCAGCTTGCCGGGTTTGTGTAACAAAAAAAGAACAGATACCTCTCCTGTACCTGTTCTTAGTATATGTAACCATCCTTTTTTCACTCTGGTATTATCTTTCACACTTTGCCAATTCTTTCATCTCTCTGGCGCTTTCCATCACACGCTCTGTGACATTGGCTCCGCCGAGCAGCCTTGCCAGTTCTTCTGTCGAAGCTGCTTCATCTAATACCGTCATTTTCGTCTTCGCAGTTCCATCCTCTGCTTCCTTCTGGATCAGAAAATGATGATCTGCCACGGATGCGATCTGCGGCAGATGGGTGATGCAGATCACCTGTCTGCTCTTTCCGATCCTGCGCAGTTTCTCTCCTACTTTTCCTGCAGTCACTCCGGAAATACCGGTGTCAATCTCATCAAAAATCAGAGTCGGCGTATCTTCCTCGTCTGCAAGGATCGTCTTAATAGCAAGCATCACTCTGGAAAGCTCACCACCAGATGCCACGCTTCCAAGCGGGCGGATCGGCTCACCTGGATTGGCGGCAAGATAAAATTCCACCTCGTCATTTCCATTTGCACTGTAATTCTTTGCCTCTGTCAGGTGGATCTCAAACCGTGAATCCAGAAAATTCAGTTCCTTCATCTGCTGACTGATCTCACCTGCAAATTTTTTTGCCGCCTGTACGCGCACTTCATGCAGTCTGTCCGCCGCTTTTTTCATTTTTTCAAAGGCCTCGTCCAGTTTTT
>OLNW01004056.1_pt1 | contig 10730 bp, 9 predicted proteins | sample 1672121 | NCBI WGS metagenome assembly OLNW01 (sample SAMEA3136648, study PRJEB25190) | human gut metagenome
ATACAAGTTTAATTTGTGCAAAAGCAGCAGATGAATTATTAACAATAGGAAATATTACAGCATCATTTGTTTTAGGAAATACAGGAGATAAAATTTGCATTAGTGGACGTTCAATTGGTGATGTTAATGTTCAAATGATACTTGAAAAATTAGGTGGCGGAGGTCATATCACTTTAGCTGGAGCTCAATTAGAAAATACAACAATTGAAGAAGCAAAAGAGAAATTGATTTCTAAGATTGAAGAATATCTTAGTGAAAAAGAATAAATGCGAAAAAAAGGACCGACCCCAAATTCGCACAAGGAGGAAAAAATGAAGGTAATATTAAAAGCAGATATAAAAGGTGTTGGAAAGAAAAATGAAGTAATAAATGCTTCAGATGGATATGTGCGTAATTTTTTATTTCCTAAAAATTTAGCTGTTGAAGCTAATGCAGAAAATATGAGCAAATTAAAAGCTCAAAATGAAGCAAATCAATTTAAAAAGGATACAGAAAGAGAAGAGGCTAAAAAGCTTGCTGATAAATTAACTAAAATTACAGTAAGAGTTGAAGTTAAAGCTGGAGAAAATGGAAAAATATTTGGTGGAGTTTCTGCTAAAGATATTTCAGAAAATCTAGAAAAACAACATAAAATTAAAATTGATAAAAAGAAAATTGATTTAAAAGAAACAATTAAAACCTTAGGGATGTTTAGCGTAGACGTTAAACTATATGAGGGAGTTTTAGGAAAAATAAAAGTTGATGTGAGGGGTTAAAAAATGGATTTAGCAAAAATACCACCACATGATATAGATGCAGAACAAGCCGTATTAGGAAGTATGCTTACAGATAAGGATGCTGTTAATGCGGCTATAGAAACATTAAAAGAAGATGCATTTTATAGAGAAGATAATAAAGCAATATATCAAGCGATAATAAATTTATATAGTAAATCAGAACCTATTGATATTATTACATTAAAAGACGAATTAGAGTCTATGGACAAATTTGAACAGGTTGGTGGGTATGAGTATTTGGCAAGTTTGCCAGATAAGGTTCCAACAACGGCTAATGTTCAAAAATACATAAAAATTGTAGAAGAAAAAGCAATATTAAGAAAATTGATAAAAACTGCAAATGAGATTATAGAGTTAGGATATGACCCAGCTGAAGACGTAGAAGATATAATGGATAATGCAGAAAAAAAGATATTTGATATAATGCAAAGCAAAAATCAAAAAGGTTATACACCAATTAAAGATGTTTTAGTAGAAAGTTTTACAAAACTAGAAGAATTGTATAACAGAAAACAACATATCACAGGTGTTCCAACAGGATTTGTAGAACTTGATTATAAAACAGCAGGATTACATGGTTCAGAATTAATTCTAGTTGCTGCAAGACCTGCCATGGGTAAAACAGCATTTGCATTAAATATTGCAACAAATGCTGCTTTAAGAGGAAATGCACCAGTAGCAATATTTAGCTTGGAGATGTCAAAAGACCAATTAGTAAACAGAATTTTATGTAGTGAGGCAATGGTAGATAGTAACAAAGTAAGAACAGGTAAACTTGAAGAAGATGATTGGGTAAAATTAGCTGGAGCTATAGGACCATTATCAGAATCAGAAATTTATATAGATGATACTCCAGGTATATCTGTAATGGAAATAAGGACAAAATGTAGAAAGCTAAAAATGGAGAAAAACATAGGGCTAGTTGTAATTGACTATTTACAGTTAGTACAAGGAAGTAATAAAAGACAGGCAAGCAGAGAACAAGAAATTTCTGAAATTAGTAGATCATTAAAAATTTTAGCTAAAGAAATAAATGTCCCTGTAATTGCATTATCACAGTTATCAAGAGCGGTAGAACAAAGACCTGATCATAGACCGATGTTATCAGACTTGCGTGAATCTGGAGCAATAGAGCAGGATGCGGATATAGTAATGTTTTTATATAGAGATGATTATTATAATAAAGAATCTGAGAAAAAAGACATAGCAGAAGTAATTATAGCAAAACAAAGAGGTGGCCAAACAGGTACTGTTGAATTATTGTGGATGGGTAATTATACAAAATTTGTTAACTTGGAAAAAAGATTTGACGATTAATGTCAAATAAAGTATATATATAACCTAGAAATCTTGAAATTTTGGTTGTAAATCTCTAAAATGTATGATATAATGAAATAGTTTGTTAAGTAACAATTGTATGCATAATGAGGAGGTAAAAATTATGCAAAGCACAAAAGGTTTCCGGGAAGAATTCAGCTTGGACACAATTTATGAACTCATAAAGGACCAAGCACCAAGATTGGTGTGTGAGCTTGAAGCCAAATATGCTTTTGAAAGTGAAAAAAAACTTTCTGAAGTGTTAGAAAATTATGAAAATTTGACACGAGCCGAGAAATTTGAAATTCTTGGTTGGATATCTTCTGCTAGTAATAGACTGGTAAATGATATGGCTTTTGGAGCGATTAGTTATATTAACCTTTCTACTATGAGACATATCAATAGAATAGTAAAAAATGAGTTGGATAATGCTAATCAAGAAGAATGGAAGTTTTTTGAAAGGGGCTATGAATTGGCTTTGAAGAATAAATGAGGTAAAGGTCATCTTTGTTATAACAGAGGTGACCTTATTCTATATAAGAGAGGTTTATTTAATGAAAAATAAAGTAATAGAAACAATAAAAAAATATAAATTAATAGAAGCTGGTGACAAAATTGTTTTAGGAGTATCAGGAGGACCTGATTCAATTTCAATGTTGAATATTTTAAATGAAATAAAAGATGAATTTGATTTTAAAATATATGTAGCTCATATTAATCATCTAATAAGAGAAGAGGCAATAGATGATGAAAAATTCGTAGAGAATTATTGCAAAAAAAATGACATTCCATTTTTCTGTAAAAGGGCAGAAGTTCAAAAGATAGCTGAGACTCAGAAAATCGGAACAGAAGAAGCAGGAAGAAATGTAAGATACGAATTTTTTGAAGAAGTATGTTCTAAAGTTGGAGCTAATAAAATAGCAATAGCACACAATAAAAATGACAAAATTGAAACAATTATTATGCATTTACTTAGGGGAAGTGGACTTTCAGGACTTAAAGGAATGCAACCAATAAGAGACAATAAATATATTAGACCATTAATTGAATGTGAGCGTAACGAAATTGAACAATATTGTGAAGAAAATAAATTAGAACCAAGAATAGACAAAACAAATTTTGAAAATGAATATACTAGAAATAAAATTCGAAACATAGTAATTCCATATATAAAAAATGAATTTAATCCTAACATTATAGAAATAATAGACCGATTATCTCAAGTAGCTACGGACGAAAGCGATTACATAGATAATCAAGCACAAAATATTTATAAAAAAATACTAGTTGAAAAAAAAGAAAAAGAAATCATATTAAATTGGAAAGAATTTAATAAACAAGAAAAGGTAATAAAAAATAGAATTATTTTGTATGCTGTAAAGCAGTTATTAGGCTCTACTCAAGGAATTGAAAAAGTACATATAGAAGCAATAATAAAGTTATGTGATAATAATATAGGAAATAAATTTTTGACTCCAAACAAAAAAATAAAAATTTTAGTAAATGATAAAAAAATATTTTTTAGAGCTCAAAATTAATAAACCGTAAAAAAAGCAGACAACTGTAACGAAAAGGACACAAAAAAGTCACGTAAAAAGTATTGAAAAAAAGAAAAAGGTATGTTATAGTTTCAAAAGAATAATAAAAAATAGGAGGACTTAGATGAAAAAGGGAATAAAAACATTAGCAATGTGGTTAATAATAGGAATTATAGTAATTGTACTATTATCATCAATAATGGAAAATAGTAATTCAAAAATGACATATTCTGAATTAATAACAAGTATGGAAAATAAGGAAGTAGAAAGTGTAAAAATTTCTTCATCAGGAGATGTGGCATCAGTTAAACTAAAAAATTCAAAAACAGAAAAAGAAGTTAAAATCCCAAGTTTGGATAGTTTTATGACATATACAGAACAATATCTAAAAACAGGTGAGATAACATTAGAAGAAGAAAAAGAATCAATTTGGATTACAGTTTTAAGCTTAATTTCACCATTTGGATTATTAATTATATTCTTTATATTCTGGTTTATGATGATGAGTAGTGGAACTCAAAATGGAACTAAGAATATGACATTTGGAAAGAGTAAAGCAAGACTTGTAAATGCAGGTGAAAAAAATAGAGTAACATTTGATGATGTAGCAGGTGTTGATGAAGAAAAAGAAGAATTACAAGAAATTGTAGAATTCTTAAAAAATCCAAAGAAATTTACAGATATGGGTGCGAGAATCCCAAAAGGAGTATTATTAGTAGGTCAACCAGGTACAGGTAAAACATTATTAGCAAAAGCTGTTGCAGGAGAAGCAGGAGTACCATTTTATTCAATAAGTGGTTCAGACTTCGTAGAAATGTTTGTTGGTGTTGGTGCTTCAAGAGTAAGAGATTTATTTGAACAAGCAAAGAAAAATGCACCATGTATAATATTTATAGATGAAATTGATGCTGTAGGACGTCAAAGAGGTGCTGGCTTAGGTGGAGGACATGATGAAAGAGAACAAACATTAAATCAATTGTTGGTTGAAATGGACGGATTTTCAGATAATGAAGGCGTTATTATATTAGCAGCAACAAATAGACCAGACGTATTAGACAAAGCTTTATTAAGAGCAGGAAGATTTGATAGACAAATAGTAGTAGGAAGTCCAGATGTTAAAGCAAGAGAACAAATACTAGAAGTACATGCACGTAAGAAAAAATTAGCAGATGATGTAGATTTAAAAGTAATAGCAAAAAATACATCAGGATTTGCAGGTGCAGATCTAGAAAATGTATTAAATGAAGCAGCATTGTTAGCAGCAAGAAGAAATTACAAAGAAATTGGAATGAAAGAAATAGAAGATGCTATGGTTAAAGTAACTATGGGACCTGAGAAAAAGACAAGAGTAAGAAGTGCAAAAGAAAATAGATTAGTAGCATACCATGAAGCAGGTCATGCAGTTGTAAGTAGATATTTACCAACACAAGACCCAGTACATCAAATTTCTATAGTACCACGTGGAATGGCTGGAGGATATACAATGTATAGACCAACAGAAGATAAGTCATTTATGTCAAAAACAGAAATGGAAGAAAATATAGTGTCATTACTAGGTGGTAGAGTAGCAGAAGCTTTAATATTAAATGATATATCAACAGGAGCAAGTAATGATATAGAAAGAGCATCACAAATTGCAAGAAATATGGTAACTAAATATGGTATGAGTGATAGAGTAGGTGCAATAACATTTGGTGGAGGACAAGGAGAAGTATTTTTAGGTAGAGACTTTGCTCAAACTAAAGATTATTCAGAAGAAACAGCAAGCGTTATTGATGAAGAAGTAAAGAAAATAGTAGATAGAGCTTATACTAGAGCAAGAGATATTCTAAGTGCACATGAAGACAAACTTCATGCAGTTGCAGGAGTATTACTCGAAAAAGAAAAAATTGAAGGACCAGAATTCGACAAGATTTTTGAAGAATAAAATTTACAATAAATTTACAAAAAGAAAGGAGTGTAGAAATGCACTCTTTTCAGCATTTTAAGAGAAAATATGACAAATTTATCTATTGACAAAATTTGATAAATGTAGTAATTATATAATAGGAAATTAAGTGAAGAGAGTGATGAATACATATGAAGATACAAGAACTGGCAATAATATTTATAATTATAATATTACCAATTTCATTAGTGCTTTCAGTATATACCCAGAACCAAGTACAAACGATAAATACTCAAACATTATATGATAATAGATTGACATCAGCAACCTATGATGCAATGAGAGCATATCAGTTGAATGCAGCAAATAGTACAACATCTGATATGTCAAATTCAAAAACAAGAGATATAGAAGCATCTGTTTCAGCATTTAGAAATTCTATAATGACAGCATTTGAGTTAAATGGATTTACTGCAAATGAATTAAATAGTTATATACCAGCATTGGTATACACAATGTATGATGGATTATATATATATTCTCCATATTCTAATATAGCAGAGGTAAATACAGATGCAAATGCAGATGAAGAGGTAAAGATAAAAACAGAAGGTCAGAAAGAATATGGATTAAAACCATATATATCATATAGTTGTAGGTATAAAACAACCAATATTGATGTTGTTATAACATATTCATTAGATAATCATATAGCTGTAAAAGGAATGATAGGAAGTGAATATGTTAATAAAGAAGGATATTTAATAGATGGTATTAGTATAAATCCAGATGAAGAAATTAAAAAAAATGATGAAATAGAAAAAGTAGAAATCAAATACAATGGTATTGAGATTGGAAAAGAAAGGTTGAAGGAGTATTTGCCTTTATCAATTGACAAAAATGACGAAAATGCCGCATATCCATATGCTAAGATAAATGGAACCAAATATTATCTAATTGATGATAAGGAAGGTGACCAACAAATCGTATATGTGTCTAATGGTTTCTTTAGGACTCAATGCAAAAGTACTGATAGTGATAAAACAGCTTTTAATGCATATAAAAATATAATAGAAAATAATTATATGGCTAAAGAATATTACTATGAGGCATATAAGTTTACTAAATGGTTTAGAGAGGATTCAGGTTTGCAAGGTTTAAAATATAGTGATGCATATGATGAAGTATTGATAAAAGATGGCGACACTGCTAAAACGGTCTATGGAAAAGTATGGGAAGGAAATGATACAATAATATTTCAATTTAATTCAAGCTCAGATATAAAAAATAATATAGAAAATGAAACTTCTACATTTAACCAACATAGATTGGCTGTTATAAGATATAAAATAGAAAATAATCTTGCAATAGCAATATCAAACTATAATGCATATTCAGGTGCAACAAAGGTTGTATTTCAAATGCCAGAATTAAAAGAAGATGAATGGGATCAAATAATTCACAATATTTCATTAATCAGCTTTTTACAAGGACTACCAATAGGAGAAAAAACATATAATGGTTATACACTTGTAACTAATTCAGAATCTGAAGAAGTTGTGTTAGAAGGTAATATATTTATGCTAGGAGAAAGTGCTAATGAAGAGAAAGTATATTATAGAATAGGAGATGTAGAACTAGAAAATGGAGGAACAGCAACTTTGAATGCTGGAAATTATGGTGATAAAGTTTCTGCTGGAAGATTAAACTTAGATTTTAAGAGAAGATATGTGACAAGGACAGATAAGACTCAAACATATTATTATTATCAAATGAGAAACTTTAAAGCTTCTTATAATAGTGTAGTAATGCAAGATAAAGTAACAACTTTTGATGATATATATAAATATATTAGTGGTGTTAGTCCAGATTATCAAAAAGCATTTTACACAGCACTCGGAAGAGAAAGACAAGGATCAAGTGCAGTTGATATGATATCTATTTTGATTAAACGTCAAAAAAATAAACAACAATTAGAAACAGGGGGATAATAAAATGAACTATGCAGATATAAAAGTAGCAGATGTAGCAAATGGAGAAGGAGTTAGAGTTTCATTATTTGTAAGTGGATGTAATCATCATTGCAAAGGATGTTTTAATGCACAAGCATGGGATTTTAATTATGGAAAAGAATTTACAGAAGAAGATATAGATAGAATTATAAGTGAATTAGACCACCCATATGTGGCAGGACTTTCACTTCTAGGAGGAGAGCCACTAGAATATAAAAATCAACAAGGATTATTACCATTATTAAAAAGAGTAAAAGAAAAATTTCCGGATAAGGATATTTGGTGCTATACAGGTTATTCTTTTGATAAAGATGTTGTTGGACACATGTTTGAAAATTGGCCAGAAACTAAGAAATTTATGTCATACATAGATGTATTAGTTGATGGAAAATTTGAGGAAGATAAGAAGGACTTGAATTTGAAATTTAGAGGTTCATCAAACCAAAGAATTATAGATGTACCAAAATCTTTAAAAGTACATAAAGTAATACCATTTAATATTTAAATAATTTCTTGTAAAGACTTGACAACTTATATCCAAATAATGTATAATAATTAGCGTATATAGGATGAGAGAAAAACGAAATCCCGCATACAGTGTTCTAAACGCCGGAAGGAGGGGAATATTAATGTCAGAAATTAAAGTTAATAATGGAAATATAGAAGACGCACTAAAAAGATTTAAGCGTCAATGTGCAAGAAATGGGGTTCTTCAAGAAGTTCGTAAAAGAGAACATTATGAAAAACCTAGCGTAAAAAGAAAGAAAAAATCAGAGGCAGCTAGAAAAAGAAAATTTTAATAGAAAAATTCCACATTTTTATGTGGAATTTTTTTGTCTAAAAACTTGAATAATAACTGCGAAATATATTATACTATGTATAGTAAAAAAAGGAAAGAAGGTATATTATGCAATATAAAGAAAAAGAAATAAAAGAAGGGATAAAATTACATCAAATACAAACCGAAAAATTCAAAACAAACTTAGTTGCAATATTCTTAACGATGCCAATGTCAAGAGAAAATGTAACCAAAAATGCATTATTACTATCAGTTTTAAGAAGAGGTAGTAAAAATATGCCAACACAAGAAATAATAAGCCAAGAATTAGAAGAAATGTATGGTGCAGGCTTTGATTGTGGAATAGATAAAACTGGAGATAACCATGTTTTAAAATTTTATTTAGAATCAGTTAATGATAAATTTCTTCCACAAACCAATGAAAATATATTAAAAACAAGTATAGAAAAATTATTTGAAATTGCATTTGATCCATTACTTGAAAATGGAGCATTTAAGGAAGAATATGTTAAACAAGAAAAAGCAAATATTAAAAGAATAATAGAAGGAAAGGTAGATAATAAAGCTGTATATGCTCTTGAAAGATGTACAGAAGAAATGTACCAGAATCAACCATATGGTTTATATAAATATGGATATATAGAAGATTTAGATACAATTACTGTGCAAAATTTATATGAATATTATCAAAAAATGTTGCAAGAATGTAAAATTGATTTATTTGTTTCTGGTGACATTGAAAATGTAAATGAAATTGTTGAACAAAATGAAAATATAAAGAAATTACAAGGCAGAAAGCCAAATTATGTGATGAATAAAGTAGAAAACAAAAAAGAAGTAGAAGAACATGAAGTAAAAGAAGAAATGGATGTCGTTCAAGGGAAAATAGTTATAGGATTAGATGTACATTTACAAAATGAAAATCAGAAATATGATGCAATGTTATATAATGCTATATTGGGAGGAACAGCAAATTCAAAAATGTTCCAAGAAGTAAGAGAAAAGGCAAGTTTAGCATATACAGCAAGTTCAAGATATGTAAGATATAAAAGTAATATATTTATCATGTGTGGAATTGAAATAAAGAACTATGAAAAGGCTATGGAAATAATCAGAAAACAATTAGAAGATATGAAAAATGGAGTATTTTCAGACGAAGATATAGAAAATGCTAAAAAAGGAATTATATCTGGAATTAAAAGTATAGATGATGAACAAGATACAGAAATCACATATTTTTATGGTCAAGAATTAACTGATGGTAAAACATCTTTAAGTGAATATATAGATAAGGTAAATAGAGTAACTAAAGAAGCAATTATAGATGTTGCAAAATCTATAACTGTAAACACAGTATATTTCTTAAAAAACAAAGAAACAGCAAAGGAGGACAAATAAATGCAGATTATTGAAGATTCAAGAGTAAAAGAAAAATTATATGTAGAAAAACTTCCTAATGGTTTAACAGTAATGATAATTCCTAAAAAAGGAATTCAAAAAAAATATGTAATATGGGGAACGAATTATGGTTCAAATGATAGTAAATTTATAGTGCCAGGAGAGACAGAAGAAACAGAAGTTCCAAAGGGAGTGGCTCATTTCTTAGAACATAAAATGTTTGAACAAGAAAGTGGTATTAATAGTTTAGATACACTTACGGCGTTAGGTGTAGATGCTAATGCATATACTACAAATGATCATACAGCATATTTGTTTGAATGTACAGAAAATTTCTATCCAGCACTTGATGAATTGATGGATTATGTTCAACATCCTTATTTTACAGATGCAAATGTAGAAAAAGAAAAAGGGATAATTGGTCAAGAAATTATGATGTATGACGATTATCCAGAGTGGAAAGTATATTTAAATGCAATGGAAGCAATGTATCATGAACATCCTGTAAAATTAGATATAACAGGTACTATAGAGACAATTAGCCATATAGATAAAGAAATTCTTTATAAATGCTATAATACATTTTATAATCCATCAAATATGGCAATGGTAATTTGCGGTGATTTTGAGCCTGAAAAATTATTAGAAGAGGTAAAGAAAAGATTAATTGATAAAAAAGCTAATGGAGAAATAAAGAGAATTTATCCTGTTGAAAAAGAAGATATAGTAAAAGAAAAAATCGAGCAAAACATGGATGTAAGTCAGCCATTATTTGCAATTGGAATAAAAGATAAATTAGCAGATACAAAGGAAAGAGTTCGCAAACATATTGCAATAGAAATCTTGTTAAATATGATAATTGGAAAAAGCTCAAACTTATACAAAGAATTATATGATGAAGGACTTTTGTTTGCAGTTCCAAGTTTAGATTACGAGTTTGCTAGGGGATATGCCCATATATTGATTACTGGACAATCTACAGAACCAGAAAAAGTATACGAG
>OLNW01004072.1_pt1 | contig 10688 bp, 7 predicted proteins | sample 1672121 | NCBI WGS metagenome assembly OLNW01 (sample SAMEA3136648, study PRJEB25190) | human gut metagenome
TGGGTGGTGATATCGCCCATGGCGGTAGTTACGACGTCTGCCTCGTCTGCGGTGAGCTTTGCGCCGCCGGGAATGTCAGAGGTGACAACGGTGCTGGGATCGTCTGCGGTAATGAGCCAATCGGTGTATGCCTCCTTCTGGAGATCGGTGAACTCCAGGTCATACTTGTGAAGGTCATAGATAAAGCCGCCGCTGGTGCAGAGATAAACGCCGTTTGCCATCTTCAAAGAGGGCAGCCCCAGATCATTGTTGACAATGATACCGCCCAGAACAGGCTTGCCGTTTTCGTCATACTCAAAGGTTTCACCCTCGTAGCCATAGTTGATGAACTGGGTCAGGTCGGGATTATACCACATGTCACACCAGGAAAGTGCCAGCGCCACATCGTCGCACTGCTCGGAAACGGAGAAGCCGCCTCTGCCGGCAGAGGTAAACTGCTTTTCCATATAGCCGGATCGCTGGTCGTCAATGCCGGGGTCACCCATCAGCGCCAGCTCAGAATTGGGATTGATGGAGGCGAGCAGCTCCTGATAGGTTTTGATGTAGGCAAGGTCGGAGAACCAGATGCCGGTCTGCTCGGTGGAGATGATGCTCTCGTCGGGGAGATTGGATGCCTGAGAGACAAAGTTGGGGTTAATCAGTCCCTCCTGATACCAGTCGCGGAACATGCACAGATAGTCATAGTAGGCGTCGGAAATGGTGGAGAGCGCCACCTTGTCGGTTTTCAGGTCCACATAGAAGTTGTTGGCATCCGCCACGGCGGGAATGCCGTAGCCTGCGGACATCAGCCCCCAGGGCGACAGCACCTGATAGGGCATAATATAGGGATCGGTGACATTGTAGGAGCTTTTAAAGGCTGCCAGCACGTCATGCATCTCATCATAGCTGTTGGGGATGTCAAGCCCCAGATCATCCAGCCAGTCCTTGCGGATTAGCAGACCGCTTTCCGCAGCCTGACCGATGGGAATATCAATCCGGGGCATATTGAGAATATGACCCTCCAGAGTTTCCAGATCGCTGCGAATCTGGGGATACTGCTCCAGCAGCGCCATGAAATTGGGCACGCTGTCGGGATACTCTGTGAGATCTACTGCAATGCCGTCTTCATACGCCTGATCGGCAGTGTCATAATAGTTCAGAGCATCGTTTATGATGTCGCAGTAGTCGCCGCCTGCAATCATCAGGGTGAAGGTGGTGGAGGCGTCCATCATGTTGACCATTTGGAAGTCGATATGGACATTGGTGATCTCCTCAAACTTCTGATAGAGCAGGCTCATGTCGTTGGGGGAGTCCATAATGGCTGCCAGCGGTGGGGGCTGGGTATAGAACATGGTAAGGGTAACGGGCTCCTCGGAGAGCGGCTCAAATACGGACCAGTCAAAGTCCTTGTCGCCGGCTACGGGACCCTCAACGACTTCCTCTTCCTCCTCCGGGATAGAGGCTTCTGCCGCAGAGGCTTCCTCCTCTTGCGGGGTGGTTTCCGGAGTGGAAACGGCAGCGGGAGCAGAATCGGGGGCAGGGGATGCCGCACTGCTGCCGGAGGCGCTTTCTGTTTTGCTTCCGCAGCCGGACAGGATGGTCAGTGCCAATGCGGCTGTCAGCAGAAGCGCCAGCAATTTCTTTTTCATGTTGTGTCCTCCTTTATCAAATGGTTTTTACAGCTCGGGACCTGGTCGGGCACCGAATAAGATAACTCCATTGTACCGGAACGTTTTGTTTCCGGTAAAGAACCAATACCCCACCTTTTGCCATGATTCTTTACCTTTCCTCGGAACAAAAACAGGGAGAAGGTAAAAAATCGGGAAATGATACCTGGAGTTCGCCTTTTGATGGGGAAAAGAACGGTATTTTCGTTGAAAAATTTCTGCAAAAACGGTAAAATATCAGTATGAATGCGAAACGTAAGGGGGGCGAAGCATACATGGCGGCAATGCTGCTGATCGGGTTCCTTTTGGGCGCATTGACAATGGGATTGGTATGGAATCGACGTGTCAGAACAGGGCAGGCGGATTCCGCGCAAGCGGAGCTGGCTGCATCCCAGCTGCGGCTCCGGGATTATGCCATCGGGCAGATGCTGAGGGGCGCGGTGCCGGATTTTGAACACATTTCGGATTATTACCGGGTATTCCATCTGGAGTTCCCGGCAGAGGCGTTTATGCTGCTGGTGGTAAAGCTGCGGGGCTACCCCAGGAACGGAGAGCCGGATGCCCAGGAAAATGCCTATGGAACCGTAAAGGAAGAACTGACGGGAATCCTGGGGCTGAGCCGAACGCTGTATTTCGCGGAAAAGGACGGCGTGCTGGTATGCTTTTATTGTCAGCCCGGCGTAACCATTCAGCCGCCTTCAGATAACCAGGAGACGCTGCGGGAGCTGCTGTTTCAGCAGTGCCGGGCATGCGCGGCGGCGCTGCTGGAAAAGCACGGAATCGATGTGCTCATTGCATTGGGGAAGTTTGATTTGGGAGGCTTTGCGCTCCACACCAACTATTTGTCCGCAAAGGCGCTGCTGGAGCAGGCAGTATCCTCCCGCTGGGGGGATTCCGTCATCAAGGATACCGGAGCGCTGACCCAGCGGACCGATCAGGAGCTGTCACGAGTACAGCGGCAGTTTTATAACTGCTTTGTCTGCTTTCAATACCGGGATGCGGCGGAATATCTGTTCCATATGGTGGAGCTCCGAATCAGCAACTATTTTGACCCCTTTCCCGAAGCACGGGAGGTGGTGGCGGAGCAGCTGCGGTTCTGCACCAATATGCTGGAGCTGCCCCTGAATATCATGCTTCCGCTGCCCGAGGGAGGAACCATCTGCATGCGGGAGCTGATGGCAAGCCCCAATACGGAGACGCTGCATACCAATCTCCTGCGGTACTTTTCCAGGCTGGAAACCTATACGGCAAAGCAGGGGGATCAGGCTGCGCCGACGGTCCAGCGGGTGAGAGATTACATTGACCGGCACTATCGGGAGCCGGAGATCAGCGTCAGCAGCCTGGCGGAGCAGTTCCGGCTGAATACCTCCTATTTATCCCGGCAGTTTAAGCAGGAGTATGGCTGCGGCGTGCTGGAGTACATCCATAAATGCCGGGTGGCAGAGGCGAAAACGCTGATTGCCCAGGACGCAGAGCTGGACACCGTGGCAATTCAGACTGGTTATCCCAGCAGACGGGCGCTGGACAGCGCATTTTCCCGCTATGAGGGAATTACGCCGCGGGCGTATCAGCGGCAGCTGCCTACGGCGGCAAAGGAGGAACTGAAATGACGGACCAATCCATCGTCCGCCTTGCAGATGCGCCGGAATGGCTGGAGCAGGCGGCAGAATGGTTTCATGGAAAGTGGCACGTTCCGGTGGAAGCCTATCGGGAGAGCATGGAGGAAAGCCTGAAGGGGAAGAATCCGGTGCCCCAGTGGTATCTGATGGTGGAACAGCAACGAATCATCGGCGGCATGGGCGTGATCGAAAACGATTTTCACAACAGACCGGACCTGCATCCCAATGTGTGCGCCGTATATGTGGAGCCGGAGGTGCGCTGTCAGGGCATTGCCGGAAGGCTACTCCGGCACGTGTGTCAGGATATGGCGTCGCGGGGCGTGGATACGCTCTATCTCTTAACAGACCACATAGGATTCTATGAGCGATACGGCTGGAAATTCTACTGCATGGTGCAGGGAGATGGTGATCCGGAGCCCTCCCGCATGTATATCCACCGAATGCAGCCAGAATCCATATAGCACCGAAACACGCAATTGCCCCTCTGCTTGGCAGCATCCAGGCAGAGGGGCTTTCTCAACGGAATTTACAGATTGTTCATGAAATTGAACGGAAAAACTGTTGAATGAGTTAAATAAAAATGGTATGATGGAAGCAACCCACTGGAAAGGAAGCGATCCCATATGTACGAGAATACCAAAACCATTGCCCGTTGGACTGGGGAACTGAAAGCGCAAACCACCCTGGACCCGGTACTATATGATGCCTATGGGGTCAAGCGTGGACTGCGGGATAAAAACGGCAAGGGCGTTCTGGCGGGACTGACGGAAATCTCACAGGTTCAGGGCAAGCAGCTGGTGGATGGAAAAGAGGTCCCCTGCCAGGGCAAGCTGTTCTATCGGGGCTATTCCATCTTTGATCTGGTGCGGGGAGAAAGCTCCCGAAAGCATAGCCTGGCAGAGGAATGCGCCTATCTCCTTTTGTTTGGCAGCTTGCCAACTCCGTCACAGCTACAGGAATTCTCCGATGCGTTGGCACAGAGTCGGACGCTGCCCCAGAATTTCACCCGGGACGTGATTATGAAGGCGCCCAGCAGCGATGTGATGAACACCCTGACCCGCAGTGTGCTGACCTTGTCGGCATATGATCCCAAGGCGCCGGATACCAGCCTGGATAATGTGCTCCGGCAGTCGCTGCTGCTCATTGGCACCCTGCCGCTGATGTCGGTCTATGGCTATCACGCTTATCATCACTACTGCCAGGACGGCAGCTTTTATATTCATCATCCAGCTGAAAGCCTGACCATGGCAGAGAACCTTTTGATGATGCTGCGTCCGGACCGGCATTTTACTGCACTGGAAGCGCAGGTGCTGGATTTGGCGCTGGTGCTGCATATGGAGCATGGCGGCGGCAACAACTCGGCGTTTACCACCCATGTGGTGACGTCTGCGGGCTCGGATACCTATTCGGTTATGGCGGCGGCGCTGTGCTCTCTGAAGGGACCCAAGCATGGCGGCGCCAACCTGAAGGTTGTTGGAATGATGGACGACCTCCGGGCACAGGTGGCGGATACAACAGACCGGGAGCAGGTAGAGCGGTATCTCGCCCGGGTGCTCCACGGTGAAGAATTTGACCATTCGGGGCTGATTTACGGTATGGGGCATGCGGTGTATTCCCTGTCTGATCCCAGAGCCGTGATTTTCAAGAGCTTTGTCCAGCGGCTGGCGAAGGAGAAGGGACGGCAGGAGGAGTATGCATTGTATGCCATGGTAGAGGAGCTGGCACCGGAAATCATCAGCCGGGAGCGGAAAATCTACAAGGGCGTCTGTGCCAATGTGGACTTTTACAGCGGCTTTGTCTATCGGATGCTGGATATCCCCCAGGAACTGTTTACGCCGATTTTTGCGGTGGCGAGAATGGTGGGCTGGAGTGCCCACCGAATGGAAGAACTTATCAACGCCGATAAAATTATCCGCCCGGCATATCTAAATGTCTGTCCGAGACGGGACTATGTGCCCATTGAGCAGCGATAGAACAAAAATTGCCCCTGACAGTTTGCAGACTGTCAGGGGCTTTATATGGTTTATTCGGGAGAAGAATCGGAGCACGTGGGATCGGATTCAGCCGGTTCCGAAGGAAGCTCGGAAGCTGTGGAATCGGAATTCGCAGGAGCGGAGGTGTGATTCATAATGGCTTCAAACTCCTTGCCGTCCATGGTTTCGTGCTCCAGCAGGTAATCAGATACCTGACGCAGCTCTTCCATATGCGCCTTCAAAATCTCTTCGCACTGGCGGTAGCAGCTGCTGAGAATATCCTGTACCTCTCGGTCAATCCGGGCAGCGGATTCCTCCGAATAGCTTTTGGTCTGACCATAATCCCGACCGATGAACACCTGCCCGTCGGAATCGAAGGTGACGGGACCCAGCTTGGCGCTCATGCCGTATTTGGTGACCATTTCACGGGCAATGGAGGTGGCGCGCTGGAGATCGTTGGAGGCGCCGGTGGAGATATCGCTGAGTGCCAGGGCTTCTGCCACACGACCGCCCAGCAGGGAGACGATCTGCTCCAGCATTTCGTTGCGACTCATGTAGCTGTGATCCTCGGTGGGCAGAGAGATGGTCATGCCGCCTGCCATGCCCCGGGGGACGATGGTGATCTGGTGTACCGGATCGTGGGTGGGCAGCGTATGCATCACAATGGCATGACCTGCTTCGTGCACGGCGGTCAGCTTTTTCTCATGGGCAGGAATCACGCGGCTCTTCTTTTCCGGACCGGCAATGACCTTAATCATGGACTCCTCCAGGTCGTCCATGAAAATCACCGGGCGACCCAGCTTTGCAGCGCGAAGTGCGGCTTCATTCAACAGATTCTGGAGGTCTGCACCGGTAAAGCCGGCGGTTTCTTTTGCAATGGTGTCCAGATTCACGTTGTCGGCAAGGGGCTTATTCTTGGCATGTACCCGAAGAATGGCAGCGCGACCCTTGGCGTCCGGTGCGCCTACATAGACCTGCCGGTCAAAGCGTCCGGGACGAAGCAGCGCGTTGTCCAGAATATCCACGCGGTTGGTTGCAGCAATCACAATGACGCCGTCGCTGCTCTTGAAGCCGTCCATTTCCACCAGCAGCTGGTTCAGGGTTTGCTCCCGCTCGTCATGGCCGCCGCCAAGACCGGCGCCGCGCTGACGACCTACCGCATCAATCTCATCAATGAAGATGATGGCAGGGGACTGCTTCTTTGCCTGCTCAAACAAATCGCGGACACGGCTGGCGCCAACGCCCACATACAGCTCCACAAAATCAGAGCCGGAGATGGAGAGAAACTGGACTCCGGCTTCTCCTGCAACGGCTTTGGCAATCAGAGTTTTACCGGTTCCGGGAGGTCCCACCAGCAGAATGCCCTTGGGGATTTTTGCCCCCAGGCGAGCATATTTTTCGGGATTCCGCAGAAAGTCCACTACCTCCTGAAGCTCTGCCTTTTCCTCATCGGCGCCTGCTACGTCGTCAAAGGTAACGCCGGTGTCCGTAGCGGAAACGGCACGCGCTTTGGCAAAGCGCATGACGCCCTTTTCGCTGCCGCCGCCTCCGTCGGAAGCACGACTCATCATAAACACCCAGATTCCTAAAAACAACAGCGCAATCAGCAGGTAAGGCACAAACATCAGCCACCAGGGGGTCTCGGCAGGAGCAGGATAGTCATAGCTTTTGATGATGCCCTTGTCATATTGATCCACAATGAGGTCGTTGAAATCCTCATAGAATACGGCGAAGCTGGCAACCTGATAGGTGACAGAAGCATTGCCGTCTTCATCCGGCTCCTTCAGCTTCAGGGTAAGATCCGTGCCACGGAGGGTCAGGGAATCCACCTTTTCCTGCTCCAGCAGGTCATAAATGTCGCTGTAGGAATAGGAATCTGCTCCGGTGGAGGGATTGCGCATCAAAAAGACGGCGAACCCGAAAATCAGCAGGATCAGGAATAGAAAGGCAAAATTGCCCTTATGGTTCTTCAAATGGGTCACTCCCTTGCGATGATGGTGTTACGATCCCTGATAGACGCTGGGCTTGAGCACGCCGATGCAGGGCAGATTCCGATATTTCTGGTCATAGTCCAAACCGTAGCCCACAACAAAGGCGTCGGGAATGGTAAAGCCCACAATGTCAGCCTCTACCGGAGCCTCCCGGCGGCTGGGCTTATCCAGCAGCACCACCAGCTTGAGGGATGCAGGGGACTGCTTGCCCAAAAGCTGCATCACAAAGTTCAGCGTGCGACCCGTGTCCAGAATGTCTTCAATGACGATAATGTCGCGACCATTTACGTCCAGATCAAAGGGGTCCTTCATGTCCAGTGCGCCGGGGGTGGTCGCCATGGCACGATAGGAGGAAAGGGTCATGGATTCCAGCGTGCAGGGGAGATTGATCTCCCGCATGAGATCAGCCGTGAATACCAGACTGCCCTTCAAAATGCAAAGCAGAATGGGCTCCTTCCCTGCATACTCCTCGGTCAGCTGCTGACCAATTTCCTTCACACGGGTTTTGAGCTGCTCAGGGGAAAACATTACATAATCAAGATCGCGGTTCATGATTCTTCCTCCGTTCGTTTTACAGTCAGAATAAGACTGGTGCTTCCTGGTTTTGACCGATGGGGGACCGCAGCCACATAGGGCAGCACTGCCAGGACCTCCTGGTCCTGTACCACCACCGGTAATTGGTTCCGCAAACTTGCGGGGATTTTTTGATCGATCATCCAATCGCTGAGCTTTTTTATTCCGCCGGGCAGACGAATGCGATCTCCGGGCTGACGGGTGCGAATGGTCAGGGGAAACGAAATGCCCTCCGGGGACAAGCAAAGCGAAGACTTTGCAGGAACAAAATGATGTTCCAATTGACAGGTAATTTGAGCGCTGCCCCAGGTCGCACTGTCTCCTGGGAATAGGGTAACCGGCGACAGCGGCGCGGGAGATGCTGCATCTCTGCGTAGCTCCAGCCTGTCATACACCCGAGCGAGCACATAACCGCCCGGAAGGTGCAGCACAGCCGAGGGACCTGCATTCTTTGCCAGATTTAGCGCGTGGTCAAGATGCACCTCCGCAAGCTGGGGAACCGGAGCAAGAAATTTGCGCAAAACGCGGTAGACCATAATCTCCGGCAGGGCTTGCAGCCGGCTGCAGCACAGCGCGTTGTTTTGGCACAGCTGAGTATAGTGCTTTTCTGCGCAAAGGTCAAGATATTGATCTGCCTGACCAAGCCGTAAGCACAGTCCGGATGCGCTGGAGAGCAGGTTCGGATTTTCTGCCAGCAGCAGCGGAATGACGTGGTGCCGCAGCCGGTTTCGCTGGGAATCATCCAGCCGGTTGGTGGAGTCCTCCACGTGGGGGATGTTGTTCTTTTCTAAATAATCGGCAAGCGCCTCCGGCGGGGTCAGCAGCAGCGGACGAATCAGCCTGCCGCGTACCGGCGGAATACCGCTGAGTCCATGGAGGGAGCAGCCCCGCAGCAGATGCATCAGCATGGTTTCCAGATTGTCTTGGGCATGATGGGCAGTGGCGATTTTTGCGTCCGGAGACAGGGAAGCGAAAAAGTCATATCGCAGAATGCGTGCGGCTTCCTCCGTGCCAATTCCGTGCGCTGCGGCATAGGCAGCAACGTCGCCCTGTCCCCGAAACAGGGAAATGTGCAGACGGCTGCAATGCGCCGCGACAAAATCCGCATCTCGCTGAGACTCTGCGCCGCGGAGCTGGTGGTTAAAGTGCGCGGCAGAGACGGTAATGGACAGCGTATCCTGGAGCTCCAGCATCAGATGCAGCAGCGCCATGGAATCCTTGCCTCCGGAAACCGCACAGATCACATGATCTCCGGGAGAAATCATATGGTAGCTGCGGATGAAATCAAGAATGTTACGGTTCACTGTGCTTCCACTCCCGGTCAGAGAAGGTGGTGTACTGGGGTAGCCACTGGAGCTTTACGGTGCCTGTTTCGCCATGACGGTTCTTTGCCACAATGCATTCTGCCACGTTCTTTTCTTCGGTATCTGGATTATAATAGTCGTCACGATAGAGAAACAGAACCTCGTCGGCGTCCTGCTCAATAGAACCGGATTCACGCAGGTCGGAAAGCATGGGGCGCTTATCGGCGCGGCTTTCGTTGGCACGGCTCAGCTGGCTCAGGCAGATGACCGGGACGTTCAGCTCCTTTGCCATGATTTTCAGGGCACGGGAGATTTCACCCACGGCAGTCACGCGGTTATCGCTGACCTTGCCGGTGGCAGAGGTCATGAGCTGTAGGTAGTCGATGATGACCAGCCCCAGATTGTCAATCCGGCGGCACTTTGCGTTCATTTCGGTGACGGTAATGGAGGGGTTATCATCCACTCGGATATCCGTCTGGCTCAGTGCCGAGGCGGCAGTACCCAGCTTGCCCCACTCTTCCTCCGAAAGCTTGCCGGTGAGCAGCAGCTGACTGTCCACAAAGCTCTCATTGGACAGAAGGCGGGAGGCAAGCTGCTCCTTACTCATTTCCAAAGAAAACATGACCACCGCTTTGTCGGTCTGCTTGGCAACCGCCAGAGCAATGTTCAGGGCAATGGAGGTCTTACCCATACCGGGACGGGCGGCAATCAGCAGGAGGTCTGACTTGTTCAAACCGTTGATTTTGGCGTCCAGATCCCGAAGACCGGTGGACAGACCGGGAATGGCACTGTCGGACCGGGCGCGTTCTGCCAGCTGATCGTAGACATTCAGAAGAATGGTGCCGATGTGCTCCAGATCCTGATTGCTGCGACCGTTTCGGATGGCATAAATTTTCTGCTCGGCAGCGTCCATAATGCTTTGGGCGGAGCCGACTTCCTCCGAGACGATCTCACTGATGTCCTTTGCCGCCTGGGCAATCTGACGGAGCAGGGATTTGTCCGCTACAATCTGCGCGTACTGCTTGGCATTGGCAGCGGTGGGGGTAATGTCCAGAATTTGCAGCAGGTAATCCCGAGTCTTTTCCTCGTCATATACACCGGACTGCTTCATCTGGTCCATGACCGTAACGGGGTCGATGTCCATGGAGTAGTTGAACATGGTGTAGATGGTGGTGAAAATGTCTTTATTCTGTTGTAGGTAGAAGTCATCGGGCTTTACCAGCTCCAGCATATCCGCGATACAGCTGGGGTCGATGAGCATGGAGCCGATTACCGCTTGCTCTGCCTCCAGAGAATGGGGCAGCTGCCGTGTCAGCAGTTCATCCATGGGTCATCACCTCCTGGGCGAAATAGCGGCAGCGCCGCACAGTGGTTGCGGATGATTGTGCGCCGCTGCCGTAATATACTGCGTTCCAGGCGAGGGCTTAGCCTTCGCTGACATGAACGGAAATGGTGGCTACAATTTCGTAGCCCAGCTTTGCCTTCAGTGTGAAGTCACCAAAGGACTTAATGGGCTCGTCCTGAACAATCTTCTTCTTGTCCACGGAGATGCCTGCCTGCTTTTTCAGGGCATCGGAAACCT
>OLNW01004081.1_pt1 | contig 10674 bp, 7 predicted proteins | sample 1672121 | NCBI WGS metagenome assembly OLNW01 (sample SAMEA3136648, study PRJEB25190) | human gut metagenome
GATTACGACCTGTATAAATATGACAGCAAAGGTGTCTACTCGGAACGCAAGTTGCGAAAGAACCCGTGGCTGCTGAGTCCGCATCCGGTGTATATCGCCAATGATATCGCCTATATCGTAGCCCGTAGTGGGGATACTTTCAAGGATTTAGGTAAGGAATTTGATATCAGCTGGAAGAAGTTGGTGAAGTATAACGACTTGCAGCGTGATTATACTTTGGTGAACGGAGATATTATCTATCTGAAGAGTAAAAAGAAGAAAGCATCCAAGCCTCATACTGTATATATTGTGAAAGACGGCGATTCTATGCATGCCATCTCGCAGAAATATGGTATCCGTCTCAAGAATCTGTACAAGATGAATCGTAAGGACGGAGAATATATTCCGGAGGTAGGAGATCGTTTGCGTCTGCGTTAGAAAACTTTATGCCATACTCATGTGTTATTATGTATGATAAAACATGATTAATATATGAGTCTAAATATTGCAAAGGACAGTAAGAAACGGGTCGTCATTGTAGGCGGTGGTTTCGGTGGCTTGAAGTTGGCTAATAAGCTGAAAAAATCAGGCTTTCAAGTTGTGTTGATAGATAAGAACAACTATCATCAGTTCCCTCCGTTAATTTATCAGGTGGCCTCGGCAGGTATGGAACCGACTTCCATTTCCTTCCCTTTCCGCAAGATATTCCAGCATCGGAAAGATTTTTATTTCCGTATGGCGGAAGTACGTGCTGTTTTCCCCGAAAAGAACATGATACAGACTTCCATAGGGAAGGCGGAATACGACTATCTGGTTCTTGCCGCAGGTACGACGACCAATTTCTTCGGTAATAAACATATCGAAGAGGAGGCCATGCCAATGAAAAACGTGTCCGAAGCTATGGGGCTCAGAAATGCGCTTCTCGCCAACTTGGAGCGTGCTGTGACCTGCTCCAACAAACAAGAACAGCAGGAGTTGCTGAATATCGTTGTCGTAGGTGGTGGTGCCACGGGAGTGGAAGTGGCGGGAGTACTTTCGGAAATGAAGAAATTTGTATTGCCGAATGATTATCCCGATATGCCCAGTAGTCTGATGCATATTTATCTGATAGAAGCGGGTTCGCGGCTACTTGCCGGAATGTCCGAAGACTCATCTAGTCATGCAGAACAGTTCCTCCGTGAAATGGGAGTCAACATTCTTTTAAATAAGCGTGTCACGGATTACCGTGACCATAAGGTGACACTTGAAGACGGCAGTGAGATTGCTACCCGTACTTTTATTTGGGTAAGTGGAGTGACCGGAGTTTCTTTTGGGAATATGAATACGTCCGTAATCGGTCGTGGAGGCCGTATCAAAGTAGATGCCTTCAATCGGGTAGAAGGAACGAATAATGTATTTGCCATTGGTGACTTATGTATTCTTTCCGGTGACGAAGATTATCCGAACGGACATCCTCAACTGGCACAAGTTGCCATCCAACAAGGGGAATTGCTGGCAAAGAATCTGATCCGCCTGGAAAAAGGAAAAGAGATGAAGCCTTTTCATTATCGTAACTTGGGGTCGATGGCGACTGTCGGGCGTAATCGTGCCGTGGCGGAATTCAGCAAGGTGAAGATGCAGGGATGGTTTGCCTGGGTAATGTGGCTGGTAGTACATCTGCGCTCTATTCTGGGAGTACGCAATAAAGTAGTGGTGTTGTTGAACTGGGTATGGAATTACTTCACCTATGATCAGTCCATGAGAATGATTGTCTATGCCCGCAAGGCGAAAGAGATCCGTGACCGGGAAGCAATTGAGGCAACTACCCATTGGGGGAAAGACCTCATGCAGGAGCCGCAACCGGCCAAACAAGAACCGCAACCAAACTCAAAAGAAATAGTATAGCACCGTTTTGCGATGGTGTCACTATCCGGTCGGTATAGTGACACTATTACAAGGAGATAGTGACACTATAACAACAGTATAGTGACACCATGTTTTTTTGAACGGTAAATTCGTACAAGGTGTCCGATATCGGACACCTTCTCTTTTTTATTATTCTCTGTTAATCAGTTGATTATGCTTTTGGCATAGATTTGGTATAATAAAAGGTAAAACAACTGAAAGTGAAATTGTAAATACTTAGATATGGACAGAGAAATACCCAAAGAAGTGCGTAACAAAGAACGCAATAAAAAGATCATCCGTTATTCATCGATAGGAGTGGCCGGTATAGTTGTTATCGGTGTACTTATATCTGTCATGCGGACAGGAGTGGAAAAGAAGGATCTGGTACTTTCTACAGTTGATAAGGGAATGATTGAAGTTAGTGTCAGCGCCTCCGGTAAGGTAGTCCCTGCATTTGAAGAAATCATCAATTCTCCCATTAACAGTCGTATCGTTGAGGTATACAGAAAAGGAGGGGATAGTGTGGAAATCGGCACTCCGATTCTGAAACTCGACCTTCAGAGCACGGAAACGGAATATAAAAAACTGCTTGACGAAGAACAGATGCGCTGCTATAAGCTGGATCAGCTTCGCGTCAATAATCAGACGAAACTTTCCGATATGGCGATGCAGATTAAGGTCTCTGCCATGAAATTGAGCCGCATGAAAGTGGAACTTCGGAACGAACACTATCTGGACAGTCTGGGAGCGGGAACAACAGATAAAGTGCGTCAGGCAGAATTGAGCTATAACGTAGCACAACTGGAATACGAACAGCTCCAACAACAATATAAGAACGAAAAAGAAGTAGCGGCTGCCGAACTGAAAGTGCAGGAACTGGATTTCAATATCTTCCGTAAAAGTCTTGCCGAAATGAAGCGTACACTGGACGATGCCCAGATTCGGTCTCCGCGTAAAGCGATTCTTACCTACATTAATAATCAGATCGGTGCTCAGATTTCGCAAGGCGGACAGGTGGCCATCATCTCAGACTTAAGCCATTTTAAAGTAGAAGGTGAAATAGCCGATACCTACGGTGACCGGGTAGCTGCCGGAGGGAAAGCGGTTGTGAAGATAGGCAATGACAAACTGGAAGGAACGGTCAGCAGTGTGACACCCCTGTCTAAAAACGGAGTCATTTCTTTTACAGTGCAGTTGAAAGACGATAATAACCACCGTTTACGTTCGGGACTGAAAACGGACGTTTATGTGATGAATGCCGTAAAGGAAGATGTGATGCGGATGGCAAACGCTTCTTTCTATGTGGGACGTGGTGAGTATGATCTTTTTGTCCGGACATCTGATGACGAACTGGTGAAACGTAAAGTACAGCTGGGCGATTCCAACTTTGAATATGTGGAAGTGGTGAGTGGCTTACAACCGGGAGATGTAGTTGTAGTCAGTTATATGAGCTCTTATAAGAACAAGAATAAGCTGAAAATGAGATAAAAACGATCTAAATTAAATACTTATAGTTATGATAACATTGACTTCTCTCTCTAAGATTTACCGTACGGACGAGATTGAAACGGTAGCACTGGAAAACGTGAATCTGACCGTAGACCGCGGAGAATTTCTAAGCATTATGGGGCCGTCCGGATGTGGCAAATCTACTTTGTTGAATATTATGGGACTGCTTGATGCACCCACAACAGGAACTGTTGAAATTAACGGTACGCACACTGAGGGAATGAAAGATAAGCAACTGGCGGCTTTCCGTAACAAAACACTGGGCTTTGTATTCCAGTCTTTCCATCTGATTAATTCACTCAATGTGATGGATAACGTTGAGTTACCGTTACTCTATCGTCGTATCGGCAGCGGTGAACGCAAGCGTTTGGCGAAGGAGGTACTGGAAAAAGTCGGATTGAGTCATCGTATGAATCACTTTCCGACACAGCTTTCCGGTGGTCAGTGTCAGCGTGTGGCCATAGCGCGTGCAATTATCGGTCATCCGGAGATAATTCTGGCCGATGAACCTACCGGTAATCTGGATTCTAAGATGGGTGCCGAAGTCATGGAACTTCTCCATCGGCTGAATAAGGAAGACGGCCGAACTATCGTTATGGTGACGCATAATGAAGAACAGGCGAAACAGACTTCAAGAACTATCCGTTTCTTCGATGGCCGTCAGGTACAGTAATCCCCTTTTAAACTCTAAAAAAGCTAATCATGACAAAGAATATTTTTATAACTGCTGTTGCGGTATTATTAAGTGTAGCCCTTTGCCCGCTTTGGGCACAAAATGTGAGTGAAGATTGTAAAGTAGGCGAATTTTCCGCTATCAATCTGCGGTCGGTAGGTAACATTATTTTCACTCAGTCCGATACTTATTCCTGTCGGATGGAAGGTCCTTTTGAATATGTCGATAAAACAAAAGTAACGGTAAAAGGAGAAACATTGGTTATCGAATATAAGCAGAAGAATGTAAAAAACGTTAAGAACCTGACGTTCTATATCACAGCCCCTGATTTGAAGAGTGTAAAGATCGATGGTGTCGGCAACTTCAATGCTAAAGAAACCCTGAAACTGAAAAATGTAACTTTCAAACTCGATGGAGTGGGAAACTGTGAGGTGAAAAAGCTCCATTGTGATGAGTTGGAATTAATGGTAGACGGGGTAGGGAATATGAATGTCAATGTAAACTGCAATACTGTGAAAGCCAAAGTGGATGGAGTCGGAAATATCAAATTGTCCGGCAAGGCAGACAGAGCTTCTCTGAAGCGTGACGGAGTAGGCAGAATCAATCATAAAGGCCTGAAATGCCCGGATGTGAGCACGAAAGGCTGGGGATTCTGATAAGTATGAAAATGAATGAGAAGATAATGAGATTACAATGATAAAACTCTATTTCAAACAAGCATTTCACCTGTTGAAGGAGAATAAGTTACTTTCTTCTATCTCTATCATAGGTACGGCATTGGCTATTGCTATGATTATGGTGATTGTGATCACATTGCGTGCTACTATTGCACCCTTTGCTCCGGAAAGCTATCGTGACCGTATGTTGATTTTCAGGTATGCGGGATTTCAGTATAAAACAAACGAGAACTGGCAGAGTAACGGACCTGTTTCTTATAAGACAGCGAAAGCCTGTTTTAAAGAAATGGCTGCCCCTGAAGCAGTTACTATAACCAGCAGTTTCTCGGAAACGATGCTGGCTGCCAAGCCAGCGGGAGAGAAGGTTAGTTGCAGTGTATTGCAGGTGGATGATGATTTCTGGAAAGTATTTAAGTTCGATTTCCTTTCGGGATATCCGTTTGATAAGGCTACTTTTGATGCCGGTGCAACCAAAGCAGTAATATCTGAGGATATAGCCCGGCAATTGTTCGGAACATCGGATGTAGTCGGAAAAACATTCCTTTTAAATCACTCCGCTTATATGATTTGTGGAGTTGTGCGTCCCGTATCCAAACTGGCACGGTATGCTTATGCCCAGATTTGGATTCCTTTAAGTTCAACAGATGCGTTTACCGCCAGTTGGGGTGAATATGGAATTATGGGAATGGTGAGTGTCTACATTCTGGCTAAATCTCAGGATGACTTTCCGGCAATCCGTATGGAAGCTGAACGTCTCAGGGACAGATATATGGAAGGTTATCCGGATTATGAATTGCTCTATCGTGACCAGCCGGATACTTATTTTGTGGCGGCGCAACGATATTCAGCCAATAATCCTCCGGCTGTGAAGCAGGCTGTCCGTCAGTATATAATAACGTTAATCATTCTGTTGATCGTACCTGCTGTCAACCTTTCCGGACTGACATTGTCGCGTATGCGCAAACGCCTTTCTGAAATCGGTGTTCGAAAAGCTTTCGGTGCGCCCAGACGCGAACTGATGATACAGGTACTTTCTGAGAATATGCTTTATTCACTGTTGGGTGGAGTGCTCGGATTAATTCTGAGTTATGGCGCAACTTTCTTTTTGGGAAGTATGCTGTTTTCCATTGACTTTATGGGTAATGGTGTGACGGATTTGCGGACCATGTGTATGGATCTGCTGTTTGACCCGGTTGTGTTCTTGCTCGCATTTTTTGCCTGCTTTGCACTTAATTTATTGAGTGCTGCTATTCCGGCATGGAGAGTGACACGGACAAATATTGTGGATGCCATCAATGAGAGATAACCGAAACATTCAACAAACTAATTTTTAAGAAGATGCAACTGTTAAAACAAATATGGAACGAACGTCGCTCGAACGGGTGGCTGTGGGCAGAATTGCTGATTGTTTTCGTGGTGTTGTGGTATATTGTCGATTGGACGTATGCAACAGCGCGTACTTATTACGAACCGCTGGGATATGACATCACCAATACTTACTATCTGGAACTCAGTCTGAAAAACAATAAGAGTGATTCTTATATTCCGAGAGGGCAGAAGGAAACGACGACGGGACAGGACATTGTTGAACTGACTAACCGACTCCGTCGCTTGCCGGAAGTAGAGGCTGTCTCGATATCAGTGAATGCACGTCCGTATATAGGAAGTAATTCCGGCATCCGTTTTCGCCTTGATACGCTGGTGCGCAGTCCGTTGAGACGTCCGGTAACACCGGAGTTTTTTCAGGTGTTCCGTTATCAAAGTGCGGATGGACAGGGATATCAGCCTTTAATGCAGGCTATAAAAAACGGAAATGCGGTTCTCAGCGAGAATATATGGCCTGACGGTTATAAGGGTGACCGTACGTTGTTGGGAAAAGAAGTCGTGAATGTGGATGATTCTACAGACGTTTATAAAATAGCTGCCGTATCGACTAAGGTACGTTACAATGATTTTTGGCCAAATTACAGCGATCGCTATATGGCTATTCCTCTTACGGAAGCACAATTGGCCGAGATTAATGATGACCTGTATCCGCTCAATACGGAAGTTTGCCTGCGTGTAAAGCCGAATACGGCTCCCGGCTTTCCGGAGCGTCTGATGGAACAGTCGGATACCCAGTTCAGTGTGGGAAATCTTTTTATACTGAAGGTACACGATTACGAGATGATACGTGAGGATTATAATCGTACCAATGTCAATCAGATGCAGACGCGGTTTTGGATGATGGGCTTTTTGTTGGTGAATATCCTGTTGGGAATAGTCGGTACATTCTGGTTTCGTACCCAGCATCGTCGTGGAGAACTCGGACTTCGTGTCGCAGTCGGTTCCACCCGCATGGGACTCTGGCATCGTCTTAATAAAGAAGGCTTGTTGCTACTGGCACTGGCTGCTTTGCCTGCTGCAATTATTTGTTATAATATAGGTTATCTGGAACTGACGGAAGGTGGTATAGAGTGGAGTATCATTCGTTTTCTTATCACTTTTTGTGTGACAAGTCTTTTGATGGCTTTGATGATACTCATAGGCATTTGGTTCCCCGCCCGGCAGGCGATCCGTATACAGCCGGCAGAAGCCTTACGCGAGGAATAAAAAACTGAAGCTATTTGCATTGTTTTCAATATAATAACTTATCTTTGTAGGCAAAATGTTGAAAACAATGCTGTTTTTTGCTTATGAACCGACAATATTACTGTTTGTTTGTTGTTTTGTTCTTCGTTGTTTTTGCCCGGGCGGCGGCAGCAGAACATACATACAACATACTTTTTATTCAATCTTATACCTCGCAAACCCCTTGGCACAACGACCTGAATGAGGGGCTGACCAAGGGATTCAAAGAGAATGGACTGAAAGTAAATATTACTACTGAATATTTGGATGCCGATTTTTGGTCATTCAGTTCGGAGAAAGTGATTATGCAGCGTTTTTGTCAGCGTGCCCGTGACAGAAAGACGGATATGATTATCACAGCCAGCGATGAGGCTTTTTACACTCTTTTCTCTTCCGGCGATTCGTTGCCTTACCAAGTTCCGGTTGTGTTTTTCGGAATCAAATATCCCGATAAAGAACTTATAGCGAGTCTTCCCAATGTATGCGGATTCACCGCTAATCCCGATTTTTATGTGATCTTAAAGCAGGCACAAAAGGTATTTCCCCAACGGAAAGAAGTGATATGTGTGATTGACAACAGTTTTCTGAGTAATAAGGGACGTGAGGACTTCAAACAAGAATGGCAGCTTTTTCAGGAAGAGAATCCGGATTACAAGATGAAACTCTACAATACCCAGCATGAATCAACCAATCATATTATTGCGGCTATCTGTTATCCCCGCAATAGTTATGCTCGGGTTGTGGTTGCTCCCAAATGGTCACCGTTCCTTTCGTTTGTAGGCAAGAACTCCAAAGCACCGGTCTTCTCCAGTCAGAATGTGGGGCTGATGAACGGTGTATTTGCGGCATATGACGCAGACGCCTATACCTCTGCGATGTCTGCTGCAAAGAAGGCATCGCGAGTGTTGAAGGGGGAATCTCCCTTGAAACTGGGTGTGACGGAGACGGAACAGGGATTTATTTACGATTATAAACAGCTGGACTTCTTTCATATAGACCCGGATAAGGTTTCCTCCAGTGGCAGTGTTGTTAATCAGCCGTATTGGGAAAGATATAAATTATTGTTTATTCTTCTTTATCCATCTATCCTGGCATTGTTGATCGTCTCTATCGTGTGGCTCATTCGTGTCAACCGTCGTGAAGCTAAGCGACGGATACATGCCCAGACCCGCTTGTTGGTGCAGAATAAACTGGTGGAACAGCGGAATGAGTTTGATAATATCTTCCATTCCATACGCGACGGTGTGATCACATATGATACTGATCTTCATATTCACTTTACCAACCGTTCTCTGCTGAAGATCCTTCATTTACCCTCAGAATCGGGCGGACGGAATTATGAAGGAATGATGGCGGGCAGTATTTTCAAAATATACTATAACGGTCAGGATATCCTTTACAAGATATTGAAGAAGGTGGGAGAGACTGGGCAGAGTGTCATTATTCCCGATGGGGCTTTTATGAAAGAAGTACATAGCGAACATTATTTCCCGGTTTCCGGGGAAGTTGTTCCGATTCATTCAGGCGGGCAGATTACCGGTATGGCACTTTCGGCACGCAACGTATCGGATGAAGAAATGCAGAAACGTTTCTTTGACATGGCCGTGGAGGAAAGTTCTATTTACCCTTGGCAGTTTGATGTGGAGAGTAATAGTTTCATCTTTCCGCAAGGTTTTCTTGTTCGTTTTGGTTATGATGAGTCGATTACTTCCATCACCCGCGACGAAATGGATCGTATGGTTTATCCGGAGGATTTGAAGGAAATGCGTATTCTCTTTGATAAAACATTGGCGGGAAAAGAAACCAATACCCGTTTGAATTTCCGTCAGCGCAATGCCAATGGAGAATATGAATGGTGGGAATACCGTTCCTCTGTTATTTCCGGTCTGACGAGAGATTCGCTATATAATATATTAGGTGTATGCCAAAGTATCCAACGTTATAAGACAGCAGAACAGGAAATGAGGGAGGCGCGTGATAAGGCACTTCAGGCTGACAAACTGAAATCTGCTTTCCTTGCCAATATGAGTCATGAAATCCGTACACCACTGAATGCTATTGTCGGTTTCTCCGACTTGTTGAGCGATACAAGCGGCTTTACAGAAGAGGAAATAGGGCAATTTATAGCAACGATCAATAAGAATTGCGGATTGTTACTTGCATTGATTAATGATATTCTCGATCTGTCGCGTATCGAGTCAGGAACAATGGAATTTATGTTTGCCAATCATAATTTGCCTCTGCTGCTGAAGACAGTGCATGATTCTCAACAACTGAATATGCCTCCGAGAGTGGAACTGTTGCTTCGTATGCCCGATAATGAGAAAAAATACCTGGTGACAGATAATGTCCGTCTCCAACAAGTCGTCAATAATCTGATCAATAATGCTGCCAAGTTTACGACTTACGGTTCCATTACTTTCGGATATGAGGAAGATGAAGATCCCGAATATACCCGAATCTTTGTGGAAGATACGGGAGTCGGCATTTCCGAAGAAGGTATCCGTCATATCTTCGAACGATTCTATAAGGTGGACAACTTTACACAGGGAGCCGGTCTTGGATTGAGTATCTGCCAGACGATTGTCGAACGTCTGAGAGGAACGATCTTTGTGACTTCCGAAGTAGGCAGGGGAACTCGCTTTACTGTACGTATCCCGAATTTCTGCGAATAAGACTGAACGTTCATTTCTGTGCATAGTGTCCGAAAATGAACACTGATACATTTCTCTAACCGATTGATAGTAAATGTATTATTCTTTTGGCACATGGTTTGATTCTATCTGACTGGAAAATACCGTGTACAATGAAAAAGAAAAGTATATTGTTTGTTCTGGCTGCAATCTGTCTGCCTTTGGCAGTGTCGGCACAGAAAGAGAGGGAAATCACCTTGAACGAAGCTATCGCTATGGCGCGTATGCAGTCTGTTGACGCTGCCGTTGCCTTGAATGAGTTGAAAACATCTTATTGGGAATATCGCACATTCCGTGCCGATCTTCTTCCGGAAATCAATCTGAAAGGAACACTGCCTAATTACAATAAATCTTACGGCTCCTATCAGAATCCGGACGGTTCTTACAGCTTTGTCCGCAACAGCGCCTTAGGTCTTTCCGGTGAACTTTCCATCGACCAGAATATCTGGCTTACCGGTGGACAACTTTCACTAACCTCTTCCCTCGACTACCTAAAGCAACTGGGTAATAGCGGTGATCGCCATCTGATGTCCGTTCCTGTTACTTTAAAACTGACCCAACCTATTCTTGGTGTGAATAATGTGAAGTGGAACAGGCGTATAGAACCTGTGCGATATGCCGAAGCGAAAGCGGAATTTATCACAGC
>OLNW01004087.1_pt1 | contig 10662 bp, 19 predicted proteins | sample 1672121 | NCBI WGS metagenome assembly OLNW01 (sample SAMEA3136648, study PRJEB25190) | human gut metagenome
TGTGGTTGCCCAAAATTCTTAACCCCCAGCATCCACCCGAAACTGGGCGTAACAAGCAAGCACCAGGGACTTCATCGATATGCCCTTTAGAGGATTTTTAGGCCCTCCCTAAGAATCATCCGCTCCGACTAGGATACTGCGCCGTCATCAAAAGCTGAATAATACCTCACATTATACCATGTTTTTAGCAAATTTCAATGCATATTCAAAAAAATATGCATTCGTTTTGGTATATGCTGGCTCAATGGGTTCGGCTGGTCAGCAGCTCCGACAGGGTTTTGAGGAATTCGGTGGTAACAAATCCCCCCTGCTCCAGTGCCGAAATCGCCTTGCCGGTTTCCTGTTCCACCAGCCGCTGGCACTCTTTGATGCCATGAATGGTCGCAAAGGTGCTCTTTCCGTTGGCAATGTCCGAGCCAATGGGCTTGCCCAGCTGACAACGGCTTCCGATTTCGTCCAGCATATCGTCGCGAATCTGGAACGCCATGCCAAGCGCCATGGCATACTCGCCTGCCGCCTGAATCTGCGACTCACTGCCGCCGCCCAGCACAGCCCCCATCTGACATGCCGCCCGAATGAGATCGCCGGTTTTATGGGCATGGACCTCCCGAAGCTCCGTCTCGTTCAGGGTGCGCTTTTCCCCCTGCAGATCGAGAATCTGACCGGCAACCATGCCGTCCTCACCGGCGCCCTGTGCCAGGATATGCACGCAGCGGAGGATTTTTGCAGGATCTCCCGGCTGTTCCGCAAGCAGCCGAAATGCCGCCGCCTGCAGCGCATCGCCTGCCAGCGTTGCAATATCGTCGCCATAGAGCTTATGGCAGGTGGGCTTTCCACGGCGATAATCGTCATTGTCCATGCAGGGAAGATCATCATGAATGAGAGAATAGGTGTGTACCATTTCAATGGCGCAGGCTGCAGGAAGCACATCATCCACCGGACCGCCCACTGCCTCGGAAAAGCTCATCACCAGCACCGGACGCAGGCGTTTTCCTCCTGCCAAAAGGCTATAGCGCATGGCTTCCATCAGGGTGCGGTAATTACATTTCTCCATAAACTGATCTTCCAGAAAACGCTCTACCTGTGTCTGACGCCGAATAAGCTCAGGACGAAAGCTGATCATCCGAAACAACCTCCTCCACTGGTGTACCGTCAGGTCCTGCCATCAGCTTGGAAACCTTCAGCTCTGCGGTATCCAGCAATGCCGCGCACTTTGCTGCCAGCTTGGTGCCCTCTTCAAATAGCTTCATGGACTCCTCCAGGGGAACGTCCCCCGCCTCCAGCGCCTTGACAATTTCGTCCAGGCGCGTAATGGATTCCTCAAATGTTACGGATTTTTTGCTCATGGCTGTTCCTCCCTTACCTTCTCCACCCGGGCATCGATGCTGCCCTGATGGAATCGGACGAATATATGGTCGCCGGGCTGCAGGGTCTTTGCCGAAACAATGGCAGCCCCCCGGTCATTTTCTGTAATGCTGTAGCCCCTGGACAGGACCTTCAAGGGACTCATGGCGTCCAGTCTGGCTGCTTTGGTCTCCAGACGCTTCCGCTTATTTGCCAGCACCGCAGTCTCTGCCGTGCTCAGCCGCTGACGACACAGGGTCAGCTGTGCTGTCTCTTTCGTCAGGCGGTTTGCCATGGTGTGTCCCAGCTTTTCTGTCAAGACATCCAGGGTTTGCCGCCGATCCGCCAGATAATTCTCCGGCGATTGCAGCACCCGGGCATTTTTTCGCAGCTCCAGCTGTGCCCGGCAGTTTTTCACCTGACGGCTCAGCAGTGTTGCCATACGCGTCTGTGCGCCGGTAATTTTCTGTCTGAGCTCCTGCTGGTCCGGGGTACAGAGCTCTGCGGCATTGGAGGGCGTTGCCGCCCGAAGATCCGCCACATAGTCCGCAATGGTGACATCAGGCTCATGCCCTACCGCAGAGATCACCGTAATTTCAGACCGGTAAATTGCCCGGGCAACCACTTCCTCGTTAAACGCCCAAAGGTCCTCCATGGAGCCGCCGCCCCGCCCGGTGATGATTAACTCCGCCACCTGATAGCGATTGGCATAGTCCAGCGCCGCCGCAATTTCGCCCGCAGCTTCTTCTCCCTGAACCCGTACCGGCAGCAGCTTCACCTCTGCCAGCGGATAACGGTGGCGGATGATCCGCAGCATATCGTGGACCGCCGCACCGGCTGCCGAGGCAATAATGGCAATCCGATGAGGATAGGCAGGCAGCGGTTTTTTATGAGCGGGATCAAACAGCCCCTCCGCCGCCAGCTTTTTCTTCAGCTGCTCAAAGGCAACCGCCAAATCTCCGGCTCCCTCCGGGGTCATGGCGACGCAGTAGAGCTGATAAACGCCGTCTCTGGGATAGACGGTAATGCGCCCTGCCACCTGCACCATCATTCCGTTTTCCGGACGAAACCGCAGCCGCATGGCGCTGGAACGAAACATCACGCATTTCAGCTGAGACTGACCGTCCTTCAGCGTAAAATAGTGGTGTCCCGAGGGATATTTTTTATAATTGCTGAGTTCTCCGCGAATGCAGAGACTTCCCAGAAGTCCGTCGGTATCCAGCATCTCTTTGATGTAGCTGTTGACCTGACTGACCTCCAGTACAAGCTGTTCATTCTGCATGACCATTCTCCGAAAGCCAGGTGAGCACCGCAATGCCCATGGCGTTATCTGTGGAACAAGCCGGACTTCCGAATATGCCGCCCTCCGGCTCCATTGCCTGACGCAGCAGAGAATTGGAGGATACGCCGCCGGTAAACACCGCAGGCAACGGTCCAAACCTCTGCCGAGCCTGCTCCGTTGCCTTGGAAATGGCATAAATCAGACATTCCAGCACAAATCTTGCCGTATTTTCTTTGCTTTTCTCCGCCATACCCGCAGCCTTATTCTGCATGCCGGACAGAGAAAAGTGCATATCATGTACCTTCACGGGATAAGGCTTTGCTTCCCCTGTCTGCGCCAGATGGTCCAGCGCCTTTCCGGCAGGAAAATCCAGACCCAGCAGCACACCGGTTCGATCAATGAGCTGACCGGCAGACAAATCCTCGGTGCCGCCAATTTTTTTGGGGCGCAGTCCCGGCTCCACCAGCAGCAGTTCCGTGGTGCCGCCGGACAGATGCCAGGCAAGAAACCGCTCCTGCATCAGTTCCATATGACCGCCGCTCCAAAGCACTGCAGCCAAATGTCCCTCCTGATGGGAAAAGCCGTGGTACGGAACGCCCAAAACCGCCGCCATGCTCTTTCCGGTACCGCAGCCCGCCAAAAAGCACGGCATATAGGAGCCCCCCACCGGTCTGGGGCGCTCGCTGGCGCCGATTGCTTCCGGCGGCGCAGGCAAACTCAGCTGCTGCGTCAGTTCCGGCAGGCGAACCACATGCTGAAACAAAGCATTGGACTGCCTGAGCCCCAGTTCGCCGGATTTTACCGATAAAAGCCGCCCGCAATTCTCGCCCGTTTGTCCGTTGAACCAGGCGACCGAGGTGGTATAATTGCTGGTGTCAATGCCCAGTGCAATCATTCTCTGGACCTGGCAAAGGAGCCGAGGATGCCGTTGATAAACGACACCTTATCCTCTTCCTCATACCGCCGCGCAATCTCCACAGCCTCATTGATGACCGCGCCGGTGGGTGCATCCTCCACATAGAGGATCTCATAAATTGCCAGCCGCAGCACAGCCAGCGACACCTTGGAGATACGGCTGACCTTCCAGCCCACGGCATAGGTTTCGATGATCTGATCGATCTCCTGCTTTTTTACGTAAACGCCGCGAACGCAGTCCACAATATAGGCAAGCTGCTTGGCGTTGGGCTTTTCCTGATAGAGATCCGTTTCCTCAGCCAGCCGCGGATAGTAGTCCTCCTGAAATACCTTCTGGAACAGCTCCTCGGGCAGCTCATCATGGTATTCCATCTCATAAATCAGATGCATGGCAATCTCTCTGGCGGTGGTTCGTGTCATATGATTTCCCCCTGTCGGTTTTTAACGCAATAATTCATGTTATATTGTACTGCATTTCTTGTGAAAAAGAAAGTACATTTTTTCGGCAAAAGCTGTCCATTATCATTAAACGCACAGAGACTCAACTGAGTCGGCTGTGCGTTTTTTCTTTACTACAACCCCATAGGACGGAGGTGAGACTGACGGGAAAGTACCGCTACCTGACCTTCGAGGACAGGAAGAAGATCGAGGCGTGGCATCTGCTCGGAGATCGGCCGGTCGATATTGCGGCCCGCCTGAGCGTCCACCACACCACGATCTACAAGGAGCTCCAGCGAGGCGCGACCGGCGCGCTGGACGCCAACCAGCGCGAAGGGTACAGCGCAGAGCTCGCCGAGAGGCGGCTGCGTGAGAGCTTCAAGCGCAGAGGCAAACGAGCACCGGCCGCACAGTAGCCAAGAACACCCGGCAGCGCCGGGCCGAAGAAAGGAGACCCCCATGAGAAGCAGAAGAAACAACACGACCCTGACACGCAAGGTTGACAAGTGGAACCCTCGGAAAGTGTGGCTCATTAAGCGCTACGCCGACGGCCACTATGCCATCAACCAAGAAGTCGGCGGTCGTGTTTTTTGTTCCAGCTACCAGAGAGCAACCAAGGCACAGATCGCCGCGATCTTCGCCTGCTGCTGAAAACGCCAAGATCCCCGGCTCCAGCCGGGCCAATTAAGAAAGGAGCACACCATGAAATTTTACTACAAAGATCAACTGATCCGCACGAGCAAAACCCACGCATACAACTGGGTCATTCTGACCGAGCGTCCTGATGGGACGTATGCCTGCCACGGTTGCCGAGTAAACCGCAGTGACGCAGACAGCGAAGCCAGCCGCCTCAGCCGCCGCGGCGTCGACCACATCATCATCGCCCCGCTCGAGCAGCGCGGGAGGTGATTGCATGAACACCAAAGCCATCCGGCAGCTCGCCGACGTCACGCTGGACAAGTACCGCAGCTCGATCCCCCGCAAAGCCTTTGAGGAGTTCGTGAAGGACATCATCGCCGGCGAGAACCGCGCGACCGCCTTCAGATACGAGGCGACCCCAATCTGCCGGGCCTCGTTCCCGTCCACGCTGGACGAGGACGGCGCCCGCTGCACCGTGGAGGTCACGGTCTACCGGCTGAACGCCGTGGCCGTCACAGCCTTCCTGCTGGACGGGCCCGAGACGCTGCTGCGGCACATCGGGCTCGACGAGCGGGACACATACACCACCAAGCACGAGATCGACGACCTCGTCACCGTCGTGCACATCACCAGAGAGGAGGCGCCAGCATGGCAGCACTGAGAGACATCGCCCGAGACTTCGCCGCGGAGATCCGCGACGGCATCGGCTGGACAATCGTGTATCGCACCGGCCGCTCGTGGAACGCCCTGACGATCTGGAGCGACATCTGGAACGGCGAGTGGGAGACCGACGACCTCAACGACGCCATCGGGATCCTGAAGGCCGACCCGGACGCCGTCATCGTCAACGGCTACTACTGCGGCCACTTCGGTGAGGACATGACCATCGACGAGATCGCCGCCGGGATCCGCTGGCACTACGAAGGCGGCCGCAACCGCCTCGCGGACTATTGCGAAGTCACGCAAGGCCGGGACGCCCTCGAGGAGGGCCGCAAGGCTGCCGAAGCTGCCGGCCTCCCGTTCTGTGAGCGTCTGACCGCCGGAGGCGACGACGAGCTGAGCCCCTACGTCTACGACGGCAGCATGACGCTCGCCGATCGTGAGAAGATGCAGCAGGCCCGCGAAGCCTTCGAGAAGCTGGCCGACGCTCTGCGGGAAATAGCCGCCAAGCTGGTCGAAGCCCTGAAGCCGGCCATCAACGCCGTGCTCTCTGCCCTCAAAAAGCTCTGGAAGGTATCGGCCAAGGCCATCGGAGTGCCGCCGAAGTGGCTGCACCTCGCAGCTCACGCAAAGAAAGCCAGAACCCGGAAGAAGTACCGCAACCGCATCCGGCGCTATGTTTTCGAGACTCTGGCTGCGGAAGGATGTGGAGGCCCATGACAGCAAAGTGCGTCGGCTGCGGGCTCGACTGGAACGTCAGCATCTACCAGAAGATCCCCCACACCGGCTACATCTGCCCGCACTGTGAGAGCCGGCTCCGCGCCGGCGAGACCCTGCCAAACATTCAGGCCAGCCAGAAGGCTCGGCCGCAGAGAACGAAAGGAGCAACCCCATGAAAAAGATCGCACTCAAGAACGCCGACCGCGGCACGGCCTTCGACTATGCCGGCCAGAGCTGGATCCTGCTGGAGAACGACGACGGCCGCGCCCTATGCCTGAGCAAGGACATCATCGAGACCCGAGCCTTTGACGAGGGCAACTGCAACAACTTCGCCGTCGCCAGCAGCAAGGAATACCTCAACGGCGCCTACCTCGGCAACCTGCTCGAGGACGTGAACGGCCCCAACGCCTTCCTGACCACGGAGCTCGACCTGACCACGGACGACGGCCTGAAGGACTACGGCACCTGCACCGTCACCATCTTCCTGCTGACGGTCGACCAGTACCGGCGCAACCGCGACGTCATCCCCAACGCAGACGACTGGTGGTGGCTGTCTACCGCCTTCAGCACGAAGTCTAACGGCTACGAGTCACTCGCCCGCCGCGTCCTCGCCGATGGCACTCTGAACTGGGGCAACGCCTACGACGGCCGCAACGGCCTGCGCCCCGCTTGTTATCTGGACTCCGATCTCCTGATCTCCATCGAGGACGACGAAGCCACCGACGACGTCACGCCGGAGCACGCCGGCGAGATCATCGCGGCGCTGGCCGAGCAGTTCGGCGGCACCTTCGCCACCGAGGATCAACTGACCACGGCCCTCTCGTTTATGCTCGGCACCCTGAGAGCTACCCGCGAGAAGGAGGCCCGGCATGAGTAACCTCTCCACCCTGTTCGACCGCTACAAGGCCCTCATCGTGTTTGATACCGAGACCAGCGGCCTCGACTTCGACAACGACCAGATCATCGAGCTCGCCGCCCTGCGCGTGGAGCGCACGGCCACAGGCGGCCTGCGGATCGCCGGCAAGATGGACACCTTCATCAAGCTGCCCGAGGGCGAGACCCTCCCGGAGAACATCGTCAGCCTGACCGGCATCACCGACGAGCGGCTCCAGACCGAGGGCGTGCAGCCTGCCAAGGCGGCCAGCCAGATCGCCAAGCTCATGCAGAACGGCCCGACGCTGATGATCGCCCACAATGCACAGTTTGACGCCTGTTTTCTCCGTGGCCTGCTCCGCGGCCAGAAGGTCGGCCGGATCGACTGGCTGGACAGCCTGACGGTCTACAAAGACCGCAGGGCCTACCCGCACAAGCTCGCCAACGCGATCATCGCCTACGACCTCACCGGCAAGGTACAGAACAGCCACCGCGCCATCGACGACGTGCTGGCCCTGTTCGAGGTGCTGAAGGCGATGGACGACGAGCGCGAGGATCTCGGCAGCTACGTCAACCTGTTCGGCTACAACCCCAAGTACGGCGTCAGCGGCCGCCGGATCGTGGGCGTCAGATATGAGCCGCAGAGCTTCAGCAAGGGCCTGACTCGCCCGGAGCAGACGCTCCCGGCCCGCATGGCGCGGAGGTGACAGCATGAGCCCGGAGATCACGATCACGAGCGAGGAGCTGCGCGAGCGCGTCGAGGATCGCCTCGACCGCTGGATCCCTGACGACGTCTGGAACCGTGCCGAGCCCTACGCCCGCCACAAAAACGAAGTAAACCGGCAGCGGCACCCCGAGATCGACTACTACGACAACGACTACCTTGTGCTGCTGACCGCTGACACCGTCCGAGAGACCGAGTTCAGCGACCTCACTCACGCCCTCTGTGATCTGACCGTCGCACGGGCTCAGTGAAAGGAGAAACCAATGGAAACCACAAAAGAAAGGGCCGCCCGTTGCGACCGGGCGACCCATGCGAGAAGATCCAGCAGCCTGCCAGCATACGGATCCCGCACCGCAAGTATAACACGCCGGCGCCGCCGTGCCAAGAGGAAAGCCCTGAGAGCTGCCACGCTGGCCGCTGCCGTCCTTCTGCTGGGCGGCATCTCTGTGGCAATCTTCACCACCCCGACCGGCAGCAAGCAGGAGACCAACATCCTGCCGCCGACCACCACCGTCGGCACATACATCCCGGACACCTCCGCACCGGCCGCTGAGACCGTGGAGCCGACCGAGCCCGCCGTGCGCTACCCTCTGACCGACGCCGAGCGCGACGTCGTCGAGCGCGTGGTCATGGCCGAAGCCGGCGGGGAGTCCTTTGAGGGCCAGATGCTCGTCGCTCAGTGCATCCTCAACGCAGCCGAGAAGCGCGGCGTCGACCCCTCTGAGGCCGTCGTCCTTTACAGCTACACCAAGAGCCGGCCGGATCCCACGCAGCGCGTCAAGGACGCCGTCGCGGCCGTGTTCGACCGAGGCGAGACCGTCGTGGACGAGCCGATCCTCTACTTCTACAACCCCGCCCTCGTGACCAGCGACTTCCACGAGAGCCAGATCTTCGTCATCGAGGAAGGCGGGCACCGTTTCTTTGCAGAAAGGAGTACCAGATGAAACACCTCACCGAAATGAAGCCGGGCGAGACCCTGCACCTCCGCAGCGGCCGCGACCTCGAGCTCGAGAGCGTCACCCCTGTCACCTGCGGCGTGATGCTCACCTTCAACGTCACCGAAAGAAAGGAGCACAACAATGAGCGATAAGACCACCGCGGCCCTCGCTGCCGAGCAGGCAGACACAGAGGCCACCACCACGCAGGAGGCCGAGCTGCTGCCTGCTGCCACGCTGGACGAGCTGGAGCAGGTCGACCTCGGCACCGTCGCAGAGGGCGAGCGCGTCCCGTTCCGCATCACCGACGACCGCTGTGCCGACTGGGCCATCCGCAAGATCGCCGACGAGCGCAGCGAGTACGACCGCCTGAAGGCTCTGGCCGACGAGCAGATCGCGGCCATCAACGAGAAAGTCGCCGCCGCCCACAAGCGCATGGAGAACGGCACCTCGTACCTCACGAGCTGTCTGGCCGACTTCTTCGCCACCGTCCCCCACAAGGAGACCAAGACGACGGAGAAGTACCGCCTCCTCTCCGGCACCCTGACCTTCAAGAAGGGCACCACCAAGACCAAGCTCGACGAGACCAAGCTGGTGCCGTGGCTCAAGGCCAACGGCTACGGCGAGCTCGTAAAGGTCGAGGAGTCGACCCGCTGGGCCGATCTGAAGAAGCTGCTCAGCTACACCGGCGACATCGCAACTCTGACCGAGACCGGCGAGATCGTGGAGGGCGTCACCGTCTACGAGACCCCGGGCATCTTCACGGTCGACGTGTAAGGAGGCACCGATATGGCAGAAACCAAGAAAACCGAGGCGGCCGCTGCTGCGGCCCCTCCTGAAGCCGCCTGTCTGACGCTCCGGCAGAAGCTCGTCGAAATGCGGAAAGCCTGCCCGGAGATCGTCAAGAAGCAGCACAGCGACGGCGTCAGCTACAAGTACGCCAAGATCTACGACGTGTGGGAGAAGATCACCCCCATAATGAACGAGCTCGGCGTCGACTTCGACGTCATCAGCGAGCAGGCCACGCGCCACGCCGAGAACGGCGACCCGGTCTACTGGATCACCATGCAGACCAAGACACGCAACGGCGACAAGCTCATGTTCCTCTACGAGGCCGACCTGACGATCCGCTGGCTGAACCTCGACAACGACGACGAGACCATCGAGGCCACCGTCCACGCCGTCGGCTGGAACGATGACCCCGCCAAGGCCAAGGGCGCGGCACACACCTACGCCCTGAAATACTACCTTTTCGAGAAGTTCACCGTCGACCAAGGCGAGGACGACCCCGACAACAGTGACTTCGGCGCGCAGGGCAAAGGATCCGGCGCTGGAGGCCGCCAGCAGGCCACACAGGGCCGTCAGGGGCAGGGCTCCGGCCGTCTGAGCGACGCGCAGCTCGCGCGCCTCTACAAGAAGGCAGAGGCCGCAGGAATGACCAAGGAGCGCACCAACGCCCGGATCGTGGAGAAGTACAAAAAGCAGGATCCGGCCACCCTGACCCGCCAAGAGTACGACGAGATCTGCACGTCCCTCGACAATGCGGCCGCACAGCATAACCAGCAAGGAGGAAACGCCTAATGTATAACCACACCGGCCTCCAAGGCCGTCTAACCGCCGACCCTGAGCTCAGGTACACGCAGCAGGGCACGGCGATCACCAGCTTCACCCTCGCCAGCGACACCGGCCGCAAGACCAAGGACGGCAAGAAGATCACCAACTTCATCGAGTGCGTCGCATGGCGCGCACAGGCCGAGTTCGTCTGCAAGTACCTGAGCAAGGGCCGCCTCGTCCTCGTCGAGGGCGAGCTCACGAGCCGCAGCTACGAGGACAAGGACGGAAACCGCCGCAAAGCCGTCGAGATCACGGTCGACTCCGTCCACTTCTGCGACAGCAAGAAGGACGGCGGCCAGAGCTCTGGCAGCGACTTCGCCGATCCGGGCTACTCTGAGGGCTCCGGCGACTTCACGGAGATCGAGGACAATGGCGACCTTCCGTTTTAACCTGACCGCCGGACGACCGGCAGACGACCAAAAACAGGCCACAAACCAACGACCACAGAAAGGAGGTGACGACCGTGGCATGGCTGCAAGTGCATCAGACACTCAAGGATCACCGCAAACTGTTCGACG
>OLNW01004090.1_pt1 | contig 10657 bp, 7 predicted proteins | sample 1672121 | NCBI WGS metagenome assembly OLNW01 (sample SAMEA3136648, study PRJEB25190) | human gut metagenome
AATATATTCAGGGTGCTTATTATATCCATTCAGATCTATCCATTTATATTTCTGAATAATATTGCTAATATTCATAGGATACTCCTTACTTTCATTTATGTAATCACACAGATCTTCAATACTTTTAATACTATTACTTGTCATGTATAAATTTGCAGAATTTATAAGTGTTGCCCCCACTTTTAATAGATTATTTTTTTAACACGACAAAGGTATATCTTTATTTCAATAAATGTGGTAAATTTGCCACATTTATTGAAAATTTTATTCTCAATGATTACTGCATTAGAATTCCGTTCAGATTTTATTGACTAATCATACCTAACTGACAACGGAAGCTATCACTCAAAGGCTGTTTCTTATTGGTAGAAACCACTTTGATTTCATTCTCTCCCGGTTGTAATTCCACATTCTTCCATTCTAAAATAGCGTACTGGTCTGCTGTCGCTTTAGCACAACTTTTGCCATTTACAAACAATTCAGCTTCAGGCTGATTGGTGAAGGCGGTAATCGTTTGCAAACGTTGAGAACGTATAATGTTACGTTTACCTGTTAGATGGAGCATTGGTTCTTCCTTATTCCAGTTGGCTTTGTAGAAATAGAAAGCGTCTTTACGGGCTTTACGGTCAAAAGTAACCAGGCCTTTGTCGTTAATACCAGGGCGGTCTCCCTCTGTACGGTGTGCAGCACCAAAATCAAACATATTCCAAACGAAGCTTCCCCATACATATGGGTGGGAAGAAATTTCTTTCCAGTTTTCAATATCATCAATTTTGACTTCAGATTCCAGAGGCATTGGACCAGGTTGATCTTCTCTATAGAGATATTTTACCCCAAACCAGTCAGTTGTGATACCGTAGCCACGGGCACCCTCTTCAATTACAGTTGGGATACAGATATCCATACTTGTTGAAGGTGATGGAACCCAAGGTGTTTCCTGATGATCAAAAGCTAATAAAGCACATTCTCGTTCGGTCATTTTCATATTCTTCTACCTCCTGAAATTTTATATATAAATAAATAAAATGGGTATAACTGTGAGGGTATTGAACAGTTACAAATGGGTTGAATGATTTTGGATTATCCGTTTGATAATTCTATTTTATCGTATTTAAAATTAAAATAAACAGAATACTTGAACTAATTTTCGCAAATAAATGACAATACTATTCGTTCATCTGAACGAATAGTATTGAAATAACAATGTAAGCAATGCAAAATAGCTCTGTCATTTATCTGTCAATTTTGCTATAATGACAAATGTTGTCAATATCTTTTCAAAATAATAATGCATTGATATAATTAATATACAAGTCAATGGTTAATTTTGCAGATATTAATAAAGGCGCTGATTATGATAAGGAGTAAGTTATGAGTAAAAGAAAAGTAAAATGGGCTATGTGGAGCCTTGGGAAAATTGCCAACAGGGTAATTAAAGAAATGAGACAGGCGGACACATATGAGATTGTAGCAGTTTGTTCTTCCAATTATACAAAAGCTCAGAATTTTATTGAAAGCAATCAACTTGTAAATGCAACTGCCTATACGAATATAGAAGATGTGTTAAAACGAGAAGATGTAGATATTGTTTACGTTGCATCTCCTCCGTGGCTTCATAAAGAACAATGTTTTAAAATAATGAATGCAGGAAAAAACTGTTTGGTAGAAAAACCAATGACTCAAAATGCGCAAGATGCTGTTGAAATTTTTGAATGTGCAAAAAACAACAACGTATTTTGTGCAGAAGGTGTTTGGTCTAATTATTTTCCGGCTATGAGAAAAGCAAAACAGTGGATGCAGGAAGGCAGAATCGGAGAAGTAGTGGAAGTGATTGCAACTTTCGGATGTCCAATTCAGACTTTTGGAGTTGATATTAATGATGCAAGTCATTGGGGAAATAATATATCTCAAGGTGGAGGAGCATTATCTCAATTTGGTTGTTATAGTGTGAATCTTGCTCAATTTGTATATAATCAGCTTCCTGAGAAAATAATTGGTGTATCTGAACGAATTGATCGTCCGGATGGAGGAGATTTGAATTCTTGTTTTATTCTTTCATATGAGGGAGCTTCCAGACGAGCTATGTTATCTTGTTCATGGACTGCCAGAACCCAGAGTATAGCTCGTATAAGTGGAACAGAAGGTGAAATTTTGATAGGGAATCCGTTTTTTTGTCCGTATCATGCTTCATTGTACACACATAAAAATCATTTATGGTATAACGATTTGGAAGAATCTTTTGATGATCCATATGAAGGTAATGGATGTGAGGGATTTAAATATCAGTTTGAATCGGTATCTCAGTATATTTTGGAAGGAAAAAAAGAATCTGACGATGTATCATATAAGCATAGTATAGAGCTTGCAACTACTATGGAACGTATTCGAAAAACTTTGAATCATATAGAGTAATCCAAAGCTTGTGATAGTTGTCAGGAATGGGAGGGATTCTTTATGGAGGCTATTGCCATTAACGATAATACCTGGTATTTTTCTGGTGCAGTTGGAAGAGCATTTTTGTTCCGGGGAAGTCAGGCTGCTTTGTTGGTTGATACAACAAATGGGCCAGGAAACTTGAGAGAAATAATAACAAAACTTGTAGGGGACATCCCAGTTATCCTTGTAAACACTCACGCAGACAGTGATCATATTGGATGTAATCATCAGTTTGAAAAAACTCTGATGCATCCATCAGAGTTTGCCTATTATGCTTGTAAATGTAAACCGGGAGATGCAATCCCAAATCCAATCTTTGATGGTGAAATAATAGATATAGGTGGTCGTGTGTTTGAGGTGATTCTTATGCCAGGCCATACTTATGGAAGTATTGTTCTCTTGAATAGAGCAGAACGAATTTTGGTGGGTGGGGACACTATTCTTAAAAAGGTATTTATTTTTGGCCCTCAAAGAAATTTACGGGCTTTGATCTGTAGCTTGCATAGATTGAAGACACGGTATGGAAATGATTTTGATACTATTTATACGGCTCATTTTGATTTTCCTTTGAACAGAAGTTTTTTAGAAAAAGAAATACAGGCAGCGCAAGCCCTTTTAGAAGGAAAATTAAAAGCGGAAAATGCCGGAAAAATTCCATTGGAGCCGCCAGATTATAAAGAAGCGTCTTTGTACACTTTAGGAGAGGCAGGATTTTTTGATTATACAGAATTGAAGTATTAACAAAAAATTCCAAGATGAGTCGTGAATAAGGAATTTATATGGTTGATGAGGTTAGACTACTCGGTTATTTAAAACCGAGTAGTTTTCGTGCATTAAAAATGGAAAGGGCTAATATGAAACTTAACTTGTGGATGATTGCAAATCGATTATATCAAATGGAACCAAAGTTGTATATTCCAGAAGATGCACCTATAAACCTGCAAAGTGCAAGGTTATCTGTAGTTCCTAATTGTGTTTTCGTATATCAAAAAGGCAAAGATGTGATTTGTGATGCAGGAAAAGAGGGCGGATATATCATTTTTTCAGGGGAAGATTATAGACAGATCTATAATCTTGTACAGGATACGTTCGATTTTTATCAGAATTGGGAACAGATTTTACAGCAGGCAAGAGTGAAACTGGATTACAAGATGATAATGGAAAAAAGTTGGATGATATTTCATAACCCTATGGTTCTTCTTGATGGTGGCAATAAAGTTCTGAGTATGAGCAGTCAATATGATGAAGCTGATGTAAATAATGACTGGTCATATCTCAAACAGCATGGTTATAGTTCACCAAAGGTTATAGATTATCTTATGAAGGAGGGACGAAATAACAAATACTATTTGGATAGCAAACCGGAGATTTACAGTTTTTGTGATCAAAATATACATATGAATATGGTATCTTATGCATTATTTTGGAAGGGAAACAATATAGGACGACTCAATATTTTGGAATATGATCGTAAATTGAATGTAGGGGATGTGGAACTTGTAGAATTTATAAGTAGATATCTTACGGAAACTCTTAAAGAGCTTGTAGAAAAAACGGATCAAACAGGGAAGATGATGCATTATTTTACCAGAATGCTTCTGGGTCAGACTATATCGGATACAGAACAAGAATACTGGAAACAGTATGTGTGCTGGTCATCTGAAAGGGATTATAGAATCTGCGTGCTGATGTTTGAAGAAGAACTTTCAGCACAAAAAGCCATTTCTGTCCGAAATATGATACAAAATATATTTTCACAAGTGTTAGCAGTAAATTATGATGGAAATATTGTTTTTTCTATCTCAGATATTCAGCTGGAATACCTTTATAGGAGCAGACTATTGAATGATCTTTTACAACATGTAAGATTTCGGGCAGGATTGAGCCTTCCGTATAAAAAATTAGCAGAGTTGCCGTATGCTTATAAACAGGCTTGTAAAGCAGCAGAATATAGTAAGAGTACTGAAAAAATGTTGATTGCTGATTTTTATGTACATGCGGTGCGTTATATGATTGAAAATGCGTGGGATTTTTCTTTTGTTTATGCTTGTCATCCTGATATCAGAAGATTATGTGAAAATAAAATAAAAGATAAAGAACAGGTTCTTAAAACATATTTTTGTTATCTTCAGAATTATCGTTCAGTTTCAGCTACTGCCAGGGAATTAAAAATACATAAGAATACATTGATTTATAGGATTAAAAGAATTGAAGAATTGTTTCAATATGACGATGCCTCAGCATATACAAGAGAATATATGCTGTTATCGTTGTATATTTTTCAGTTAAAAAATAAAATATAAAACAGTAGACAGAAATTAATATAATGATTATTATTATTTTGTGGAGGAGGAGGCAAAAATGAGTAGAGATAAAGTTCCAATTACTAATTTTTCTATGTTACTCAAAACATTTCATATATCTGGAATGGAAATGGCCGAGGTGTTGCATGTAGACTCTTCGTTAATCAGTAAATGGAGAACTAATAAAAGAAAATTCAGAGCAAATTCTCAAATTTTTGAACAGATGATAGAATATGTGATGTCTTTGGACAAAGCTTCCGATTATGCGGAGGTTCGTAAGTTATTGGAAGAAGATTATCCAGATGTGAATGCAGTGAGTAAAGACAGACTAAAACTTTATTTAAAAAAATGGCTGATAAAAGCTGTAAAAGTGGAAGCAACTGAAGTATCTATACAAGATTTTATTATTTCTGAGAATAAGAAAGACAGAATATCTATGTACAAATTTTACGGCGCACAGGGAAAAAGAAATTGTATCCTTTCTATTCTCCGAATGGGGGCTGACTTGGAGACATCCCAGGAATTATGGTGTGCACTTGATAAATCGCAAGATTGGTTTTTGGAAAGTGAGCAATATATTGAAGAATGGAAAGATTTAAATAGAAATTTTTTGAATGGAGGAAATGAAATTTATGTAATTCATCCTATGAGTAGAAAATCAGATCAATTAGAAAAATCTTTACTTGCGTGGTTGCCCTTATATTTGACAGGGAAAGTTTATCCATATTTTCATGAGGAAAGATACGGAGACTATATTGAGAAGTCATGTGTGGTATTGAAGGATCATGCGGCAATGCTGCAGTATTCTGCAAAGACAGAACAGAAAGAGAACATAACTTATTTGTCAGATGACAAAGAGACCGTTCAGGGAATGCTTGAAGTAATGCAAAAAAAACTGAAGACGGCTTCACCATGTTTCAGGTTTTATTTCCATGAAGACAGTGGTTCTTATATGGATTTCCTTTCTGGTATGGTGAATTTACCAGAAAGTCAGTATCTTTATATGAGATTTCCATTTGTTAATCTAATTCCAGTGACAGAAATGGAAGAAATATTGAGAAACAATAATGTGGATCAGAAATTATGTGATCAGATTCTTGAAGCCTGCCTGAGTTTGAAAAAAGATTTGCGTAGAGATGGGGAAGCCCATTTCAGATATTTAATTCCTAAAAAAGCACTGTTGAAATTACTTGGCGAGGAGAAAATATACCTTGATACAGTTTCTTTGTTTTGTGGGAAATCAATCTATATTTCAAATCATCAATTTCGACAATTGCTGAACAATATGGCGGAGGTATTGACCCATGTGCAGTCACATACCAAGATTCATGAAGTAACACTTGTAGATGACAGCAGTGCTCAATTGATGGGAGATTTGAATGTATTGTGCAAAAATAATACTTGTGTCAGTATCTTTAATGAACCCAAACAATTGACAGATGATGTACCATGGGTGTTGACTTCTACGGAATTACCTATCGTAAGGGCAATGTATCATACTTGCCACCATATATGGGAAACTGCATTTCCGCAGAACAGAAATAATGAGATGGTAGCACGTCAGATACAAATTATGATTCAAAGTGTGCCTGTGCCAGATGTCTCCTGACAAAAATTAAAAAAAGCAAACAGCTTTAAACGAGATTCCAGATAATTAAATCAGTGGAATCTCGTTTTTTGCAGTAAAAGAGTAGATGTAAGAAAATTTTTTCACTACATGTTCTCGAAATTGCTATTTTGAAGATGGAACGATAACAAAGTATTTTTTGGTTTGTAAGAAAGTGAACGATAGATTAGCGATAGTAGTATGCCGATAATATTTAAACAGATTGCAATAATAAAAGAATTTTTATAAGAACCTGTAGATGCATATACATTTTTCATAATCATTGGACCAAAGAATCCAGCCATAGCAAATCCTATAAACATTATTCCATAGTTTACACTGTTGTTTTTTTGACCGAACTGATCAGCGGTAAATCCGGGATAGACACCCATAAATGCCCCAAAACAGATACCGACAAAAGCAATACCAATATAAAACGTTATATAGGTTCCTGTTTTGCAGAAAGTCAGGAAAAGAAGACCGACTATTGATAATATGCAAGAGAGAACAAGTGTATTAATGCGTCCGATTTTATCAGAAAGTGTTCCGGCTAAAAGTCTTCCGCCTGCATTGAAAAGAGCCAGAATAGAGACGGCTAAGCTTGCAGAAGCTGTTCCCATGCCAATCATATCGGATGCGACGGCGGATGCCTGAGATATAATCATCATACCACAGAAGGCACCACACATAAGAAGAAGCAACATAGAATAAAAAATGGGGCTTTTTAGCATGAATTTCCAATCATAATTTTTCACAGTAACTGTTGAATTCTTCTGCGTAGGAGGAATCCATCCACCAGGAATGAAGTTATCAGGACATTTTTCAACGATAAGTGAGCAGAGAATCATGATAATAATGAATGTTATTCCCACAATTTTGAAAGCAAAAGAAACACTGGATTTTTGTACAACAGAAGTAACAATTGGAGGCAGGATTACAGAAGATAATCCGTAAACAGCAGTTGTAATACCTCCAATCAAACCACGTTTATCTGGAAAGAATTTGACGCAAGAGCTGATATTACATCCATAGGCCATACCCAGGCCAAGTCCACCAAGAAGACCATAAGTAAAGATCAGATATCCTATGCTTGTGGCAAAGCCAGACAAAAACATACCTAAACCAAACATAACGCCTCCGACCAAAAGAACAATCTTAGGACCGAACCTGTCGTTAAACCATCCACCTGATATCATTGTGATGGGTCCTACAGAATTAGCTATGGTATATACAATAGCAAGATCTCCGGTTGTAATGTTTATACCATTAATTTGACTTAGATATTCAGCCATAGGTGAAGCGAATACGCTCCAGGCGTAAACAGATCCAAGGCATAAGTTTGCGAGACAGCAAGTTACAAGAATATAACGTCGTTTTTTTGTGTAGTCTTTCATGTCATGTACCTCCTCCTTAAAATATTTGATGTTTTTAGTCTTTTATCTTTTGATGAAAAAGTCAATATTATTTACGTTTTTGTCATTTTTAAAATATGACAGTAATGTGACAGAATAGTCAAAAAATATGTCAATTACAATGTCAATTTAACAAAAATGACAAAGCATATAGAAATATTGACAAAAAAATATGAGAATGATAAGGTGAAATCACTTAAGAGGACGATGAAAGTTTTGAAATAACAGATGAAAAGACGAAAAATATGCAAATTTATAAGGAGGAAAAACCGTGGCAAGAGAAAAGAAATATTTACAGTTTGGTGTAAAACAAAGTCTTTATCAGGGATCGGGTAGTATAAATGTTATTCCTGAAATTCTCAGGACAGAAGGTTGGAACAGAGTTATGTTGATTGCTGATCCGGATCTTTATAGGATTGGAGTTATTGATCCTGTTGAGAAAATTTTAAAAAAAAACAGAAGGTATTGAATATTTTGTTTTTACAGACTTAGTTCCCAATCCGGAAGCAAAGACTATTGATGAAAAGGCAAATCCGGCATATCGTGATTTTGGCGCAGATGTAATGATTGCAGTGGGCGGTGGTTCCACAATGGATACTGCAAAGGGTGTAGCTATTGCAGGTGATTCAGGAAAATCATGTGTTGATCCATCTTTCCTTTTTGGAATTGATCCACATAAACCCTTTGCTCATAAGACTTTTCCAATTATTGCAATTCCTACAACAGCAGGGACAGGATCTGATGTTTGTCGGAATGCGGTTATCTGCAACTATGAGGGTGAAAAAATAGTACCTTCTCATGATTGTATACTTCCACCGTATTCTATAATGGATCCTGATTTACTTGCAGGATTACCAAGAAGTGTTGCAGCTGCTACATCTGTGGATGCACTTACGCATGGACTTGAGTCCTATACCAGTATGAGTGCCAATGATTTTACAGAAACTTTTTCTTTAAGATCTCTGGAATTGATAGGAGAAGCAATACGTCCGTTCTGCGCAAATCCTGCTGAGGATAAATGGGCAAATATGATGAGCCTTGGATGTATGTATTCTGGATTTTCACTTGGAATTGCAAGTATTGGACAGGATCATGTTATTACACATCCGATGTCAGAAGCTCCTTTCCATATGCCGCATGGAGATGCCTGTGGCATGGTACTTCCAGCAGTAATCGAATGGAATGGAGAAGGCTGTAAGGAGAAATATAGAAAGGCGTATAATGCTTTGACTGGAAATCATCTTACAGATACAGAATTTGAAGTGAAAATGCTGATTGATTGGGTGATCGATTTGAATGTTGACCTGAATATTGCAAAGAATATGACATTTGAGGAATGGGGATACAACGATGAAGATGTTTTGGAATTAATGTTAAGACATCCAATTTTTAATGGAAAAGATACAACTCCTAATAATAGATGTAATTATCCAAGAGTTACTCGTGCAAAAGATTTCCGTTTTTTAATTCAGAGGACAAACGAATATTCGAAAGTTCAGAAAGCTCGTGCGGAGGCAAAAAGAAATCTGGCCGAATAATATGCTTGTTTGAAAAAGGTGCGGCTATGTATAGGATACGAAGACGGAGGGGCTATGGGAAATTGTTTGGAAGTAAAAAATATAAGTAAGGCCTTTGTTGGTGTCCAGGCTCTTGATAATATTAGCTTTCGTGCAGATGGAGGAGAAGTGTGTGCACTTTTGGGTGAGAATGGGGCAGGAAAAAGTACACTTTTAAAAATATTAAGTGGCGCACAGACTGCAGATTCAGGTGAGTATTATATTAATGGCGAAAAGATGGAGTTTAAAACACCAATTGAAGCGATTAAAGCAGGCGTTAACATTATCTACCAAGAACGACAATTGGTTGGAGAATTGACCGTTGCTGAGAATATCTTTATGGAAGATATGTATCATAATAGCTTTGGTGTGATTGATTTTAAGAGATCAAATGAAGAGGCGCAGAGATTAATTGATGTCTTTCATCTTCCGTTTAAAGCTGGTACAAAAGTGAAAAATTTATCGGTGGCACACCAGCAAATGGTGGAAATTATGAAAGCTTATCGTCGGGAAAGCAAAATTATAGCATTTGATGAGCCGACGGCGCCTTTGTCAGATGCAGAAATCAATATACTTTTTGATCTGATAAAAAAGTTAAAGGAAGAAGGAAAAGTTATCTTGTACGTTTCTCATCGCCTTGGTGAGTTGTTTAGAATAACAGACAGTATTGTTATTCTGAAGGATGGATGCTTTGTAGACAAAATTGCAACTAAAGAGGCGACTGAAAATCAGTTGGTATCAAAGATGGTTGGGCGTAATATTGGTGATGCATATTCCATGTTGGATAGAAATGATAAATTTGGAGATGTCGTTTTGGAAGTCAGAAATCTGGAAGGCAGCATGGTTCATAATGTAAGTTTTAAGCTTCATGCTGGAGAAGTGCTTGGCTTTTCCGGACTGGTTGGTGCCGGACGTTCAGAGACTATGCAATTGATTTTTGGGGCAGACAAGAAAAAAGGCGGAGAAATTCTGATAGAAGGAAAAACAGTTAAAATTAAAGGCCCGAAAGATGCCATTAAAGCAGGCATTGGATTTTGTCCAGAAGATAGGAAAGAACAGGGATTAGTATTAGGAAGATCGATTAGGGACAATCTCACGATGCCTATCCTTCGAACAATTTCTGGTGGAGGTGTTATTGATTCGGGAAAAGAGAAAAAACTGTCTGCTAAAGCAATTGAACAATACCGAATAAAAACACATAGTGACAAAAAAATTGTGAGAGAGTTATCTGGAGGAAATCAGCAAAAAGTAATTCTGGGAAGATGGATGCTTGCAAATTTGAAAGTATTAATCTTGGACGAACCAACAAAAGGCATCGATGTAGGTGCAAAGGCTGAAATATAC
>OLNW01004097.1_pt1 | contig 10648 bp, 3 predicted proteins | sample 1672121 | NCBI WGS metagenome assembly OLNW01 (sample SAMEA3136648, study PRJEB25190) | human gut metagenome
TACATCCGTGCCACGGGGCATGGTGATGGTAATGGTATTGATGGTGTTGTTCACCGCACCGGCCACGCCATTGATGGAGAAGCTGGTGATGCCCTTGGCGGTCGTTGTGGCAGTCTCCCACTTACAGGTGATAGACACATCGCCCGCAGGCATGGTAAAGCGTCCGTTACTGATGGTTTTGGTTTCGCCGCCCGCTTTTTCCAGCGTATAGGTCAGAGAACCAGACACCATCTGATAGCCGTTGTCGGGCGTTACGGTAACGATGATCTCGTCACTCGCATCCGCCTTGGTGCGGTTAGTGGTGATCGTACCACCCTTGGGTGCGCGTATCGAGATCTTATACGCGCCGGTATCCGGCGTATCGGTGCCACTGCCATAGGCGGGGATCTCCACCTTCAGGGCAGCACTCTTACCTCCGGAGGCGTTTACGACCACAATGTAAATGTCACGTGCATCCTCAGTCAGATTGCTGAGGGTGAAGGTCGTCTCACCCGCGCTGGCCGTACCCTTAGTGGTGGATTTCATGATTTCATCCACTGTGGGCACTGCCGCACCGTGATCCACCACCTTATAGAAGTAGTTGCCCGCCTCGCTGGAGGTGAACTTCACGGTTGCACCGGTCTTGCTGGTGCGGGTGGCGGAGCCGTTGGACAGGGTGGGAGCGTTGGGTGCGGCGGCCTTCTTGATGGTGATGGTGTAAACATTGGTTGTGCCATCTTCAGCCGTTACCGTGAACTTGGCCTGCGTATCCAGTGCCATCCCGCAGGGAGCACCCTCTACCCAATTCTTGTCCGGATCGTTTTCCTTGGTGACTGTGGCAAATTCGGAAATCGTCAGCTTTAGGATCATATTTGCCAGATTGGCGGTATCTGTGTCAACAGGCAGGGTGATCGTATAATTCAAGCCGGATTTGCTCAACATACCGATCTTCGTTTCCTCGTCATAGAGACCCACACCGGTCAACTGGCAACGATTACTGTTCTGCGTCTCGTCGCGCTTAAAGTTTGCGGTGATAACAATTCCCTTACCGGAAGTAGGTACCGTGAATGTCGCAACATTGGGATTTTCCTCCGCAGATGTCAGCTCAAAGTCAACTGTGCTGCCGTCTGCGTAGGCCGCTGACCAACCCGTGAACTTATATCTAAACTTCGCGGTAGCTGTTACTGTGACCGTAGCCCCTTCAGTGACTGCGGCACCGACAGGCTTGCCCTCTACCGTGGCGGAAGCACTGCCCATTGCCGTGTCATTGGAGCCCATGGTAATCGTTGAGAATGCTTTCGCTCTGTACTTGGCTACGACACTGATGCTGGTTGCATCCTTTGGCACAGTAAACTGACAACCGTCAAAGTCGCCCACTTCATAAGAGATGTTATTACCAGCCTGATCCTTCACTTCATAGCCAACCAGAACAAATTGACTTGTTCCGGTTGGGCGAACGGCTATCTCAGCCCCCGGCTTAACGGTATCTTCGCGAGAGGTGAAAAAGGTCATATGGTTGCCTTCGGTCATGCTGACAAGGTCTACACCGGACAGCGCACTTGCCGGACTGGCAGAGAAGTTCAGCTTCACGCCTTGTTTTTCAAACACAGCTGTCAGAGATACATTCTTTGCCGGCATTTCAAAGGTCATTGTGGCGGCAGACTCCTGCTCTTTGGTCAGTTCAACACCCTTCGCATCCCAGCGCACAAATTTGAATTTATACGCTGCATGCTCCACGGGGGTGGCCGTTACCGTGACCTTGTTGCCGGCATGGGCGTCGCCGATTGGATTTTCACCGTCCGTGATCGTCACAGTTCCCATAGCATAAATATTTTCATTGCGATATCTCGTCGCAGATGTGGAAATGGTGTACCGTTCCGAAGTATCCTCCTTGAAGGTAATGCCTGTGACCTCAACACACTCATTGGGCATTACGAAAGAGAACGTGTTGCCGGTAATCGTAATGTCACTCGCAGAAATAGCAGTCTTATCCCTGCTCTTGGTCAGCGTGACCGCATCAATGACCTTGTTTTTATTGTCGCCGGTCGGCTTGATGCTCACGGTGACCGCCCGCCCAGAACGAATACCTTGAGTAACAGTACCATTGGGTTTAGATAGGTCTCTATATCCGCTCAGATTTTCAGCACCAGCCAACAATGCAGAAAGGTCATAGCCTTTCTGCGGAAGCACATTGAATTCCCACGGCATGTCCAGCGTAACAGTATACGTCTGAGTGTTTCCCTCACCGTTTGTCAAGGTGAAGCTATCGCTTCCACTGGTAAAATTCAGGTTTTCCTTATCGGACGTAGTTCCCCACGTGTATTCAACTCCTCTTGAAAGCATTTGCCAGTTATTATAGTCGCGCTGATAGCTCGTCGGAGAATAAGTAAACTCGCTGCCCGATTCATCCAGCTTCCATGTGTCGGGGACTTTATAAAGCATATTCGTTCCAGATACACATACTTGGTAATAGTATGTATAGTTGATTCCGTTTCTGCTTGCAGTCAGACTAAATTCGGATGTGCCTTTATTGAGGTTGAGGGCAGTTTTGTGTATTGCTACATTCTGGAATCCAGCAGGGGATTGGACGTATCCTTCCCATCCATTCAAAGTGCCGTCTGAATAAGAAGGCTTCGCAACACGAGCATTCTGGTAATCCAAAATAACTTTGCCCGCATAATAAGTATTAGAGGAATTACCTGCACCGTACGGGACAAGTTCTGGATACTGCTCTATTTTGACATTGTCGGCAGTCAATTCTATACCACTTACAGACCACTTGTTGCTGGGCAACAAAAAGGCAATCAACTGAGGCCATTCTGCAGCATCTTGGTTATATGCAGGAATTATGATCTCTAGTGGTTCCTCCATTGTGTTACCAGATGTATCCTTCGCAATAATGTGCAGTATTTTTGCTCCACTTGCCAACCCTGAAATCGTAAGTGTATTTTCACCTTCGTCCATTGAAGTACTATGCTGAGATGTATCAACCTCAATTTCCGAACCCAAATCTCCGTAAGCGTAGTAGTACTCTCCCGCTTCATCCGCACGGAAATAAACCGTGGCTTCGGATTCACTTACACGGGTAACTCCTCCCGCCGTTAAAGTAGGCGCAGTCGTGTCAGCATCATCAGCAGAACCGCGGACAGCAGTAAGCTTATAGGTGAAAAACATTGCGGCCTCATCATCAGCAGACAAAATCATAACGTTTGATGCGTTATCGGGGTAAATCTCAATTTCACTGTAATCATCATTCCACAGTGCATCAGGATAGCCGTTCTTCGCGAATTCAGACTGAATACCACCTATTTTTGCGGTAGCTGAAATATCAGCGTCCGCTGTATAGTAGATCGTTATATCGCCGAGATAGTAGAGATCCATCCCATAATCGTCGTTATAAGACTTTTTTACAGCTTTTTGAATAACCTCTACTCCGTTTACGGTTCCCACGACAGCATTGCTTTTTTTGTCTATAAGCTGCGTACCGTTTTCAATTGTAAATGAAGTGATTCGAGGTGGCGCAGATTCCGCGTAGGCAACTCCTTTGCCAAAAGACGACAGTGGAATCAGACCGAGTATCAGCACGACCGCTAAGAGAGTGGCGAGTAGCTTTTTTCTCATGGATATCTCCCTCCCGTTCTCACGGTTTAATTGAATTTGTGTCCGTAGCTGGTTTGATGGTCAACTACGTCGCTGTTCTCTGCCACCGTATCCCAAAGCTGCTGGGAAATACTTCGCTCAAAGATAACGGTGACGGTATAACTTTTGCTTTCCGTGCCCAGCGTTACGGTATAGGTCAGCGGGCTGGTAAGGCTCACGACCTCACCGGATACCGGACTGACAACAGCTCCCGCAGGAACGGTGACGACCGGTGCTACCGCCGTGACATTCGTCCCAACCGGCAGTGTGACGGTAATGATGCCGGCACTCTGGTCGATCACACCATCCACACCCAAAACGGAGAAGCCTGTGATTTTCGCGGTGCTGGTGGCGGGCGTATCATTCCCACCGCCGCCCTTGGCGGCGATCGGCTGGCCGCTCTTGTTCAACACAGTGACGGTGTAGGTGCGGCTGGCCAGATCGTTGTCGCCGCCCAGCGTGAACGTGGCAGCGTTGGCAAAGTCCACCGCAATGCCGGAGGTCGGTGAGCAGGTTTTGCCGGTGAATTCGATGTCCGTCACCAGCTTGGTGCTGGTCAGCTTGGAATCGTCCACACCGGTGACAGTGATGGTGCTTTTGGCGTTGTCAATGACGCCATTGTACCATTCACCGGCCGCCTGCACACGGAAACTGGTGATCTCCGCCTGCGCCTTGGATACGACCTTAATACGATAGGTGTTCTGTACCGTCTTATCGCCGGAGGTCACGGTGAAGGTCTGCCAGTCAGAGAAGTCCATCACCTTCTTGCCATCTAAAGACGGGTTGGAGGTCGCCTTGTAAGAGAGGCCGGCGCTGAGATACATCTTCGAGGTATCCACACCGGCGTTCACCGTAAGCAGGATCTCCGTTGCGCCATCGGATGCGTTGGTGACTTTCTTTTCCAGAATGTCCGTTGCGTTCAGCACGCTGTTTTGCAGCTTGATGCTGTTGACATCCAGCTCGGCACCGGCAGCGCCCACATCGCCATGATTCACGGTGACATAATAGGTCTTAGTGGCTTTTCCGTCCTCAGCCAGCACGGTAAACGGCTGCTTAACGCCCTCTACGAAGGTCGTGGGCAGGCTCGGAGCCAGCAAGGTCGCACCCTCTGCCATCGTCACGGTTGGGGTCAGGTTCGTCAAGGGCATACCGTTGGGCACCGTAACAGTGATGGTGTTCTCACCGCCTTCGCCGCCCTCGGTGATAACACCCAGCTTGCCCTCGATCTCGAAGCCAGTGATGGAAGCGTCCGTAGACATCTGCCGGGCAAAGTCAAACCGGTGGTAATAGAAATAGCAGGGATTTCCTTGACCGCCGCCTTTCAAAAACTTGAGATACCACTGGCTGGCATAGCAGCCCTCGTATGTTGCCAGAGCGTTATTCCGCACACTGGTCGTATGGTGGAAATATCCCTCACTGACATTGGCAAAGTTATCCATCCAGTGTTGGAGCATACTCTTCCCTTGCCCGTCAGAGAAGCGGGGATCGGTATGACAGTCGATGCCCATGCTGCAAAGCCCCATCATAACCCAAGCGGCAGACTCGCTGTTTACGTCGCCCCATGCCTCGAACGAGAAAGAACTGCTCATTTTCTGGAGAATCGTCTCAAGACCCTCCTGCATCTTAGCCTTTACGCGGTCACCATAAACGGGATCATCCTGATACGGACCGATCGCATACATGATAGCACCTACCATGTCGATACCAAATCCATCCGAAAGATACTTGTGACCAAGCAGTGTCTCCAACAGCCTCTCCCGCGTCCAGACGGCATTGCTCGGAATGGTGTAAATTCCCATGTCCATTGCGAGCAACGCAAATGTGGGGCCGTTGATCGTATAGGTGCCGTTGTAATTGTAGAGAGCTGCTGCCAGATCATCGACATTATTGCCTTTTTTGTCGATATAAGGCACTCCGTCATGATACTGTGCAAGCTTCGTGCAATCGAAACCACGCGCCGTCAGCATCATAATCGTTCGACCAAGTTCTGTCATGGCAACGCTGGTAGTCGTATCAAGCTGCGAGATGATTTTTCCCACATCGAAGTCGTTGCCTTGACCTGCGTTATAGTTGGGAGATATGTTCTCATAGAAGCCGAGATTTATCCACTCCCAGTCGTTGTTAGCCATGGTGCGATAGCGGCGGATAATGTTGGCAACGACCTTTTCAAGATCACCCTTGTAGGGATTTGGCAGTGTTTCATCCGACAGTGTTACCGTCACGGTATAGCTGCTGGAAGAGCCGTCCTGTGCTGTTACCACATACTGCACAGGCTGGGAGAAGTTCTGTGCCTCCGTTGCAGAGGGAGAAATCGTGGCGAATTCCGACAAGATGATCTTCGGCACGAAGGTCATCGGTGTGCCTCGAGGAACACTCAGCGTTATGCTTCCAGCCGCCTCGTTGATTCCAGCCGCATAGCCGCCGTATTTAAAAGAGAGGATACTGCATCCGGAGGCTGCCGGCGTTCTGGTAATCGTCACTGTATAGTCCTGCTTATTACCATTTGCCGCCGTAACCGTGTAGCGATTTTCGCCCACCTGCAGCGCTGCCGGTTTTGCCGTGACCGCCGCAAATTCGGAAACCTTGATCTCCGGCTCCGTAACGGCCAGATTTGTTGCATAGGGGATCTCGATTGCAATGTCATTACCATCGATCACACCAATCGCATCACCGATTTTGTAAGACAGGATATCGTTTTCCGCCGAAACCTTTGCGGTGACCGTTACCTTGTATGTTGTTTCCAGTTCATACTCGGAATTGTAGACCACAAGGTCTATCGGCTGGGATTCTGAATTGGTGAAGTCGATGGCCGTATCCTCGCTGGCACCATCCAGGCGGTAATATTCGCCGGTGTGCTCGATCTCAGGCATCAGTGCGGATAAATCGGTTCCAACAGGCAGATTCAGCCGGATCGTCCCCGCCTCGCCGTTTTCACCTTCTACGATCTTACCGTATCGTGTTACATCGTTCACTGTTACTGCGAAGGATGTTGCGCGGTTGTAGGGTGTTCCGTTCTCAACGGTAACGAGCCAATTTTCACTTAAATCGGCGCCAAAAACGTATTTGGCCAGATTCTTGCCGTCAAACGTAGTTCCAGTCGCGCAATCCCACGGCACCACCGAATACAGCATCCTGCCGCTTTCCAGGCTTCCAGCAAAGTAAGTTGCTTTCACACCCTGCGGAGTCTCAATGATGGGCTCGGACAGCTTCGTCCAATTGGTTGTGGCGGGCAGTCGAATGGTTATCGTCTTATTTGCTTCATCAACAATTCCCTTCGAAGTGCCTACCGAGAAAGCCGTGATCTCCGGTGCGGCGATTACACGGGAGCTGAACAGGTCGATGAAATACGGGGCGACAACATGCAGAATGAACTTCAGTTGCTCAACACCCCGCGCAGTGATCGTACTGGGTGTTGTGTACGGATCATCCCACTCATATTCATTTTCCCAATAGCTCTTGAGGCCCTCCAGCAAGCTTTCATCCTGCCAGCCCCGTCCGGAAAGCTGATACTCATGCGTATATGCAAAACCGGTGGCAATGCTGAAAGCACTCTGAATACCGGTAGCTACTTTTACAAGATAGTTCAGATCTGAAGGATACCGTTGCCCAATATGAACGCTGTCCGCGTTCTGGATCGAGCAGTAATATGTAAACAGATCATCAAACTGATGCATGACCTTGTAAATTTCTGGGGCAAGCTTCCACAGTTCAGTCTTTCGATCCAACTGCACCGTATTATCTGCGCTGCTGGAAAAAGCCCAAACCGGGTAATAATAGTGTCTGGAAGGATCATCTTTGTTGTAGATATTCCACTGCTGCACAGAGGAATAATCTGCCGTCGGCTGCACCGCTTCAATACGGGATGGCCAAGAAAACGCATTGATATTTGTCCGATTGCTTGTATAGAATTCGACCGGCGTAAAAACACTCGTTCCCGCCGCATCCGCATCAATCAGACCGCCCCAATTTCCCGCAACGGAAATGATATTGATCTCAGAACCACTTTGATCTGTAAAAGACAAAGGGATTGTTTCGTATTTGCCTGAAACAAAGGCGGTAAAAGAAGGCCATGTGGAATACCAGCTAGGGTCAAAGGCATAGGTCTTACAGGGAAGCAGTGCGAACAGTATTACAAGAGCCAACAAAAGGCAGGGTAAACGTTTCTTCATGGGAATCCTCTCCTGTTTGTCATGCTTTTCGCAGGGGGGCGGGCAATTTGCCCGCCCCCTCTGCGGTGCCTTGACAGTTAATCTGTCAGTTTAAGCTCCTGCTTAGTGCCAATAAATATCGTAGTTCGTCGTATAGAACCAGGTAATACGAGCACCGTCAGTCAGCGTGTAGTCGGCAGCACCTACATTGGGGATATTGCAGGTGGTGATCCAGCCATTGGCACTGTCCGTATACATCCAGCCATCCCTACCGGTAGTGTTAAAGGCGGCCAGACCATTGATAGAGGCCACATAGGTGGAAGAAGGATCGTACTCAGAGTAACCTGCGCTCTGCATGAACTGCTGCAAAACAGTCATGGCACTTGTGTTAGGATTAACTTGAATGGTGCCCCAGGGCTGGGCAGAGGTACCGCCAAAATAAGTAGCTGCCGCCGCTGCGATCTGGTCAGCCTTGGTTTTCACATCTCCGGTGTACCACTCAGTGCCCTTCAACTCACTGAAATCGAAGCCAAAGGTCACACTGATCGTATTATCGGGGTTTTCGGAGGCAAACGCCACCATCATGACGTAGGTGCGGGTATTGCCATTTGCCGTAACCGTCAGCGCAGGAGTGGTAACACTCAGGTTCATGCTTGCAGTCACATCGGTCGTGCCGGAGACGTTACTCACGTTGCCACCCAGAGTCGCGGCAGCATTCTTGGTAAGCGTGGTAGATACCGCCGCAGTATTGGAAGCGGCAGGAACGTTAGTTGCAGAGATGTAGTAGTTGCAGAAAGTCCAGCCATTCTCAGTTGCATTGGTGTTGTCCACGAAGTAGGGATTGCCCATGCAGGGATTCTGCACAGTAACACGATACACAGAAGCAGCGGTAGTTGCGCTGTTGAATTTTACGTTGGAAATTGCCAGAGGATCATTGGAGTTGATGGCCATCTGAGCCTGATTATTGTCGTTGATACCAGCGGCAATAATGTAGGTTGCGCCGCTGATGACGACTGTGTAAGCCTTGTTCAACAAGTCAACATTTCTTGCCGTGTAGAGGGTTCCGACTTTTTCAAAACTGCTCGCAGCACCTTCCAAAGTGCCTCCGCTGATAGTGTTCCCGTAGGCTACTCGCACCTTTACAGTCGTACTTTTCAGATCTTCCTCGGTAGTATCGGCAGGCAGTGTCGCGCGGATAAATACCTGCGAATTATCATAAGTGGGTGAATTGGGGTTGCCATATCCGTCCACTTGATAGACCGCCGGAGTACCACCAATTGTTACCAACTGAATTGTACTGGGCTTGCTTGTGGCCTGTGTGGCAACAGGTTTGTTGTTGCCGGTTGCCATGGCGATAGTGCTCAACGAGAGCACCATCACCAGTGCAAGAAACAGGGATACGAGTTTCTTTGCAACTTTCATTTTTGTTTCCTCCTATAATTTTTATTTTTTCACCAAGATTGCTCTCGGATGAAAACAAAAGTGATAATGTGTCTATCGACAGGCATAAATGATTTTATTCTAATCCGACCTGAAAACTGTACGTCTGGCTTTGCTCACCGCAGGTAACCACTAAATCACGCTCCGGCAATGTCAAATTCAGGATAGGCCGCCCACCCAGCTCGTTCACGATACAGGGACTATCCATGGACAACACCGCATCCGGTGCAAGCTCCACATTCGCGGCACAGCTTTTGAAATCCGTGTCCATCGGCAGCGTAATGGCGATCACATAGCGCGTCTCGCCATCCTCTGTATGGGTCTGGATCTCCGCCGTGCTGTTGCCGATCACAAAGCTGCGGATCAGCGGATCTTCATTGACAGCATTTGCTTTCCCACACCCTGCCAAGCACGGCGACACGCAAAGCAGAGCCAGCACTACGCAGCATATCTTCTTCATATCGTTACCTCACTCAGAGCGGATGGCCTCGTTGGGACTGATGAGCGTTGCCTTGCGGGCGGGGATCCAAGCGGCGGCAATGGCCACGCAGCCGGAAAACACCACGCCGCAGACCGCCAGCCACCAGGGCAGCACGCACCGCAGCTCACGGGACGCGAAGATCATCGGTATCAGCCACTTGGCGATAAAGCTCAGCACCAAGCCCGCCGCGCCGCCGATCACGCCAACGATCAGCGCTTCCGTCAGGAACATCTTGAAGATGTCGCTGCGAACGGTGCCCAGCACCTTCAGCACGCCGATCTCCCGCGTCCGTTCCGTAATGGACATCATCATGGTGTTTGCCACGCAGATGGCGGAGATCAGGACAGCGATGCCGCCCAGCGCGCCCAACATCCCCTGGATCTGCCGGGACTGCGTCCGCACCGTCTCCAGCATATCGTTGAGCGAATAGGTGTTCAGCCCCGTGTCCCGGATCAGCTTGACAATACGCTGCACGTCGTTGACGTTCTTGACCTTGACCCAAACCAAGTCGTAGGTGGGGCCGTTGGCCTTTTCCTCCGCCGTCTTGGTTTGAGTTGTCGCACCCATGTAATTGGCGTTGGCTTGCGTCATTTCCTGCAAGCGGTCATAGGACATGAACGCGGCGGTGGCGAAGTTATTGTTCAAGGTGGAGCAGATACCCGTCACCCGCAGGGTATAGAGATTGCTGGAGGGCAGCGCCCGTCCGTCGGTGTCGGCCTTCGGCTCACCGGTCAGGCTGGAGGAATCGAAGGTCATGCGGACAGGCACCTCCAGCAGATCGATGAGGGCGTTGCCGTTCTCATCCACCGCCAGCTCCCAATCCTTGGCCTTGTTGGCAAGACCGGCTGCAACGTCGTCGGTGAACAGTACCTCCGGATGCAGGCGCGTGCCATCCTCGGCCATAGCGCCCCGCTCCGGCGTCAGCATGAAGTTTTCCGCCGTGGTCATGTCGATGCCGTAG